>ERZ824480.3528-NODE-3528-length-10533-cov-4.067379_pt1 | contig 10533 bp, 16 predicted proteins | sample MGYA00519861_ERZ824480 | MGnify/ENA primary metagenome ERZ824480 (study PRJEB31778, sample SAMEA3449152) | human gut metagenome | biome: human gut; feature: human-associated habitat; material: faeces | place: United Kingdom | collected 2010/2012 ...
AGGAAGGCAGTTTCGTAGAATATATCATGACAAGAGTTCATGACGAAACATTGCTTTCATCACTTGTTGAATATAAAGACCTCAGAGATCTTGGTTTCGTATCGTCATTCAATAGTCAAGAGTAGCAAATATGGTAATCATCGGCCAAAAACGAACACCAAATACAATTTCACTCCTTCTTACCTTCCTCGATTTATCAAGTGAAGAAAACAATGAATGAAATGGAGGCCACGATGGAATTTCGTCGTGCTGTCTCAGTATCTCTGAATGTATTTTCACATCAATCGAATTCAGCAGTGACTGGTTTGCTTTCTCTCAGAAAGAAACTCTCCACACCCTTCTTTACGTGTTTAATATGCAGAACGAGAACGGAAATTACGTTGAGCTTTACATGCCCCGCAGATGGTAGGATGCTACGTTTCTAGCTGTTATTCTAGCGACTGGACCCACCGTGTGATTGACTCTCGCGATCATGCTTCTGTCATGGTTGGTTTGAAGAGAGAAGAAGTAATTGCTTAGATCAACGTTGCTCGTCTGGACCCCAAGACTGGTGTTGCTACTGGTGAGGTTGACACTGTTTCCATCAGTGGATATGTCCGCTCCAAGGTAGTTTGTGACTTTTGTTGTTGAGTTGTAGGGTGAGTCTGACGCTGCCATGTGCGAGCTGTGCAAGGATATGTAAACAGTTGTCTTGATGAAATCCAGTTGTGGAGGTTGTTGTGTTTGTTGGAATTAGCATGTCATTATCGGAATTGATTTATCATTGCTGGAGTTCATCCTTTGTTGTTGTCCTCGTATCGATGTACCGTATCACATTTCTTTTCTGCATGCTTCGGTGTGGCACTTCGCTTTCACGGAGGGCCTTATTACCTTCGAAACGATTCGTAGTGTGTATCAGACACATCAGTAAAGTGAATCAACCGCAATATCCTTCTCCTCGCGATCAGGAATTGGTAAACAAGTATTTTTACGATGTGACGGTGGAAGGAGCAAAGAGTGAATTGGAGGATGCTATGAAGGTGAATTCACCTGTACCGCATTTATTGTGCAATTTATTAGTAGTACAAATATACTCCGATGAACTGGCTTCCAAATCAAATAAAAAAGAACCCCGAGATTGCAGATCGACTCCAAGACTACTATGTATCGATTTGAGTGTGGTTTTATTAGTAGAAACGATGTGTGAAGAATCTTCCCCCAACAACACGTATGGAATATGTTGGTTGCTCTGATTGGAGTTGAACTGTAGTTATTTGCAAAGAAGATGAATCTTCCTGAGATTTGGGATACAGATTTGGTATTTTTGATGATCCTAAATGACTCGTAGGTGCCCTTAGCTCCTGTGCGTCGTCCCAAGGATATTCCGGAGGATCATGAAGTGGATGTGTGGACATATCGAGACTGGAAGAATGTGGCATTGACTGGTTCAACTGATGCTCCCAATTCCAAAGCCAAAGCCAAATTGTATCTGGAAGAGAACGGACTGGATCCTCGTATCGTTCAAGACCTGGATCCTCGAATCACTTCTCTAACAAATAAGCTGTTGGAACCTATCCTATCAAAGGAGAAATCTCTGGAGGAGATTGAGAAGGCAGTTGATATGAGTGTGACAGAAGAAGAGGATCTGGAAGCGAATCGGTTCCATTGTACCCATCAGAAGGAAGATGGTGATTCATTGGACGTGGAAGGAGCGAAACGATTGATGCGTAAGAAGCTAAGAAATATGAAGCGAGCTCAGCCAATGGAATCCCAATCTGAGGTATCAGAAGGAACTACAATCGAGAATGAAACCTTTGATGTAACTGAGTTCCGTAAGGATGATTGGAAGAGATGAATTGCAGGTCAGTTGGTGCAGCAGTATCGTGGAGAGAGAAAACAGAATCAGGGAATGACAGTAATTTCAGAGGAGAGATGTGATGTGTAGAGACCCTTTGAGACTGGATATACACTCAAGATTCGGAATGTGGATAAGGTGAAGGAGGAAGTGTGATATGATGAATAGAAAAAGGCAAACATGACAAGACGATTGGCATCTGCTTTAGTGTGCTCAGGTACAGAAAAAGGAGGATTAGCTGTGGGATATGCTCGCAGTGAGAAGTCACCTGATGCTGTGATGAAGGCTGATGCTATGTCAGTTAATCATCGACTCTTCATTGAACTATATGAGGATCGAACACTATTTGCTCCACTAATGGGAAAATTCAATCAGACACGTGTTAAGATTCTGCCTGGTAGGGATTGCAAATGAATGATCATTCAGCTCGTCGAGGTCATGGAATTAAAGGAAGTGATCTGTTATATGGATTATTGAATTCTCTGGGTGTTCAAGATGCTATTTGCAAGGTTTATGGGAATACAAATCCTTTTTCTGTAACTCAGGCAGCAATGAATGCATTAGCGAAATCCATATCAATTGAGGAACGAGCCTTGTTAACGGGAAGAAGATACTTTGACTTGAATATGATTTACAAACGAACGAAGAGTATGACGGAGTAAGTGGTTTAGTAGTTTGTTTGTTGATGAAACAGTTGCTAAAATGACTTCTTGTTCTTGAAAGCGAGAGGTGGTTCAATCGACATTTGTCGTTTGGAGGAAGTACACGTAGCGAATTTGGGCTATTCATAATGTAATAGTCTCAATTCTACTCGCAGAATATGAGTAGGAGAGGAGTTGAAGAGAGCTAGAGATCATATGTATCCTAATCAAACTACCTGATTCGGGATTTACTGATCCCCATAAATAATCTGGCTCTCGAAGAGAAGCCAATTCCTTGTTTGAAGTTGACTCATCAACCGACACTTGAGTTTTCATTGGATCATCCAATATTCCATAAGAAGATGATTCACCAAACAACGGAGTGATAGGAAGAGGAAGGACTGGAAGGGCTACAAACAACCATTCTCAACAAAACATACACAAAATACATGAACGGTCAAGAGAACAATTCTTCAAGAGAACGGCATGAATATGAATCTCCTTCCTCCGTTTTCTGTTCTGTATGTTCATATCAATACAATAGACTACATAAGGAATAGCAGAATCAAAAACATCCCAGAACTGAGGTTCTTGATGAGATCGTTGTTCTGAAATCCTTTTGATCTCATTTTGTATTCGTTTCATATCTAGACCATGACATATCCAATATCAAGGATATACGAAAGATTGCGACATCAGCCAACACATCTACTCCAATGTTCGAAATATGAGTAACTTTGCACTTTTCACAGATCATAGCAACACACTTTCGCAGGATCTCTCTCACATACTTATCACTCATCCTGAATTGAGAACAAACAGACTCCATATGATACAAACTAGTGTTGCTTCCGTATTGCCAGATACCGTTCTCGCAATTCCTGAAGTCCTTCTTTGTGTCTTCGCTCCTCCTCTTCACTTGGGACTCTCCAACCAATCTCATTCTTCCTTCCATGTTTCACTGGAACTGCTATGATCCTCCGAGGATTCCTTGGTTCCATATTATCAACAAGGGAGTGATCATCTTGAGTGGGACTGGATTGTGTGGGTTGATTATCGTTGGAAGAATGAACTGATGTAGATGGGCCATTCCCAACTGGACTGAGTCGTAGTGGCCGAATCACAGGAACAGCTTCCGTTTCTGAAGGAGTGTCATGAATTGCAGCCACACGTACTTTGTGGGGTTTCACAATGACCTCGTGTTGTTTGGAATTGTGATCATTCGTAACTGATCTGGAATTGATTCGATGAAGGGAGATGGGTTCACCCACACTCACACGCCGAACAATGGGTCTGACTTCAAGACGAGAAGGAAGACTGATTCGACGTGGATTCGAGATGGAACTGTCTTCAGTACTCAATCCATCATCATCTTTCACTCGCTGTAACACAATTGAAGGAGAAGAATGTACAATCCCCTGAGGTGAAGAATGAACATCAGGAACAATCAAAGGATCGTTTTGATGAGAAGAGTCGCGCTTAGAAGAATCTGGATTAGAAGAGGATTGAACAGAAGGAGTAGAAGTGTGTCCAGAAGGAGAGATGGGTCGTTTGGAATAGTGAGAAGATACAGAAGGAGTGAATGGATGAAAGGAAGGAGTTGTATAAGGAAAGAGAGTGGGAATGTATTGAGGATAGAGAGTATGTAATCGAGTGAGACAACAGGGACGCATCAAGATCTCTTCAATCGAAGGCCGTTTTCGAGGATCCACTTCTAACATGGATTGAATGAGACTTCGTAAGTCAGGACTACAATTCACATCATCTCTCAAGTCTACTCAACTGATGATTCCAGTTTCATATACTGGCCTCGTTTCACCTTTCCTATCAGATCTGACAGACTCAAGGCAGTGAAAGGTGGAGTCAAGGTCAGAATCTCATAGAAGGTACAACCCATAGACCATACATCAGCTTTGGAATCATAACTCAATCCCTTCACAACCTCAGGTGCTACATAAAGAGGTGTACCCACAGCAGTCTGAGCCATGTCTTGAGTGAATTGGAGGACTCTGGAAATGCCAAAGTCACCCACTTTGATATCTCCCTTCTATTCATGAACGAACTCACAAAGATACACTTCATCCAGAAACAGGTTCTGAGGCTTGATATCACGATGAATCACCTTCTTCTCATGGAGATAGTGTAGAACAAGACCTGTTTGTAGAAACCACTTGAATACCTGTTCAGTAGGAAAGGGTGTTCGACCTTGTTTCTTAATTCGGGCATGAATGTCACCTACATCTAATCAAGTAGAAACAGAACCACCTCCAGAACAGTACTTCATCACTATAAAGATACTTCCATTCTTCTTACAATAGTCATGATATTTCACAATGAATTCATGATTCATACTCGATAACACTTTGATCTCAAGAGCAATCTTCTTCACTTCCGATTCTGATAATCTCCTCGCATCAATTTCCTTTAGTACATACAGTTCCTATGTGCATAACACCAAATTCAAATACACAATACACCTGACGCACGTTCTCTTCCGAGATACGCTACTCCATAACTACCACTACCAATTCGACGGATCAGAATATACTTTTCCATTGTTGAAACCGTCGTCTACTCCATAGGAGTGTCTATTTGAATCAAGGCGACCAAACGGTTCTTTCTTGATTTTGACGACTTCATTGATTATTCCTCGAATCAGCTGGAAATGAGTTCTAACATGAATACAACTCCTGTAGAGGCTGAAATCGATGAGATTGATCCAAGTGAGATGTGGACTGCTGAAGAGAAGGAAGAGTATTTCCGCGATATGGAAGAATGTCCACTCTTAATGGACCATTTTACAGAAGTATGTTGTATCGAAATGGAGTGAATTCAAGGAGGATGTGAAGAACAACACGAGTTTCCAAGCACTCCAGAGTATTATTAGTGGTGAACATTCCAATGGTAAAAGAAAGTTTGAGTTTGTGATTGTAGAGGAAATGGTAGAAGATTACCAACATGAAGCGAAAAAGAGTTTTGCAATGGGTAAAGTGATGTATAAGAAGGCATATGAGCAGTTCAAGAAAGCCATCTTCTACTGTGAGAAGATGGAAAAGACGTCTGAGAACCAACACTTGCTGGCAACACTCTACGCAAACTGTGCATTGATCCAGATGAAGAAAGAGAACTATCGTTCTTGTTTGAAAGATTGTAACGCAGCTCTGGCTCTGGAAGTAGGATAGGACAGCCACATTTACTTGTAGCCATCTTACAAGAAAGTGTTATATCGAAAGGCGAAAGCATTAGCTGGTTTGAATAGTTATAAGGATGCCATTACCTTCTGTGAACAGATTCTGAAGGATGATCCTGAGAATGTCTATACGTTACGATTGAAAGAAGACTGTGAAAGACACTTAGAGAAGGTGACAAAGTTATCTGAAGAGATTACTCGTAAAGTGTGACTGAAGAGATAGAATGATGAATAGGAGCAACAGAGAGAAGAAGAGAGACAATTGGTGTTGAAAACATTGAAAGAACGTGATTACCAAGTAACTTGAGGTAATGTTTGATGATCCCAGATTGGACCTTCGCTCTATGAATATCCCAAACGGTTTGATGCATCTATTCAAGTCAAGAATGAAGAGCTTATATTCCCAGTTCTGATTTTGTATCCTGAAAGCAGTCAATCAGATTATGTTAGAGAAATGAGTGACTTGGATACCTTCAGTGATGTTTTCAATGTATTGTTGAAGGCTTGTTGTGATAGTAGGCCCTCTTCCCTACTCGTGATGGAAGGAATCCCCCTCTTGACTGGGATGATGAGAACCAGTATACAGCAGAGAATGTGGAGGTATGGTTTGAGGAGATGATGGTGTTACCATATCCAGCAGAAGGAACTGGAGATGTAGAGGCACTTCGTCATCATTATGAGAAACAGGTAAGAGAGGAATGAGATTGAGAAATAGCGCTGGGTGAGAGTGAATCAACACTACACTTTGGGTGATGTGTTGCGATATCAGAAGTATGTGATTCCTGAAATTCCCGTGTTTTATGTGTATGCCAATAATTCGTATGATTTTGGATGGATTGTGAGATAGATGTAAATCGGATTTCTACAAGGCTCATGAGAATCAGTTGTTCCATCTCGTTGATGCAACAACTGTTCGTTCTATTCATCGTTGTCAACGTGAGACTTGAGAGTTGAAATGAAGAGTAGATTGTGGGAAATACGAGAAAGACACGGAAGAATTCAAGAAATGCAGTCGGTGCAAGAAAACGTTCTATTGTTCACGAGAATGTCAAATTGCAGATTGGAAGATTCATAAGCATGGATGTGGAAAGAAAGAGTAATGTCGTTTTAGTAATTTGTTTGTGACTAAGTCAATCATCTCTTTGAGTATATGTGTAGTCGTCCTAACTTGATTCGTATGGACTCTGCAAGTTATACTTGCAGCTACGGAAACGATATCTTCTCGTTTCAGGTCCGCCAACCAGAATCAGCTGTAATATACTTTCCTGGAGATATTCAAGACTCAGAAGATGTGATGTAGATATTGTTGTTGTTCCATCATGATTAGGATGTCTTCAAGGATAGCAAGAGATTTTAGTTCGTTCTCATATGAGAAAATGCTACAAATCTTACATCAAAAGTATTTAAAATCCAAGTACGAGTGTACAATCGATTAATAGTTAGCATTTACATTATTCGCCCTTCGAAGAAAACAAAAGAGATTAGTCTCTATGCAAAGTATCTCAACTGTGATAAAAATGGAAATGTGCAAAAGTGTATGGTTAGCTGACGGTATTTCACTTAGATGATCCTCAAGGGAGTGCAACACACACATTATTCCTTTTACTCGAGAATAGCATTTGCAGTATGTTTGAGAGTAGTGTTGGATGTAGATGATCAAGACCGCGTTTTGCCCGTTATCCTAGTTGGTTTTTCACGAGGCGGTCTAGTACTTAATCAAATTGTGGTCGAACTTGGAACAGCTGTGTACTCGGATGCCTTGATGCAACGAATTCGAGAAATCCATTGGTTAGACTGTGCCAATGGTGTGAGTGGATTATGCTATCCAGATATTGAGAATGGAGCTGCTTCTTTCTTACAGATGTATAGGTACAATTGTATAGTTAAGATCACATGCAGTAATTCTCTGAGCGTTTATTTTCACATTACCTCATATTTATATGAAGAAACAGTTAAATGTGAACGTTATTACGAATTGTTGGCATTTCAGCATCAGCTGGAATCTATTGGTATTTCTGTTAAAAGAAGGTACTATTCAAAAGAGTTTGAGTACGGTTGATGTCGAAGTGTGATATGTAGAAAGTATGGTTCTATCTCTCCTCTCTGGATGCACTTCTCTCTGTTGCAAGAATTTCATTACTAGTATGTTTGTTTCGGATATTCTTGGTGATTCCCACGGGAATCCAGAAGGACACTTTGTTCTTAAGAATTGTTTCATAATAGAGGTAAAAGTGGCTAATGGCTCAAGTAGACATCACTCGGTGGATACGATCTTAGTTGGTATATGATGCAACGAATCCAGATTTGGAAGAGCCCGATTGGGGTATGTTCATTACACTTTGCGATAATGTGAACCAGCGGTAAGATTTGTTGTGGTTCTTGACGTCCAGGAGTGACACTTATCGTCAAGATGTAGTAAGCGCCCTGGATAGCAGGCTGAAGAGCAAGAACCCCAAAGCTGTATCGTTAGCGATTCTTCTTTTGGATACTTTGGAGAAGAATTGTTTTGGTCCATTTCACGCTCTGATTTGCCAAAAGGAGTTTTTGGATAATCTATTCCGTATTGCTATGAAGGAACAAGTAGGTAATAGAAATGGACTATTATGTAGAGCCCTGAGAATTACCAGGAGGCAGCTGATTTGATTCAGAGTTTGGCACTATCGTTTGCTTCCACAGGAAAAGAGTATCGTTTGTTTGGAACCCTATATCGTTCTCTTCGAAACCGTGGTGTTGAATTTAAAGAGGAAAGTGAAGTTGACATATTCACTCCTAATCTTTCGGATGAAGTCATCACCAATATTCCAAGTGGCATGCATGTGAGTAGGAAATAGGAATGAATGTGATTGAAGGATACACGAGTCCAAATGCAAAACTTGAGAATGATTTACACATCGTCCAACAGCATATGGTAAAGATGCAAGGACTAATTGTGAAGCGCAATCGTCGAAATAATATTCCAGAGAATAAGCAACGAGTATTGATGATTATTGGATAATGATTGTAGGAGTTGGATGAAGAGGCAGATTTCCTCAGTCAATGCTTGATTCGTATCATTGGTCTGAAAGAACAGTTTGATGATTGTAAGAATGCGATGGTGATTCATAATCATTAGTGAACATTCCAGAAACCACTCGTTCTTTATGTGATATGTTGAAGTCGAATATAATTATGTTATTACGTTGTGCAAAGGATATGTCATTGGATGCAACTTCAATTCGTATCTTCCCAGATGATAATCGAACAAAGATTGAAGAAAGTGATTCAGATTTGGAGGATTTCTTTTCTTGTCGTGTTTCTTTCAAACAAACAAATGAAAGTACAGGATCATATCCATCAGGAATTTCATTCACACCAACTAACCCAGGGATTGCTTTCCTTCGTTCTAGTTCTTCCTATTCTATGATCCATTCTCTCAACTGTTACTTGCTCAGCTTGTCGTTTTGCTTCTTCCTTCACATCTGCAAACAAATCAACTGAATCATTTGTGATCTCCTATCAATCATTCTCTCACTCCAATACACACCTTCAGCTGAATCAAAAAATCACGGTTAATCACTCGATATTCCTGTTCTGTCTTTTGTGGAGCATTCTCCAGCTGAAGTACATAATCACAGATAAGCTGACGAGAGCATTGTGGGAACTTCTCACCTAGATAGTTGGTTAAAACTTTTCCCACTTCGACTGGATTCTGAAAACAACTCGTGGCAGAAGGAGTCAGTGGAACTGTGATTTCCTGACTGAGGAGAATTGTGAAGAGGAGTCTGAGAAGTTGGGAAAGGAGAGGAAGAGCTGGAATATGCATTCGGTCTGTAAGACAATCACTGGAGAGGTTAGTAGAGAGTCAGATGAATCAGTCAGACACTCGTTGCTCAGTCACAGTCAATCATTAATGTCCATAAGATCATCCACACAATCACTCACACAATCACTCTTACTTACAGAGTATGCTCCACAATATACACCCAGAACTGTTGATAGAATCCTTGTCGAAGTTCACCTTCACATGCACGAACACTCTCCATCACCACTAACATTGTCTCTAAGCTGTTCTCATAGATCCGACGTTCACTATCTAAATACCCCCAAATAATGGAATCCACAATAAGCTTCAATTCTGTCATATTGAATGAAAACAGAGACAAGAAGGAATAGCGAGCCACAGCAGAGAGTAATGTGAAGAACGTGAGAGTGAGTTCAGGATACTTCAATCGATTGGAGGTGATCAAATGCAGTGTGGATAGGAAGACTGATGAGAGAATGGATGCTGTGAGTGTTGAGTTTTGTGACTATTCTCATAGACCCTTTGATCTCCTACTTTCAGCTTCTCCAGAACTACGGCTGAAAACTGAAGACAACAAGGCTCCTTCAGACACTCTGGGGCATCTTCGTAATCTTTCAGAATGAGAGAAAGAGTCTGCTGACAGACTGAGTTCAGGTCGATCTGATTTGAATCATTCACCTCTCGTCCCTTAACTCGCTCAATGAAACATTGGAACAAACGAATGATGTCCCGTAACAGCAAACGCTCTTGACGTGTCTGTGAGTATCCTGCAACCAATTCGCCGTTCTCTTTCACTGACTGAATTGTTGCACGGGAATAGAATGAAAATAAGTCAGCAAAGTCTTGATACTGAGTCATGAACTAGATGTTAAAAATACCCTAAATTTCTGGAATACCTGTTTATAATAATCCATTCCAATCACTTCACATACGACTCGATGAAACCGTAATGAATTACGAAGTAACTGAATATTTGCTAATGAATGAAACTCCCGTTCATCCACACATCCCTTTTTAATTACTTCCACAATTCTCTCATTCACTCGATACAATAATGAATCAATCAAGACTAATCGTCTCTCTGGGT
>ERZ824480.3532-NODE-3532-length-10530-cov-3.246969_pt1 | contig 10530 bp, 10 predicted proteins | sample MGYA00519861_ERZ824480 | MGnify/ENA primary metagenome ERZ824480 (study PRJEB31778, sample SAMEA3449152) | human gut metagenome | biome: human gut; feature: human-associated habitat; material: faeces | place: United Kingdom | collected 2010/2012 ...
GTAGAACACCAGCCTTCCAAGCTGGATACGTGGGTTCGATTCCCATCACCCGCTCCATACCTTCTGGGCGGGCAGCCAAATATTGTATGCGCGCCAATAGCTCAGTCGGATAGAGCAACTGCCTTCTAAGCAGTAGGCCGGGGGTTCGAATCCCTCTTGGCGTACCATTTCAGACCTATGGTGGGTATAGCTCAGTCGGGAGAGCACCGGATTGTGGTTCCGGGTGTCGAGGGTTCGAACCCCTTTACCCACCCCACGAAATCGGGGATTGGGAGTGATCCCGATCCCCGATGATTTTTGCCCCGATATTGGGATGTAGTGTAATGGTAACACACCAGACTTTGACTCTGATATCGTGGGTTCGAATCCCGCCATCCCAGCCACGTCAGATATTTTCTGCCGGTTTCGGCTTCCCGCAAGCGGAAAGCCTGCACCTCTGAAAACATCTTCCTTCTTCAGCCGCGAATCGCTTCGCTGGATTCGCGTCTGAGTATTTATTGAGTGCAAACCCTTCGATGGATTCGCGTCCGAGTGTTTGTTGGGCGCGGATTTCTCGCTGGATTCGCGTCTGAGTATTTGGTTGGTTTGTAACGTAAATATATTTTTTCACACCGATATGCCCCAGTAGCTCAGTAGGCAGAGCACCTGCCTTTTAAGCAGGGTGTCCGGGGTTCGAATCCCCGCTGGAGCACCAAAAAGAATCTCTCGCCTTTCGGCGGGGGATTCTTTTTTCGGTCGCTCCCGGGGAGTCGAAGTTTATCCCCGTCAGGGGAAATCCCCGCTGGAGCACCAAAAAATATTCCCTCGCCTTTTGGCGGGGGAATATTTTTTCCGGTCGCTCCCGGGGAGTCGAAGTTTATCCCCGATAGGGGAAATCCCCGCTGAGCACCAAAATAGAGAAAACCAGCAATCCATTGAGATTGCTGGTTTTTCTTTATTTATCAATGCTTTGCGGCGCTTTTGGAAAGCTTTTCGGCGCGAAAAACGTCGCGGATTTACGACTGTTTTCCGCATAATGCAAGCGCATTTTGCTAACAAAATGCTAACCGCGTGCGGAGATCAAGGCCCGAATCCGGCGGGGGTGTTATTCATTGGGCGCGACTTCCTTCGGCGGCTTGCGCACGGGGTAGATAACGGTCTTGCCGTTCCGTCGTCAAAGGAATCCAAATAGGCTAGATGTAGTTGTTTTGCACATTATGATCCATTCTCCGGCTGCTGCTCGTCAACAAATCCGTGGTTACGGACGGTTAGCTGTTTCCATCACATGTGTCGCCGACCATTAGGCCGCTGCCAAACACATACGGCCCCGCTGCGCCAGGCGCGAATTCATATGTATCTGCAATGAAGAAGATCTCTCCTGCTTCCCCCACAAAGAAATGATAATCGGAAAGAGTCTTTTTCTCCAGAGCATCCCGGGCGCTGTCAAACATTCCCCCATATGTATAGTGATCGACCAGTGCACTCCAATAGACACTCTTCACCGTCGACAAAATGTCTTCTTCGCTGCCGCTCAGCAAATCCGAGATTTTGAAAGGCTCTCCGGTCTTCAGGTCATAGCTTGCACCGGAGTAATTCGTATTTGCAACGCCGCCGCAATACCAAAACGATTTCATCTGGATACTGACATAGCTGTCGGTCAAAAAGACATTTTCTATATCCTCAGTTGACTTATACGGGTAATCTACCAATTCGCCAAGTCTTTCCGCCGGGACTTCGGCCAAGTAGTCTTGATAGTCCTTGCCAGACCCATTTGCAAAGAACGTATTGCACGCTTGTTCGATATATGCGTTTATCTTGGACAAGTTCTTATTCGGATTCGTAAACACAAGCTTTTGATAGTGACAGTCTCCTATGATCTCGCCTGCTTCGTTCCGATCCGGCGTTCCGACTGTTTGGATCTCATAGCTGGTATCCATCGCCTTTACCCGTTCGCAGGCCGCCGAAGTCAGCAGCAGTACGATCAGCATTCCCGTAATAATCGGCTTCTTTTTCATAATATCCCCCTATTTTTAGTACAGCGAGCGGCGGTATTTATATCCGAAACAAAGCCACACCATTTTCTTCCTTTTCTCCCTCGCTCAAATGTGCCTCTCAGGCACTGCCAGCCATGAAATGCTCATATCTATTTCCAAACAAACTATAACATTCCAAAACAACTTATGTCAATATTGTCGCGGGATCTTGCGGCAGCTGAGCCCGTCCACATAATATTTTCGTCGAACGTGCTGCGTTTGATCGTGTCATTCAGCGAGCGCCAAAAAATCTCCCCGTCTGTGAGCGGGGAGATTTTTTCTGGCTGCTATACTGCGCTATCGCCATTGTCCGGCTCCGCGCGCACATAATCATTATCTACAATGATATCCACGCTCGCGCTGAGCCGGCAGGCATCCTGCAGAAAATACGGGTTTAGCCGAATGGACGGATATTCTCCGTCCTGATGCACTGCGGCATAAATCGTCAAGAACATCGTGCACGGCTGAAACCGCTCCAGGATCTGATGCAGCGCCCGCTCGTGTTCTGCGATAAAAGTATGTATCGTCCGCTGGACAACGTCACCATCAAACGTGTCGGTCTTGTCAAACGTGATCGTCCAGTATCCCGGGTTCTGCGTGCCCGCATATGCATTCCACCGGCACGCCCGCTGCCGTTTGGCCTCTGTCGGCTGCACACCAAGGATGGAAGAAACCGCGTCGATCGGGAAATCCACATCAAAGCAAAGACTGAGCTCGCCCCAGACCGTAGGCGGCAGCGGCGGTGAAAAGCAGAGATCGTATTCTTCCACGCGCATTTGTCACCTCTCCAAATCCATTCGATGGCCCTATCATAACACACATCCGCACATGCAGCAACACGCCGGTGCGCGCACACCCCCCCGGCGTATTGGCGCAGCTGCTCCTGTTTTGTCAGCTGCTTCACGCTCTGGTGCACGCCAGTCGCAACCCAGCCGGACGCGATGCCGACAGCGGCAGTGTTGAGCCAATCGTGCGCCGGTCGTCTTGACCGCCATGCCAACCAGGTACGCAATGGCCGTGATCGCCGCCACGGATGCAATGCCGAGTTCCATGCCCTCACCTCCTATCCCGCTATTTCCTATGCGGCGGGCGCAAATGTGCGCGGCGCGGCGCTTGCCATCCCGCCAAAATGCACGTATAATCGGGCTATTGAGACAAGACAAGGAGGAATCCGCATGGAAAACACACTCAAACAGAAGCTCGCCGCCGGCGCGCGGCCTATCGGCACCTTTTTTGACACCGCCAGCGTGAGCCTTATGGAGTGCCTCGGCCGCACGGGGCTCGACTTTGCCATCATCGACAACGAGCACTCCCCCATCGAGGCCGAGACCACCGCCGCGCTCGTGCGTGCCTCCGAGCTGAGCGGCATCTGCCCGCTCGCGCGTGTGCGCGAGATCAGCCGCCCCGCCGTGCTCAAGCTGCTCGACGTCGGTGTTCAGGGCCTGATCGTGCCGAACGTCAAGACGCTCGCGCAGGTGCAGGAACTCGTAAACTACGCGAAATATTACCCCATCGGCCAGCGGGGCTTCTGCCCGTCGCGCAAGGACGGCTGGGGCTTTGACGGGCTTGGCTCCGTGCCGGAGACCATGCGCCACTTCAACGGCGAGACCCTGCTCTTCCCGCAGTGCGAGACCGCCGAGGCGCTCGCCATCATCGAGGACATCTGCGCCGTGGACGGCGTGGACGGCATCTTCGTCGGACCATTCGACCTGTCGATCTCGATGGGCATGCCGGGACAGTTCGACGCGCCCGAGTTTCAGGCGGCCGTCACGCGCATCGTCGCCGCCTGCCGCGCAGCCGGAAAGTACTGCATGTTCTTCACCGGCACGGCCGACGGCGTGATCGACGGCTTCCGCAGGGGCTTCGATGCCATGGCCTACAGCCTCGACGCCGCGCTGTTCATTCAGAGCGTGAAGCGCGATGTGGAGGACATCCGCAGCCGGCTGTAAAGAAGATTTGGATATGGCAAAGGCGCGCACCAGCCGGTGCGCGCCTTTTTTGCATACCTCAATGCTCGCCGCCGCAGAAGGCAGCCTCGTCGTTCGACCAGCCGCGGTCGAGCAGCCAATAGGTCGTCTCATAATCGACCGCCATGTCCTGCTCCGTCAGCTCCCGGTCCTGATGCTGGCGTCCCCACTTGAGCAGCTCATAATTGCGCAGCTCCTTGAGCGTGAACGGCAGGCCGAGCTCCTCCGCCACCGGCAGCAGCACGTGCTCGGTCATGACATCGCGGATCTCCAGACTGCCGGGATAGCTGTCCATCGCCTGCTGCACGCGCGCCTGCAGCGCGGGGTCGGCATCATAGATCTCAAAGAATTTGTCCACATTCGTTTTCGGCTTCTCTGCCATATCGGTCACTCCTGATACAGGTATTTTCCTGTAGTATACTACACCCGGCGCCCGCGCGCAATCCTCCGGCACGCAAAAGCGCCCTGTCGAATACCATGGGCATGGGAGGCGCTCGCCTCCGCAGGAGGGGGAAGCTGCAATGACACGAATCCAAACGCTCAGCGACCTGCAGCCCGGTCAAAGCGCGACCGTGCGCAGTGTGTGCGCGCCCGACGGGATGCAGCGGCGGCTGCGCGACCTCGGGCTGATCGAGCAGACGCGCGTGGTCTGTCTCGGCCGCAGCCCCATGGGCGATCCGAGCGCCTATCTCATCCGCGGCAGTGTGATCGCGCTGCGGCGGTGCGACTGCCTCGCCATCCGCGTCGCCGTGCAGTAGAGGAGGTGCGCACATGGGACTGACACACCGCTCCGTCGGCACGCACGCAGCCGCATTCGGCGGCACACGGCGCGCGGGCGAGCGCATCGTGGCGCTGGCAGGCAACCCGAACGTCGGCAAGAGCACCGTCTTCAACGCACTGACCGGAATGCGCCAGCACACCGGAAACTGGGCCGGAAAAACCGTCGGCTGCGCGTGCGGACGCTGCCGCTCGGCGCGGGAGCATTATCTGCTCGTCGACCTCCCGGGCACCTACTCGCTGCAGCCGCACTCGGCGGAGGAGGCTGTCGCGTGCGATTTTGTGCGCGGCGGTGAAGCGGACGCCGTGGTCGTCGTGTGCGACGCGACGTGTCTCGAGCGCACGCTTGTGCTCGCGCTGCAGATGCACAGCGTAACGCCGAACACGATCGTGTGCGTGAATCTGCTCGACGAGGCGCGGCACAAACGCATCCACATCGACCTGCCCGCGCTGCAGGCGCAGCTCGGTATGCCGGTCGTGGGCGTAACGGCGCGGAAAAAGAAAACGCTCCGTGCCCTGCTCGACGCGCTCGACGCCGTTATGGCCGCGCCGCAGCCGCGCCCGGACGGTGCGCCGGAGGCCGGAGACCCGGCGGACGATGTGCGCCGCGCAGAGGCCATCTGCCGTGCAGCCGTCCAGCGGGAGACGCCGGAATATGCCGCGCGTGACCGGCGGCTCGACCGGCTGCTCACGAGCCGCGCGACCGGTTACCCCATCATGCTGCTGGGGCTGGCGGCCGTGCTGTGGCTGACGATCGCGGGCGCAAACGCGCCGTCGGAGTGGCTGTCGCATTTTTTTGGCTGGGTGCAGGGACGGTTTTCCGCGCTGCTGATATTCCTGCACGCACCGCCATGGCTGCAGGGGCTGCTGGTGGACGGGATGTTCCGGACGCTGGCTTGGGTCGTGGCCGTGATGCTGCCGCCGATGGCGATCTTTTTCCCGCTGTTCACGCTGCTCGAGGACGCGGGGTATCTGCCGCGCGTGGCGTACAACCTCGACCGCCCGTTTCAGGCGTGCCGCGCCTGCGGCAAGCAGGCACTGACAATGTGCATGGGGCTCGGCTGCAACGCGGCGGGCGTGGTCGGCTGCCGGATCATCGACTCCGAGCGCGAACGGCTGCTCGCCGTGCTCACCAACAGCCTCATGCCGTGCAACGGCCGCTTTCCGGCGCTCATCGCGCTCATGACCATGTTCTTTTCGCTCAGCGGCAGCACGCTCACCGCCGCGCTGCTGCTCACGGCGGCGCTCGTGCTGTTTCTGATCGCCTATGTGCTCGTCAAGGGGCTGCCGAACGTGTCGTGGACGCTGCTGTCCACCGCACCGAGCTACCTCTCCGACCGCATCGGCATCCTGCCGGACCTGCTCAACACGCTCTACATCGTCATCGCGACGCTGCTGATCGTGCTGCCGCTCGGCGTGGGAGCTGCCATCTACCTGACGGAGTACGCGACGAACCGCCGCGTCATCGGCGTCATCGAATACGCGGCCGAGACACTCTCCGGCATCCCGTCGATCATCTACGGCCTTGTGGGCATGCTGTTTTTCTGCCAGTTTCTGAACATGAAAACATCGCTGCTCGCGGGCGCGCTCACGCTCGTCATCATGAACCTGCCGACCATCATGCGCACCACGCAGGAGAGCCTCAAAACCGTGCCGCAGAGCTACCGCGAGGGCGCGTTCGGGCTCGGCGCGGGCAAGTGGCGCGTCATCCGCACGGTGGTGCTGCCCGGCTGTGTGGACGGCGTCATCACCGGCTGCATCCTGTCCGTCGGGCGCATCCTCGGCGAGTCGGCGGCGCTGCTGTTCACGGCGGGCTTTGCCCACGCGCTCAACGGCTTTTTCGACGGGCTGAGCAGCGCGGGCGCCACGCTCACCGTCGCGCTCTACGTCTACGCCAAGGAACAGGGACAATTCGACGTGGCCTTTGCCATCGCTGCCATTTTGATGCTCCTCACACTGCTCATCAACGGCGCGGCCATGCTCGTCGAGAGATATTTCAGGAGGAAAAGAAGCCTATGAGCGATATTATGACGGTTCAGGGTCTGGATCTCTGGTACGGAGACCATCAGGCGCTGCACGATATCAGCATGAACATTCCGGAAAAGAGCATCACGGCGCTCATCGGGCCGTCCGGCTGCGGCAAGTCCACGTTTCTCAAAACGCTCAACCGCATGAACGACCTCATCCCCGGCGTGAAGATCACGGGCGATGTGCGCTACCGCGAGCAGGACATTTTTGCCCCCGGCACGGACGTCAACGAGCTGCGGCGCGAGATCGGCATGGTCTTTCAGAAGCCAAACCCGTTCCCGATGAGCATCTACGACAACATCGCCTACGGCCCGCGCACGCACGGCATCAAAAACCGCGCGAAGCTCGACGAGATCGTCGAAAAGTCGCTGCGCGGCGCGGCCATCTGGGACGAGGTGAAAGACCGCCTGCGCAAAAATGCGCTCGGTCTCTCCGGCGGACAGCAGCAGAGGCTGTGCATCGCCCGCGCACTTGCGGTCGAGCCCGAGGTGCTGCTCATGGACGAGCCCACAAGCGCGCTCGACCCGATCTCCACGTCGAAGATCGAGGAGCTGGCCATGCAGCTCAAGGAGCAGTACACGATCGTCATCGTCACGCACAACATGCAGCAGGCGGTGCGTATCTCCGACCGCACGGCGTTTTTCCTGCTCGGTGAGCTCGTCGAGTGCGACGACACGGAGCGGCTCTTCTCGCAGCCGCAGGACAAGCGCACGGAGGATTACATCACAGGGAGGTTTGGCTGATGAGAAGCCGGTTTGATGAACAGCTCGCACTCCTGAATAAGGAGATGATCGAGATGGGCGCACTGTGCGAGGAAGTCATCGCGCTCGCGTCCAGGGCGCTCACGGAGGCGGATCCGGAGCTGGCGAAGAAGGTCGGGCCGCTCGACGCGGAGATCGATCAGAAGGAGCGCAATATCGAGTCGCTGTGCCTCAAGCTCCTGCTGCAGCAGCAGCCGGTCGCGCGCGACCTGCGCCAGATCTCGGCGGCGCTGAAGATGATCACGGACATGGAGCGCATCGGCGATCAGGCCGAGGATATTGCGGAGATCGTCCAGTATCTCGCCGGACGTTCGGCGGAAAATGACGATCTGCTGCGCGAAATGGCGCGCTCGACCATCCATATGGTCACAGAAAGTGTTGACGCCTACGTTCAGCGTGATACAATGCTGGCAGAGACGGTCATCGCCGAGGACGACGTTGTGGACAACGCCTTCGACGAGGTCAAGCGCCGGCTGATCGATAAGATCACCGCCCATCCCGAGGACGGGGCGTACGCGCTCGATCTGCTCATGATCGCCAAATACTTTGAGCGCATCGGTGACCACGCGACGAACATCGCCGAGTGGGTGATCTTCTCGGTCACCGGGGTGCACAAGGAGGGGTAGGACATGATCTGGTGTGTTGAGGACGACGCCAGCATCCGCGACATTGAGGTCTATACGCTTACGTCCACGGGCTTTGAGGCCCGCGGCTTTGACGACGGCGTCTCGTTCTGGTCGGCGCTGCAGACGCAAAAGCCGGATCTGGTCGTGCTCGATGTTATGCTGCCCGGTGTGGACGGCATCGAGCTGCTGCAGCGTATGAAGGCGTCGGCGGAGCTGCGCACCATCCCGGTCGTCATGGCGACGGCCAAGGGTGCGGAGTATGACAGGATCCGCGGTCTCGACCTCGGTGCAGACTACTATCTCGTCAAGCCCTTCGGCGTGATGGAGCTGGTGTCCTGCGTCAAGGCGGTGCTGCGCCGCTGCGCCAGGCCCGCCCACCTGCTGCACCTGGCGGGCCTGGTCCTGGACCAGGACGCCCACACCGTCTCCTGCGACGGGCAGCGGGTGCCCCTGACCTATAAGGAATACGAACTGCTGCGGCTGCTTTTGTCCCACCCCGGCATGGCCTTTACCCGGGACCAGCTGATGGCCCAGGTATGGGGCACCGATTACTGCGGCGAGACCCGCACCGTGGATATGCACATCCGCACACTGCGCCAGAAGCTGGGCCCCTACGGCAGTCTCATCCAGACCGTCCGCAACGTGGGCTACCGGCTGGAGGAACAAGAATGACCAAGAAAATTTTCCGCTCGTTTATGGTGTCCGCTGCCGCCGTGCTTTTAGCGGCGGTGGCCATCGTCATGACCTGCCTGTACAGCTATTTTGCCTCCGTGCAGGAAAACCAATTGCAGGATCAGCTGCAGCTGGCCGCCGCCGCGGTGGAAACCCAGGGCCGCGATTATCTGAACAAGCTCACGGCGGACCGCTACCGCCTGACCTGGATCGCCCCGGACGGGGCGGTGCTGTGCGACACCAAGCGGGACGCCGAAAGCCTGGAAAACCACGGCGACCGCACCGAGGTGCGGGAGGCCCTGCGCACCGGCTCTGGCCACTCCACCCGCTATTCCAGCACCCTGCTGGAAAAAACCAGCTACTATGCCCGCCGGATGCCGGACGGCACGGTGCTGCGCATTTCCATCAGCCGGGCCACCGTGGGGATGCTGCTGCTGGGAATGCTGCCGGCCATTCTGCTGACGGCGGCGGTGGCCCTGATCCTGTCGGGCCTGCTGGCGGGCCGCCTGTCCCGACGCATCACCGCGCCCCTGAACGCCCTGGACCTGGAGCACCCCCTGGAAAACGACACCTATGAGGAGCTGTCCCCCCTGCTGTGCCGCATCAACGTCCAGCGGCGGCAGATCGACAGCCAGCTGACGGACCTGCGCCGCCGGTCCGACGAGTTCCAACAGATCACCTCCCATATGCAGGAGGGCCTGGTGCTGCTGGACGAGAACGGCGCCATCCTCAGCATCAACCCGGCGGCCCAGCGCCTGCTGGGCACCGACAACGCCTGTGTGGGTCAGGATATCCTGACGGTGGACCGCGATGTATCCCTCAGCGACGGTCTGCGCACTGCGGCGCAGGAGGGCCACAGCGAGTTCCGCGGCCGGCGCGGCGGCAGAGAGTATCAATTCGACATCAGCCGCATCCAGACGGAGGGCCGTACAGCGGGCACGGTGCTGCTGGTGTTCGACGTGACGGAGCGCGCCTTTGCCGAGCAGAACCGGCGGGAGTTCACCGCCAACGTTTCCCACGAACTGAAAACGCCCTTGCAGGGTATCATCGGCAGCGCGGAGCTGCTGGAAAACGGCATGGTGAAGCAGGAGGACGTGCCCCGCTTTGTGGGACATATCCGCTCCGAGGCCCAACGTCTGGTGACGCTGATCGGCGACATCATCCGCCTGTCCCAGCTGGACGAGGGCGAGCCCATGCCAACGGAGACCGTGGACCTGCTGGAGGTGACGCGGGAGGCTGCGGAGAATCTCCAGACTGCGGCGGCGGCCCGTGACGTGACCGTCACGGTGGAGGGGCAGCCGGCGGAGCTGGTGGGTGTGCGCCGCCTGCTGTACGAGATCGTGTATAACCTGACCGACAACGCGATTCGCTACAACGTGCGCGGCGGCAGCGTGAAGCTGGAAGTGCGGCCGATTCGGGACAAGGTGATTGTCTGCGTGCAGGACACGGGTATCGGCATTTCGCCGGAGAACCAGGAGCATGTCTTTGAGCGTTTTTATCGCGTAGACAAGAGCCGCTCGAAGGCGACGGGCGGAACGGGTCTTGGACTGGCGATCGTCAAACATATTGCGGTGAAGCACAACGCGCAGATTGAGCTGGAAAGCGAACTGGGACGCGGCACGAAGATCTCGGTGATTTTTGATCGATGCTTTAAGGCATGAGCGGGGAGGAAAACGGCGTGGTTACG
>ERZ824480.3533-NODE-3533-length-10529-cov-4.061772_pt1 | contig 10529 bp, 7 predicted proteins | sample MGYA00519861_ERZ824480 | MGnify/ENA primary metagenome ERZ824480 (study PRJEB31778, sample SAMEA3449152) | human gut metagenome | biome: human gut; feature: human-associated habitat; material: faeces | place: United Kingdom | collected 2010/2012 ...
CAACGACCTGTGCCTGAAAATTTGTCTGGCCAATCTGTTCTGCAACCTTTGCTGTGGCGGTGGCGGTTTATGCTTCGGCGGTTATGGTGGAAGAGGAATGTTTTAAAAAAGATACTTGCTTTTTCCATGTATCCTCACTATAATATTAGATACAAGATGTAGATACGAAATTACTTGGAAAACACAAAATCTAGTGAGACACTATGATTTGCAGAAAAAGTCGTGTCGGGAACTTGCTTCCGATGCGGCTTTTCTTTCGGCTTATGCAGGAATTCGTATCTTATGGGAATGATATAAAGTGAGGGAAACAGCAATGAAGATTCAGAAGAGAGACGGCAGAGTAGTGCCTTATGAAGAGGAGAAGATCCGGGAAGCAATCCATAAGGCCAACAATGAAGTGGAGGAGCGGTATCGTGCCAGTGAGGGACTGATCGAGGAGATTCTGGAGGATGTACAGCAGGAGGGCAGACAGACCCAGACCGTGGAGCATATCCAGGATATGATCGAAGAGCATCTGGTAGAGCACAATAAATATACTCTGGCAAAGAAGTATATTGTATACCGTTACCAGAGAAGTCTGCTTAGAAAGTCCAATACTACGGATGAATCTATTTTAAAACTGATCCGGAATGAGAATAAGGAGCTGGCGGAGGAAAATTCCAACAAGAATACCCGTCTGGCTTCCACTCAGAGAGACTATATTGCGGGTGAAGTGTCCCGTGACGTTACCAGACGTCTGCTTTTGCCGGAGCATATTGCCATGGCGCACGACAACGGTGTGCTGCATTTCCATGATGCGGATTATTTCATCCAGCCGATCTTCAACTGTTGTCTGATCAATATCAAGGACATGCTGGACAACGGCACTTCCATCAACGGCAAGATGATCGAGTCTCCCAAGAGCTTTCAGGTGGCATGTACCGTGACCACCCAGATCATTGCGGCAGTGGCCAGCAACCAGTACGGCGGCCAGAGCGTCAATATCAAGCATCTGGGGAAATATCTGCGTAAGAGTAAGGAAAAATTTGCAAAACAGCTGGAGGAAGAATTCGGGGATACCCTGGATCAGGCAGCCAAGGACAAGATCGTGCAGATGCGCCTGCATGACGAACTGAAATCCGGTGTGCAGACCATCCAGTATCAGATCAATACTCTGATGACCACCAACGGACAGTCTCCTTTTGTCACACTTTTCCTGCATATCGATGAGAATGACGAATATGTGGAAGAGACCGTGCAGATCATCATGGAGATCCTGCGTCAGCGGATCGAGGGGACCAAGAATGAGAAGGGCGTCTATGTGACTCCTGCTTTCCCGAAGCTGGTCTATGTATTGGATGAAAACAACTGCTTAAAGGGCGGAAAATATGACTATGTGACCAAACTGGCCGCACAGTGCTCTGCCAAGAGAATGTATCCCGACTATATCTCCGCGAAGAAGATGCGCGAGAATTACGAGGGAAATGTATTTTCCTGCATGGGCTGTCGTTCTTTTCTGTCTCCCTGGAAGGATGAAAACGGAGAGTACAAGTGGGAAGGACGCTTCAATCAGGGCGTTGTCAGCATCAATCTTCCGCAGATCGGTATTCTGGCAAAAGGAAATGAAGAGAAATTCTGGAAACTGCTGGACGAGCGTCTGGAACTGTGTTATGAAGCATTGATGTGCCGTCACAAGGCACTGGAAGGTGTGGTATCCGATGTGAGCCCCATCCACTGGCAATACGGAGCCATCGCCCGTCTGAAGAAGGGCGAGACCATCGACAAATACTTGCACAATGGTTATTCCACCATGTCTCTGGGATATATCGGACTGTATGAGACTACGTATCTGATGAAAGGATGCAGCCAGACCGTGGAACCCGGCAAGGAATTCGCCCTGCGTGTCATGGATTATATGAAGGATCGCTGCGCAAAATGGAAAGAGGAGACCGGTATTGCATTCAGCCTCTACGGAACTCCTGCTGAGACACTGTGTTATCGTTTCGCAAGGATCGACCGGGAAAAATACGGTGATATTTCCAATGTCACCGATAAGGGATATTACACAAATTCCTATCATGTGGATGTCCGGGAGAAGATCGACGCTTTCACCAAGTTCAAGATCGAGAGTGAGTTCCAGAATAAGTCGTTGGGCGGAGCTATCTCTTACGTGGAAGTACCGAACCTGACCAATAATGTGGAAGCCATCGAGGAAGTCATCCGTTTTATTTACGATAATATCCAGTACGGTGAGTTCAACACCAAATCCGATTATTGCCACGTCTGTGGCTATGACGGTGAGATCATGATCAATGATAATATGGAATGGGAGTGCCCTCAGTGTCACAACAAGGATCATGCGAAAATGAATGTCACCAGAAGAACCTGCGGTTATCTGGGAGAGAACTTCTGGAATGCCGGCAAGACCAAGGAGATCAAGGCAAGAGTTCTTCATCTGTAATATGCAGATAGTAAAAGGGAAGGAAATGTCCTATGAATTATGCGACGATCAAGAAAACGGACGTGGCAAACGGTCCCGGCGTGAGAGTATCGCTGTTTGTCAGCGGTTGTACCCATCATTGCAAGGGATGCTTTAACAGTGTGGCCTGGGATTTTCAGTACGGACAGGCTTACACGCTGGAAACAGAACAGGAGATTTTACAGGCACTGGCCCCGGACTATATCCGGGGCTTAAGCTTGCTGGGCGGCGAACCTATGGAACCGCAGAACCGTGCAACGGTGCTTTCTCTGGTAAAGAAAGTAAGGGAAATTTATCCCCGGAAGACGATCTGGTGCTATACCGGCTATGATTTTGATAAGGATCTTCTGGCCTGGATGGAAGCGGGAGATCCGGTGATCACGAAACTTTTACCGCTTCTGGATGTTATCGTGGACGGAGAATACAAGGAAGAGTGCCGTAATTTACGTCTACCTTTTCGCGGATCAGAGAATCAGAGGATTTTGGACGTACCATTGTCTTTAAAGGAAAAATGTGGTATAATTTTACATACATAAGAGGATTCGGGTCGAAAAAGGGATATCGGTTCGAAAATAAAAACAAAAGTGTGAGGGAGTAATACAAGTATGGAGAGCTTTCTGGATATGACATTAGATAGAAATCTCTACATCGGTGTTCCGGTGGGAGCCTTTTTGTGCTCCCTTTTTCTGTTATTCTGCTTTTTCAATACCATGAAGAGCCGGACAGTCCGTAGTCTGAGGGCAGTGCTGACTTCCTGCCTGGTGTGGACCGGTGGGGCGATTCTCATGCGGCTACAGGTATTTCCGGGAATTCGTTTCTGGCATAATTTTGCACTGTTTGGTCTGCTGGTGATTCCAGTGTTTATGTATGCATTTCTATTTGCTTTTCTGGAAATTACGGAGCATGATGCGCTGATCTATATCTATGGAGTCCTGACGACAGCTCTGGTTCTGGGCAATGCCTGGAGTGGTGCGATCCTGCCGGCACCGGAAGTGATGACCCGTGCCGATGGAACTTATGTCTATATGTATCATGCAACATCCGGAATCTGGGTGTTGACGGTATGGGAGGTCTCGGTATTGGTCTATGCCACTTATCTGGCTCATTGCAAGATCGGTGGAGACCTACAGCTGCGTAAAAAACTACAGCCGCTGTTGCTGGGAACCCTGTTTGTTTTGATGGGAAATCTGCTCTGCCTGATTCCGGGAAGCGTCTTTCCGTATGATATGCTGGGCGGCGTTGGTATGGCGGTGTGCATGGTCTATATCATGTACAAGCAGTATCTGTTTGATTTTTCCTATCGTGTAACGGTAGGTGCAGTATATTTTCTGGCAGTTGTGGTGGCATCCCTGCCGTTGGTCATCCTGTCTCATAATCTGGAAAATGTGCTGGGAAGTCTGGAGCGGGCGGTAACGCAGAAACTGCTGATCTATATCGTTCTGCAATGTGCCTGGACGGTGCTGGTGGTAGCTTTTGCCAGAAAGCGTCTGGAGGATATCCTGAACCAGAAGCTGAAGCATATGCTGGAGGGACTGCGGAAATTCCAGGACAGAGCGGCATCCATTTTAAACCGTAAGGAATTGTTTGCCAATATGCATGACATTCTGGATGATGCAATTCCGGGCTGGAAATCCAGAATCTTTGAGAAAAATATAAATGATGACGGTTACCGTGAGGTGGTACAGAGCGGACATATCCCGCTGGGCGAAGATGAGGTGGAGAGAGTCTGTGGCATCGTAGAGCAGGAAGAGACAAAAGAGACACCGGAGATCGCCCTGTTAAAATATGATAATATGGTCTGTGGATTTGTATATATGGAGCGTCTGCGGGAGAGTAAGCTCAATTACCGCGAGGCGGACTGCATCCGGCAGATGGCAAATATTGCTTCCGGCAGTCTGAAAAACATTGATGCTTATGAAAAGGTATATCAGGTATCCATTCATGACGAACTGACCGGCCTGTATAACCGCAGCTATTGTGGAGTGTATCTGCGCCGCGATGGTGCCTTGGGAGAAGAACGGGGCTTTTTATACATGGACATGGATAATTTTAAGTTATACAATGACCTGTACGGAGAACAGACCGGCGACCGGATTCTGCAATGGTGCGCGAAGAGATTTTTGGATAATGTGGAGAACGGAGAGGTATTCCGGGTAGGATCCAATGAGTTTCTGGTCTCGGTGCCGGAGACCGGCAGGGAACCACTGGTGGCACTGGCGGAGAAACTGACCCGGGCAGTACAGGAGAATGCTACAAATAAACCACAGGTCATGCAGCCCATTACATTCAGCGTTGGTGTGGCATGGTATCCCGGTCTGGCAGCGGATGCGCTGGAATTGTTCCAGCAGTCCAAGCGGGCGGCCTTTTATGCGAAGCGTAATGGTAAGGACCGGATCCAGGTATATGAAGGCAGTATCAATGAGGAGAGCCAGGATAAGGAGACCGGTTACGAGCAGGTGGCACCTACGGTGTATGCCCTGGTGGCGGCCATCGATGCGAAGGATTCCTTTACCTTCCAGCATTCTGCCAACGTCTCTCAGTATGCGGTATTGCTGGCCCAGAAGCTGGGCTTGTCCAGAAACGATATCCAGACCGTAAAGGTGGCAGGCCTTTTGCATGATATCGGTAAGATCGGTATCCCGGAGAGCATCCTGAAAAAGGCTGGAAAGCTTACGAATGAAGAATATGAGATCATGAAGAGCCATGTGGAGAAATCCATCGAAATGATCCGCTATCTGCCGAATATGAACTATGTGATCCCCGCGGTCGTTTCCCATCACGAGAGATATGACGGCAAGGGTTATCCCAGAGGAATCAAGGGAGAAGAGATTCCGTTTCTTGGTAGGATCCTGGCGGTGTGCGACAGCTTTGATGCCATGATCTCCAAGAGAGCATATAAGGAGCCCCTGAGTGTGGAATACGCTATGGGGGAACTGGAGAAAAATAAAGGAACCCAGTTTGATCCGGAGGTGGCAGATGCTTTTATTGAACTGATCAAAGAAGGAAAAGTTCCCCTGTAGGAACTGATAGCAAAAAAAGAGGCACCCACGGGTGCCTCTTTTCAAAAGGGGAGGATTAAGTATTATCGTATCTTCCGTAAGATCAAAGGAGGGGATCCGATGATAGTAGTAGTCTGTCCCGGATTTGTGGGTTTATACATCCCCGATTGATATTTTTTTGTTGTTTTTGAGGACGAGTTGTTATATACTATGATTAATAATTCTGCCAATAGGTGAACTGCCTGACTGCTTGCAGGCAAGGCAGTTCACCTATTGAGCGGATAAACAGACATGAGCATGGAGGACGCCAGTCCGAAATGCGAATGGATGTGACGATTTCGAGAGCCCGGAGGGCGGAGAAATCGTATTATTAAATATTTAATTATTATGTAAGGATGGTATTACAATTATGAATTTAATGGAACAGTGGAGATCAGTAGCATATAATGAGGCAACCGGCAAAGAGAAGCTGCAGCAACTCTGGGCAGCTTATTTTCAGGAGGAGAAGGAAATCTACGCACAGCTTCTGAAGAATCCCGATGAAGTAGTAAAGGGTACCGTGAAGGAACTGGCTGACAAGTTCAAAGTATCTCTGATGACCATGACCGGATTCCTGGATGGTATTAATGACAGTCTGGTGGAGAAGAACCCTATTGATGATCTGGAAGAGGATACAGAGGTAAACTTAGGCTTTGACAAGGCTCTTCTGTACAAGAACATGGTAGCAGCAGAGGCTGACTGGCTGTACAATCTGGAAGAGTGGAACGCTATTTTCGATGAAGAGACCCGTAAGGAACTCTACAAAGAGCAGAAGTCTTCCACTACTATTGTGAAGGAGCAGAAGGTTTATCCCAACGACCCCTGTCCTTGCGGAAGCGGCAAAAAGTATAAAAAGTGCTGCGGCAGAAAGTAAATTGAACAGAAAGGGGGTTTTCCGCAGGTTTGCAGAGAGCCCCTTTTTCGTTTCCCCTGAGTTTAACGGGATTTCACAGTTATAGTCAGTTACAGTCAGTTACAGGAAAGGAAGGGTTACATATGAAAATGCTGAAAGAATTGAAATGGGAAGCAATTCTTACCGGTGTGCTGTATATTCTCTTAGGAATCGTGGCATTGTTGATTCCCGAGACCATGCAGAAGACACTGGGGTATCTGATCGGTATCGTACTGATCGTGGCAGGACTGGTATCTATTATCTGCTATCTGCTCAGGGATGCCAGAGAGAACTATTATCACAATGAGTTTGTATTCGGTATTCTCGGAATCGTGTTGGGAGCAGTAGTCCTGTACAAGGTAGAGATCGTCATCTCCTTGATTCCCTTTATTCTGGGAGTACTGGTTCTGTGTAGCGGATGCAGCAAACTGCAGGATGCCATTGACCTGAAAAGACTGGATTACGGCAGTTGGCTGGGACTTCTTATTGTGGCGGCAATCAACATCATTCTCGGAGTGGTACTGATCTACAATCCGTTCAAAGCAGCGATTCTGTTGTTCCGTGTTCTGGGAGTGGTACTGATTCTCAGTGGTGCCGGCGATTGCTTTTCTACGATTTATTTTGCGCGCAAGCTCCGGAGATTCAAACAGGAGCAGGATGCCTTGGACAGTACCTTCGAAGAGGTCGACCCTAAGGATCAAAATTAACGGACACAAAAGAACAAGCAGGAGGAACATTGTGAATATTGCATCTTTTTTGTCCCCGAAGGAGGAGGTTACTTTTCTTCGGGACGATATGACTATCAGACAGGGGCTGGAGAAGATGAAACGCTACGGTTACACAGCGGTACCGGTGATCGATGCCGAGGACCGGTATGTGGGCGTAGTCAGTGAGGGAGATTTTCTGTGGAATATCTTAAACCACAACAGTGAACTGGATACCATTACCATGAAGAGTCTGGAGAAGCTGTCCGTGCGGGATATTATCCAGAGCGGCAAGATCCGTCCGGTATGTATCGATACGAATATGGAAGAACTGCTGGGACAGGCACAGATGCAGAACTTTGTACCGGTGATCGATGACAGAAATGTATTTATCGGCATTATTACCCGAAGCGAGATCATCAAATATTTTATAAAAAAACAGATTGAAGTAGCAGAAAAGCAGCTATAATTCGTTAAATAAGAGAAAGGTGTGTAGAATCATGAAAAAGTTGGAAGAATATGTAAAGAGCATTCCCGATTTCCCGGAGAAGGGTATCATTTTCCGTGATGTCACAAGTGTACTGCAGGATGCGGACGGACTGCACCTGGCGATCGATACCATGCAGGAGAAGATCAAGGATCTGGATTATGATGTGGTAGTAGGTCCCGAGTCCCGCGGATTTATCTTTGGAACACCGATCGCATACAATAATCATAAGCCCTTTGTATTGATCCGTAAAAAGGGAAAGCTTCCCAGAGAGACCGTATCTGCCACGTATGATCTGGAATATGGTTCCGCTACCATCGAGATGCACAAGGACAGTATCAAACCCGGTCAGAAAGTTCTGATCGTGGATGACCTGATCGCTACCGGAGGTACCACCGAGGCTATGATCAAACTGATCGAGTCTCTGGGTGGTGAAGTAGCCGGCGTGGTAGTGCTGATCGAACTGGCAGGACTGAAAGGCCGTGAGCGCATTAACAAATATCGTCTGGAGTCAGCCATCTGCTACGAGGGAAAATAAGACATCGATAAAAATAATATGGAGCTGTTTCGTCTATGACAGAAGAGAAGAACGAAGTCATTTTTGATGATGACAAGATAAGTAAATCAGAAGAATTCGTGAATCCGGATGAATTATATCAGGAGCTTATTCAATGTGTGCAAAAATATCATCCCAGTGATGATATTTCCATGATCGAGAAAGCCTATAAGGTTGCCAGCGAGGCTCACAAAAATCAGTTCCGGAAGTCCGGAGAGCCTTACATCATCCATCCGTTGAATGTGGCAATCATTCTGGCGGATCTGAAGCTGGATAAAGAGACCATCGTGGCAGGTATCCTGCACGATGTGGTGGAAGATACCGTGATGACGGAAGAGGATCTTAGGAGAGAATTCGGTGATGATGTAGCACTTCTGGTAGACGGAGTGACCAAACTGGAGAAAATTCCGCTGTCCGGCAGCAACGGAGAACAGTCAGATGCCAAGTTGGAGATGCAGGCAGAGAATCTGCGTAAGATGTTCCTCGCCATGGCGAAGGATATCCGCGTCATTATGATCAAACTGGCGGATCGTCTGCACAATATGCGCACGTTGAAGTACAAGACGCCGGAGAGCCAGCAGAGGATTGCCAAGGAGACGCTGGAGATCTATTGTCCCATTGCCCAGCGACTTGGTATCAGCAAGCTGAAAATCGAACTGGATGACTTGTCCCTGAAGTATCTGGAGCCGGATATCTATTATGATCTGGTGGATAAGATCGCTGTCCGTAAGAGCGTCCGTGAAAAATATATCCAGGGTATTGTGGATGAAGTCAGTGAACATATTAAGAATGCCGGCATTGAAGCCAAAGTCGATGGCCGTGTAAAGCATTTTTTCAGTATCTACAAGAAGATGAAGAACCAGCATAAGACGTTGGATCAGATCTATGATCTCTTCGCTGTGCGTATCATTGTGGAGACGGTGAAGGACTGTTATGCGGCACTGGGTGTGATCCATGAAATGTATAAACCCATTCCGGGGCGCTTCAAGGATTATATTGCCATGCCCAAAGCAAATATGTACCAGTCCCTGCATACGACGCTGATCGGCAGCAACGGACAGCCTTTCGAGATCCAGATCCGTACCTTTGAGATGCACCGCGTGGCGGAATACGGTATTGCCGCCCATTGGAAATACAAGGAGGCTTCCGACGGCAAGAAGCCGGAGGTACAGGAAGAAGAGAAGCTGGTATGGCTGCGTCAGATCCTGGAGTGGCAGCGGGATATGTCAGACAACAAGGAGTTCATGAATCTGCTTAAGAATGATCTGGACCTGTTCTCTGACAGCGTGTACTGTTTTACCCCTACCGGTGAGGTCAAGAACCTTCCGGCAGGATCTACCCCGATTGACTTTGCTTACAGCATTCATTCCGCCGTTGGTAACAAGATGGTGGGAGCGAGAGTCAACGGGAAGCTTGTGACCATTGATTATAAGATCAACAACGGAGACCGGATCGAGATCATCACTTCGCAGAACTCCAAGGGCCCCAGCCGTGACTGGCTGAATGTGGTAAAAAGTACCCAGGCCAAGAACAAGATTAACCAGTGGTTCAAGAATGAGTTAAAGGAAGACAATATTTTAAAGGGCAAGGAGCTTATAACTAATTACTGTAAGACAAAAGGCATTGTTCTTTCTGATATTATGAAACCTGAAAATCAGGAAAAGACACTTAACAAGTATGGCTTTAAAGACTGGAATTCACTTCTGGCATCTGTCGGACATGGCGGATTAAAGGAAGGTCAGGTTGTCAATAAGCTTGTTGAGGAAAATGAAAAACGCAAGAAAGCCGAAGTTACTGACAATGATGTACTGGAAGGCATTGTACAGCAGGAAGCAAAGAATAAAGATAAATATAAAAAAACACGTGGCGGTATAGTAGTCAAAGGCATACATGATGTAGCCGTAAGATTTTCAAAGTGCTGCAATCCGGTGCCGGGTGATGAGATTGTCGGATTTGTAACAAGAGGAAGAGGTGTTACAATACATCGTACAGACTGTGTAAATGTTATTAATTTTCCTGAAAATGAGAGAGAACGTCTCATTGAGGCTGAATGGGAGCAGGTTGATTCATCTGCTGATAAATACAGCACTGAGATTAATATTTTTGCAGGTAACAGAACCGGACTTATTGTAGATATATCAAGAATATTTACAGAAGCTAACATAGATGTTAAATTTATGAACAGCCGTGTTAATAAGAAAGGTATTGCAACAATTAATCTTGGATTTGACATACATGGAAAAGATGAGCTTAACAGGCTTGTAGAAAAACTTAGAAATATCGAAGGCGTTACAGATATAGCAAGAACAGCAGGCTGATTAAAAACTGGAGAAATAATATGAATATAAAAATGGATTATACTGTAATACCGGGAGTTTCAACAAACTGTTATCT
>ERZ824480.3535-NODE-3535-length-10528-cov-2.999714_pt1 | contig 10528 bp, 23 predicted proteins | sample MGYA00519861_ERZ824480 | MGnify/ENA primary metagenome ERZ824480 (study PRJEB31778, sample SAMEA3449152) | human gut metagenome | biome: human gut; feature: human-associated habitat; material: faeces | place: United Kingdom | collected 2010/2012 ...
ACTTCGTAGTGAAGAGAGGTATGTTTGTCCATGTTCGCAATTTCATAATATCACGTGAGAATGAGTAATGAGAATGAATCTTAGGCTGTCACAATTTGGAGAGCATAGCAATTGAAGAAGGAAACTTCCAAAAAGTGGAAACACAGAATTTCATGGATGGATTGACTCATGTGAAGGAGCTGGTATTGGGTCCATTAGCATGTTCATTATGCAGTGCTCTGACCATTCAAGGTAAGATCAAGGAGAGAGTGTTAGAGTAGGAATGGAGGCTTTAGAGTACATTAAGCTGGAGAGGAAGGCATGTAAGGCTGGAGTAACCTTGCTGATCGGGTCGTGCCCAGAATTAAGATCGATAGAGATGGATCAGGAATGCTTCATGAGCGCTACTTCGATTGGAATCTTGAAGGCACCTAAGTTAGAAACGATTAGTGGAAAGGGAGGCAATTTCATGAAGATTGATCATGTGATCTTACGTGATACTCCTTTATTGACCTTTATGTTCAAAGTGAGGGTACGTAAGTCTCCCAAACTAGAGCTTGAAAATGTGGGTCCTGATACAGAGATGAGTGTATTGAAGTGGCTTGGTAAGATGTGATTCTGAGTGTTTGTTAAGAAACATGAATATTAATGCTTTAAACGGAATACAGAATCGACAGCAGTCATCGATCCATCATGAGACTGAATGAGAGGGTTGATATCAATCTCTGACACTTGAGGACACTCTGCCATAATGCGAGAGAGTGCTGAAGTGTACTTTGCAAATAGTTCCTTATTCAACTTTGGCTGTCCACGGAATCTATCATTCAATCCTCTTCTCTTCACTTACCCATTGACCAATCTCTCATTCTTTAGACCCTTTAGTGACAACATCACTTCCTCTTGTGAAGCAGGACACATATTGAATACCACGTCCTTCAAAATCTCAACCATGATTCCACCGAGACCTGACACTGTAATCGGTCCAAATGTGGCATCTCGATTAGCTCCAATCATCATCTCCAAACCCTTGGGTACCATCTCACTCACCATAATTCCATGATACTCCACAGGCTGTGTGCTGAACTTCTTATGCATGGCATTGACTGCTTCACAGACTGCTTCTGGATCCTTCAGATTCAGTGTCACACCTCCTACATCTGTCTTGTGAATGATCTACTGGAAACAATTCTATTCATTCCTACATCAGGCGACACCACCTTCGCTACAAAGCGACCAGAAGGATTTGAAGCCAGGTTCCGCGATACGAAATCTGCAGCCTCATTACCATTTGTGAAGAGACTGTAAGCAGGAGTCTTAATGCCACAAAGAGTAAACACATCATATCCTTCCACTTCTGTCAATGTGAAGCGACCTTTGTTAGCAACCTTATTAAAAAGAGCATTAACCTGAGTCATATCAATTGAGGGATACGTCTATTCATCATCTCTTCTTCTTAACCTCACTTCACTATGAATACTCTTGCGAGCTGTCAAATACTCCTGATAACTGGCCAACTTACTCAGTACACGTAATGCCTCTTCAGCTCCTGAATACACAGCCATTCCACTCTCCTTCAGAATTGTTCGGATGGTACGATCATCAGGATACTTGCCACCCCACTCCACAACCACGAACGGCTTCTGTGTCTTGCCTGGTCCAAAATGTTCCACAATCTGCTTAGCCATCACATCAGAATCAGCCAAGCCAGGTGCAATTGGCTGTAGTCCAAACACCACAGCATCAATATTCGGATCTTCCAGAGCCAGATGTCCAGCCTTCAACATGTCCTCTGTCTTGGCTGATCCAGTCAGATCCATAGGATTGGCACACTGATAATAAGGAGGGAATGTCTCACGGAACTTCTTCACAGTAGCAGGATCAAAGTCAGCAAGACTCATTTTGTAATTATCCACAGCATCAGCAATCAAGACACCAAACCCACCTGCATCAGTAACAACTAACAATGAACCATCATGATCTTCACTCACTAGCAATACGACGGCCTTGAGGCAGTGACTGATAACGGAGAATACGACCAATATTGAAAAGGTCCCTCCACACATCACAACGAATCACTCCATTCTATCTCTTACACTCACAATCATTCTCTACATTACGAAGGAGCTGATCACACACAGCATCATTGGCAGCCAGTGAAGCTGAATGTGAAGCTGAGGCCTTGGCACCTGCTGCACTACGATTTGCCTTGATCAATAACATGGGCTTCTTCAAGGTCAGACGTTTCGCCTCCTTCATAAAACGAGAACCATCACGGAAACCTTCCAGATATGCCCAAGTCTGTTTTACCGAAGGTTCATCTGCATAATAGCGCATGATATCCATCTCGTTTACGTCACAAGCATTTCCAAAACTCACAAACTTGGAAATCCAGCCATCATGATTTCTTCCTGAGAGCTATGATTGTAACGACTAACTTACGCTTACCTCGTTCAAAATAGCAGAGGCAAGGGCTCCACTTTGAGAGAAGATTCCTACAGGGCCAAAACCAGGTTTTGCAAGTCTAAAATAAAGGAAGTGGATCAACTCTACCCTTCTTCACCGACAAACAGAGTATCAATGCTTGAAGGGTCGTAAACACCCATACAATTCGGTCCAATGATACGACAGTCATACTGCTTAGCCAGTTCAACAAGTCTCGTCTGTCTCGCCTTTCCTTCTTCAGTTTTCGTTTCCTTAAAACCACCTGGAATCATGATGATGTACTTTGCACCCTTTTTCATACATTGTTCAGCAGACTCAACAGCAAACTTTGCGGGAACAACAATGACTGCTGCTTCGATATTCTTGGGCACATCAAGTGGTGTTTTATAGATTTGCTGACCATTCAGTTCACCTCCTAATATTCACGATCCCATTCTTATTCGCACCTTTAGGGTTAACGTAGAAGGTCTCTCCCTTGAACGTCTTCTTGTAGTTTTCACAAATAATATTACCTAGAGAACCTGGTTTTGTACTAGCTCCAACAATTGCATAGTTACTTGCTGCAAAAAAACCATTAATCGATCGGGTATTCACAGAAGTAGAGAACACCCTCGATGTAAATAGATTCCGATACAAAACTAATTGTCTAGCTAACATTTCATGAGAAATGGGGAAAAGAACTGTCTTCAGAGTTTTTGGAATCCCGAAATATTGATTATTTCTTCAGTTACAAAGAAACAAGGGAATTAGCAAGACTAGGCATTGCAAGCATCAGGCTTTTCACCCTTGTAAGCATCACAAACAGTCTTTTTGAATTTTTCCTTCTCCACATCCATGACGACACCATCAACAACCACCCAAGGAACGTATTCATGATCCTCAGGAGTTCTATCAGCGGCATCTAAGTGGAGAAGAGGACCCTCTGTTCCCTTTGCACACTCCAGAATCACAGAAGCATCGATACCGACTTCATCAGCACACTTCTTAACGCCATCGTCAGTGAAATCTGTTGTCTTCTCCTCGCAAATAATGAAATTCCACCAATTATCAGCAAAGTGTTTCTGAGCACAAAGTTCAACATAGTTGCCATAACACTCCTTCTCACCATGTTGACAGCTGAACTGTGGAGGATCGCGTGAGATGATATAAGCATTACCATAAGGAACCAGATCGATATCAGCAATGGCTCTTAATGATTCATCTTGGTAGAAGTCATTCACGTCATGGGTGATCAGTTGCTCGCATCCAGGACAATAGGATTCATAGTAGACATGAACATCGACCTTCTCAACCTATAATAATAAAGCAAAACAAATCCTAACAGCGAAAGCAACTGCAATAGTTACAAGAACAAAAGCAAAATTCTTGAGCATACGAAAGATATAATGACGCAAGTGTTTTATCGGGGCCCTAATTCTGATTGGTTCATTATTAGGACATGTTTTTTGCATTTTAGGATTAGGAACCATTCAATGAATAAGACCTTTAGCAAAATAAACTAAAATGGCATTTAGAGAACAAAAATACAATACTAAAAGAATAAATCACACTATGGTGCTTCCTCAAAGCAGCCTTTATCACTGTTGTACCGAAACTTAACTTTAACTTCTTCTGGATTGGTATAATACTCTTCTCTGTAATCTTTATGAGACAACTTCCAGTCCTTCGTATCCTGAGTGATAGATACTTCACTCCATACTTGACATGGGAGTAGACTCATCGATTGTCTACTAGTTAAGGAATCATAAAAATCCCACAATTTTCGTTTCTCCAGCAAGTTCATTTCTTCTTCAAGACAATGTTTACGATGTTGGAGATAGATGATTCTCTCAATAACCTGCTGTTTTCCCTTCATTATCATAGTCCTTTTGGTTTCGAGATAGCCTAATGATAACTTATTCACTTCATTGTTACCATTGACAACTGAGCACATTTGATCCTTGTTCTTTAGATTCGCATTCCCTTCTTTGATCATCTTCCTTACATTCTTATTGAACTCTTCAAGTGTTGTTCTTATTTCATCCCTTCTCCATTCATCCTGAAACAAATGAACTCCATGTTGCAAGCTATCAACGATACGTTTCAAGTCAGTTATTTCAAGTTTCGACACTTCTATACCTGATACACACTTCTCATAAATACGAGGCATATCAGAAAGATCTAATACTTGCTTCTGAAGATAACTGGAAACATTCTGAAGTTGCTTTTGCAAATGTTTGGATTTCTTGATTGTTTGAGTCACACGCAATGCAACTGTTTCATATTCCTTACGAAATAATGAATACGATCCAACAATATCAACAAATTCCTGAAACAGTTTCAGAACAGCTTCTATTGATGTGATCTGTTCAATCTGCTTATCAAATGAAACTATGTCACATGGAAAAGACTGATCAACCAAATCAAATTGCTGCATGACTTCATCAATCATATCCCAAATGATCAAATCTTTTTCATTCCATGATAAATCCATTGGTTTTGTTCGATCCTGAAATAGAATACTCCGATTCGAATCCATTAGCTGGATCCTATTCACAATCTCAGTAACTCGTTTACAAATATCATCTTTCTTCTGATGAAATACTATTATCCACTCCTTTTGCTGCTTGATTTGATTACATCGATTTTGGAGTACATTACATAGACCTATCTTTGATTCATCCGAAGAAAGATAACTTGCCATCATGGAACAATCAGTGCATAACTCATCGTTCTTATTGTACCATGTTTGAAGACTTTCAATCCAGTCTTTTGGACTATCTTCAATCTCTATTATCATACTCTCCATCTTCTTCAGTATCTTTAGTCCTTCTAGCAACTACACATGAGTCTACTCACTAAAGTACACTTCATTTACTGCTTGATCATATTCCTGCATGTCGTTGTGCAGTTGATCATACCCATCTAGAATATCTCTACTATGAAGTTTCTGAAAACGCGACTCAAATGATTCCCACTTCAGTCGAATCTTCTTCATCCATGTCCATTCTGAGCCTACCTCACAAATTCTCTCTATTCCTACTTGTTTCTATTTCCTTCCTGTACATTTTCATACATTTTTTATTCCTTTCAAATGATTTTCGTACATTCCGTATCATCTGGAGATGCGATGCATGAATGGCAGCTTCACCTGCTTTTTTCAAATCAATCTTCAGTTGAAAACATCTCTTTTTGACTTGTTCTGCTAATGTAGATGAAGTTAGTGGTTCTGCCTTGATAGCTGCGAAGAGATCTTGGAGTTCTTGAAGTCGGAGGTCTGAATACTCAGAATATTGATTAAATAGATCTTCAATCTCTTGAGAAGTTTGTTGAATTATTGTTACAGATTCCATTAACAATTGAGCTTCCGCTTCGTTTCGTTTCTTCAGCATCAATTCTTTCCGTTGGTTAGACTGATATTCCTCCCTACATTTCAAACACTCTGCTGCTCTACCTTCGTTTTCGTTTGTTCTCTTCCGAAAAGTAACTATTTCTGTCAAAATCGACATTCACTCGATATTTCTTCTCGATTCCATCCTTCTCAAGAAGACAGTTTCTCAATTTCTCAATGCATCCAACGAATCCTTCATAAGTGTTGAAGCAAACTGCAACAGTCACAAATAGATTGCCCGGTTCTTGAATCATAGCAATTTCACTATTCTCAGAATCACTCCTTCTCCGTTACTTGATTTCTCCAAATGATTGGAACATCAGTCTTAAATCCCCCATAGTATCACTTCCACTAAACCACTTCTCAGGTAGATTTGACAGAATCACTGTGTCAGGCCGATGCCCCACTGAAAGTTCAGTAAATTGTTTACTATCCGTCAGCGAAAAAGCCTTTTCCCATTCTGTTCGCTGAGGATAAGGAGGTACAATCTCTGCAGTAACTAATATGCCATGACCATTAATTCCGGTTTTTCTTCCATTTAAACAAGAAACAGTACTTATAACTGATGATTCACTTGTAAAGAAGTGAATGACCATCAGTTCTCTACAACATCAGATTTCCAACTGTTTTCCACTTAGTTTCAACATTTAAGTCGATGATTGAATCACCAAATTCCTTCTTCAAGAATTCTCGGATATCCCATTGTGTAACGGATGGAGATAATGACATTCCATGTAGTTCTTTCATTATTACTCGAACTTGAGTGATAGGACGAGCATGAACGCCTTTCACTATCGAAATGGCATTATTACTCCCATCAGAATTCATCCTCTCTTGATGCCTTCAGTTTAACAACAATCAAGGAAATACATGTCGATAAACAAACAGACTTTCTGACTTAAAAGCAGAATGACTCTGGTACACACATAGCCCAATTATGCTTGTTCCTAAGAGCAGTCGTGAAAATCTTTTCAATTGGTACTTGATTCTACACATAACTTCCAATAGCCTCCTTCTACTCGTTTGCACCATGCCACAGTGATACGAGGATCCATATAATTGATCTTACTAGTACCAAGAGCCACAAGCTTATTGTCATCCAAATCCTTCAGTTTTATTGTCATTGACGATAATCGGTTCTCAAATGTCTGAAGACGCTTCGCAACACTGTCTTCAGATGGTTGTGATTTGTACATATGTGAGTATTGTGAGCGCTCAGCTCGTTCCTCCCGATATTTCTGTTTCATTTTCTCCACCTCTTCTGGTGAGGTTCCTTCAGGAATCTCCAATTTCGGAAGAGGTGTCTGATACTTCTCAGGCATCAGTTCAATCTCCTTCCCATCTTGAACCTGCTTCAACATTTTCTTCAGCTCCTCCACTTGGTTCTGAAGTACTTCCAGTTGTTTCTTTTTCTTACCCAAATTCTCATCCCAGTTCTTTGGAAGTGACCTCTGATGGTTACAAAGAATTGCTACTTCTCGATTAGCAGCATTGTACTGAACCACCATTTCCTCGACCGAAGTACCTTCAGGGTATGTAGGCTGTAACTGGCGCTGTAGAGTGATCGAAGCATTGAATGTTCGGAATACTTTGGCTGTCAAACCTTCCATATAACTTGTCAACTTCTGATTCAATGAATTAGTCGTCAGCAAATGGAACACATCTTCACCTGGGGTCTTATCTGCACAGAAGCGACGGAGATTCTTAAAAACTTGCTTTCCTCCTTGATACTTCGATAACTATACTTGATAATCAATGATACCTATACGCGAATCACTTGATGATAACGCATTGAATCCTTTGCTAAGAAATCCATCGTTAATGTGTAGGGATCTTCAAACGATAGATGTTCTACACGCAATGAACAACAACCCACAGTATCTGCTTCTTCCTCTGATTTCTCGTTTCCTACTCTGAGAGCAAGTTTATCAATGATCCAAATAGCAGTTGCCAGTTGTCTATTCATCAACCTCTTTCCCTTTCACATACCGTTCTCGAAGAGAGGTACTCTTCAATTCTTTCAATACAAACTCTCGAACCTTATGGATACAGTTCTTCAACCGACGAGCTATTTCATACTTCTCCATATCATGTTGACCCTTTAAGAAACTTGTTGTATTCACCCCCATATACTTTCCCATATCTTGTACATTATCAACCCAATGAGCCATCCAAGAAGTCTCAGGTCGATTCACCAATGTGTCCCAATTATGCCCTTTCATTGGACAGACTGGAATCGCCATGTCCAGATCCACATTCAACTCAACCTGTTCAGGAATCACTCTCATTTTCACAGAACCCATCTTTGGATGAAGGCCACGACCTCGGAAGAGTGATGGAGGTTCCACTACGAAATTTCCTGTCTTTTGGACATTTCCATCAATCAATACATATCCCATTCGCATCTGCAATTGTTGCTTCTCTTCAGCTGTTGCTTTGACTGTGTTCTTTTTCCGTTCCTCTAAATACCTTCGAATTGCAGTGAAGTCACATTTATCAAAGGACTTTACAACACTTCCAACACCCATCTCCTCTTTGAAATATGAGAAAAAGTTATCCTTGAAGATTTTAGCTGAAGCAGGCTCACGCAATTGAATTGCATCCTCTCCCACCTGACTTATTAAAGTTTCCTTAATCTTACCATAGCATAGAGGGTCGCAATCTCTTCTTGTTCAGGGGTAAGCTTTACAGGTTGACCATCATAATACAGAGGCACATTATGGGGAGTATAAGGTGGTTGGAATGTCACACCATTATGCTGTAATGATGTCCAGAACACACCATTGTCAGTACGTTGATGTTCCCACCACTTGAATGCCTATATCTCCAAGTAGAGAAGAATCAATACTTGAACCGCACGATCGAACAGTTGAATTGGAGTCAACGGTTTTGTCTTCTTTACTACGGTCTTTGCCTTCTGTAGTTGATTCTCAACCTTCTCTTCTAGTTCTTCCTTGACACGAACTCGTCTGTACATCAAGAATAGAGCAGAAATCGTACTTTGATGGAGCAGATGGTGTAGCATGTCGTTTGACAGATTTCTTCGTTGAACCACTATATCTCAAATGAGAAACGAATTCAAACGTATCATTAGTGTTCTCTTTCTTCACTGTCGGCCGAGATTTGGCTGAACGTTTGGTTTTGGAAGTATTTCTATTTATTATATCAAAGTGATGATGAGACTTAGAGCCATCATTTTCTGAGTCACCATTGGAATCCAAGAAATCATCAATATCATCTTCATCCATCCAATCCTTCTTTACTTTTGCTCTTGGTTTTCTCTTTGGTGGAGCACGTTTAGTTTTCGAAATTGGTTCTCTAGACCTTATATCGACTACTCTTTCTTACTCATCACTTTCTTCTTTGATTTCCTTCTTGACCTTTGGTGATTTCGACCTTGATTTTCTAAAATGACAAGGAATTGTAAATCTCACTTGTTACTAGGTTTCTCATCGCTGCTTTCTTCTGACTATATATATGATATCTGCAAGGAGAAAAGTACCTCTAATTCCATCTCGTCATTATCAGAGCTGCTCTCTTCCATTTCATTGGCAGACTCGAAGTCATCATCAATCATTGTCCTAATAATTACAAATAGATTGGTTGTCTTACTGACTAATGGGAAGGTCATCAGAATCGCTGCTACTCATTCTCTAGAGATAAGAATAAAGTCGTAACCTAACTGTTCAAAAGGAGGAATCGTGCTATTTTGGGTTTTCAAGTTGGTCTTCAATCATTTGGAATTCCAGGAAACAAGTTTATTTCTATTCCAGAAACTAATTCAATTTATGTAATTCCTGAATCTGGAATAGTTCTGTAATCGGGTTGCATTTCACAGATCTGGTTGATTTGCGCATTTAACAAGATCGCATTCTTATCATGTCAGATGCTATAAATATCTCTGCATTGGCAGTATCTTATTTGTGTTCTTGGTTAGCTATAGGCTGAAACAGGGTTCACTGAGAGGGATCTAAAGAACTACCTTCACTACTTCCAGTCTTATGCAAAAGATAAGACTAGTCTAAACGCGTAAGGAGATTCGCAGTAATGATGGTTATTTTATAGTCTTGAGTTCCGAGAATCTCTCGGCCTTCTTGGATTTGTCAGTGAAACCGTTTTTACTGATTTGCTATTCAATGCATTCAACACCAACAAGGATAACAAGATATCATTCGAGGAGTATATTCGTGGTCTTCGTATCTTGACAAGAGGAACTCCAGAGGAGAAACTTGTATTGTTGGTGTATTGGATATAATTAAAGGCTTTCTCTTTTCGCATGATTGATATTAATGGAAAGGGTTATATAACCTTGTCTGAGTTCGAACTAGTGATGGAGTCAACACAGCGTTTGGTGAATTATGTTGATGAGTATTGTTTCTATTTTTCTTTTATCTTAGTATTACCAAATCAGGTCCAGGAAGTGTTGAGATCAATAAGAAGACAACAGAAGTGATCATTTCTTTTGAATGATTATTGTAGAAACTCTTTCATGATATGGATAAGGATGGGAATGGTCAAGTAACATGTGATGAATTTGTAAGTTCTTTGAGTAATCAAAATAGTATGAATTATATTTGAATGACAATTAGATATTACTCTCTGGATGTCTCATATCAGTAATAGTCGTGATCTGATTGGAAAGGAAGATATTACGACACATCTTCCTTTCTTTGTTCATCGTAATCTTTCGGTAGGAATATGATGGAAGGATAATAAGTAGACCATCAGTCAACAAGC
>ERZ824480.3559-NODE-3559-length-10481-cov-3.023211_pt1 | contig 10481 bp, 10 predicted proteins | sample MGYA00519861_ERZ824480 | MGnify/ENA primary metagenome ERZ824480 (study PRJEB31778, sample SAMEA3449152) | human gut metagenome | biome: human gut; feature: human-associated habitat; material: faeces | place: United Kingdom | collected 2010/2012 ...
GATCACGTCGTTGCAGAACGACGAGACCCGCCCGGCGTTGCGGATGAGCCGCAGCGCATCCTCTGCCTCCGGGACCTTGCGCGAGGCCATCGCATGGAACGGGACCTCATCCGCCGCCGTGACGGCGACGCCGATGATATCAAACAGAATACCCGTCAGTACGATGCAGATCAGGACCACAAATGACAGGATCAGCCCCGCACCCTCCAGCAAGTTGGACGATACGAAGCTCATGAGTGCGGAGATCAGGACCGTCACAAGAAAGATCAGTGCGATCCATCTAAAATCCGGCCGGGCAGATCTCCCGGTCTTTTTCTTTTTTGCAGCAGCCAAGGCAGCCTCCAAGATTATGTTAACTATTTAGCACGCAGATCCAGAAAAAAAGTAAATGCTGACAAAATGCCGCACCCGCGGCATTTCATCAGGATTTACAAGGTGCAATGGCAGCTCTTATGGTTAATCTTACGGCTTAGGTCGGGTTTGTTTTCCCCGGGAGCATCCTCTCGTCGCCGATGGAGGTGGTTCCCCTTTCATGCTCGCGTTGGTCTGTCACCATGACCACTACCCGATTGCCACTTAGTCCGTACCGCAATCCCATAAAAGCCCTTTCGACAGCCTAGGTGATTTCCACCACAGCTTTTTCCGGCTCTTATCCTCTTTTGCAGACCGTCTTTCAAGGGAATATCGCCCTCCGGCCCAAGGCCATGGGCCGCGGACGCTTAGCTTCCCTTTCCCTGATCTGCTCACGCAAGGCAGGCTACACTGCACACAGCGTTCACGGCTTGAAGCCGGGTAGCAGCGCAATGCAGGTTCAGTCCGGTACCGTACAGAGGTCGCTGACCACAAAGGGAGTACGCCTGTGCACAACAGCAGGTCTCCACGATGGCAGGGTCGGGTCCTCCATGCCATTGGAGGGCGCCCTACCATCGCAGACGCGGGGGCTCCCGCGTCTCCCCCCAGCACCCACCCCAAACTGGGCGTAAGCAGCAGGCACCAGGGACTTCACAGTTGTGCCCTTTAAAGGATTTTTAGGCCCTTCTTACAAGACGGCAGATCCGACTAGGATACTGCGCCGCTGTTCAGTAATTAAGTATATTAGCACACTTTTTCCAAATATTCAAGCATTTTATGCAATATATTCCGTATAAAATGCGGCAGGGACCGCCGCAAAACGGTCCCTGCCGGGAAAAATCACAGAATGATGCAGATCAGGCCGCCGCTGCCGTCGTTGATGATCCGCTCCAGAGCCTCCCGCAGCTTCTTCTGGGAGTCCAGCGGCATCCGCCGGAGCTTTGCCTGCAGGTCGTCTCCCACGATCTCGTGGAAGCTGCGGCCGAAGATGTTGGACTGCCAGAGTTTGCTGGTGTCTCCCTCGAACTCCTGGAGCAGATAGTTCACCATGTCCTCGGACTGCTTTTCATTGCCCACAATGGGCGAAACCGTGGTGGCGATGTCCGCCCGGATCATGTGAACGGAGGGGGCACTGGCCTTCATGCGCACGCTGTATCGCCCGCCCTGGCGGACGATCTCCGGGTCCTCCAGGTTCAGCTCCTCCACGCTGGGCATCACAATGCCGTAGCCCGTGTCCAGCGCCGCCTGCATGGCGGGAGCCAGGCGGTCATACTCCTTCCGGATGGCGGCCAGGCTGGTCAGAAGCTGCATCAGGTCGCCGTCGTCCGTCACGGACAGGCCCGACTGGCGGCTCAGGGTGTCGTAAAACAGGCTCCGGGGCAGGTCCAGGTCCGCCTCGGCAATGCCGATCCCCAGGTTCAGGCTGCGGATGGAGGCGGCGGAGATATCCCCCTCCCCCTGCAGGGCGGACAGACAGTCCCGCAGCTGCCGCACATGGGCCAGGTCCGCCGCCTCCCGGCGCACCGCCTGGTATACGCCGGTTTTGATGGGGTGGTCCGGCGGCAGAGCCTCCACCCAGGCCGGCAGGAACAGGTCCAGCTCCCGCAGGGGAAATTCATACAGCAGCCCCTGCAGCAGCTCCGTGATCTCCTGCTCCCCCAGCTCCAGACAGTTCACCGGCAGGCAGCGGACGTCGTACCGCCGCTCGATGTCCGCTGCCATGGACTGGGCCCGGGAGCCCTGGGGCTGGGCGGAGTTCAGCAGCACCACAAAGGGCTTGCCAAGCTCCTGCAGCTCCCGGATCACCCGCTCCTCGGCCTCCAGATAGTCCTCCCGGGGGATCTCCGTGACGCTGCCGTCGGTGGTGACCACGATGCCCACGGTGGAGTGGTCGCAGATGACCTTCCGGGTGCCCAGCTCCGCCGCCTCGGTCATGGGGATCTCGTGGTCGTACCAGGGGGTCATCACCATCCGGGGAGACAGGTCCTCATACTGGCCCACGGCGCCGGGCACCATATACCCCACGCAGTCGATGAGCCTTACGGAGAACGTGACCCCCTCCTCCATGCGGACCTCCACCGCCTCCTCCGGCACGAACTTGGGTTCGGCGGTCATGATGGTGCGGCCGGAGCCGCTCTGGGGCAGCTCATCCCGGGCCCGGTCCCGGCGGTAGCCGTCCTGGATATTGGGCAGCACCTGGGTCTCCATAAAGCGCTTGATGAAGGTGGATTTTCCGGTGCGCACCGGCCCCACCACGCCGATGTAAATGCTGCTGCCGGTGCGGGCCGCCATATCCTGATAAATGGATGCGGACTGATTCATGGTCCATTCCTCCTGCTCCATAACATCTTGTCTGGTGCTACTCTATGCGTCCCCGGGCCGGGATAGACGGAAAATTTTTACAGAAAAAGCCGACAACATGTTGATTAATAGGCAATACCTGTGTTAAAATACAGGTCAAACAGGTTCGTTAAAAATCCAACAAAAAGGGGGATGCCCATATGGAACAGTCCAGCACAGACCGCCGGGTGCGAAAAACCAAAAAGCAGCTGCGCCTGGCGCTGATGGAGCTGCTGGCGGAAAAAAGCGCCAAGTCCATCTCCGTGCGGGAGCTGACCGAGCGGGCGGATATCAACCGCGGCACCTTCTATATCCACTACCGGGACGTGGGGGACCTTCTGCAGCGGCTGGAGGATGAGATGGCGGACCGGCTGACGGCTCTGTGCAAGGAACACAAGCCTGAGGACTCCACATGGGAGCAGTTCCCCTTCCTGAGGGACCTGTACCACTTTATCCTGGACAACGCCGACCTGTGCCGGGTGCTGCTGGGTCCCAACGGGGACATCGCCTATACCAACCGCATCTGCTGCATTCTGCGGGATTATTTTCTGTATGACTTCCTGTCCCAGTTCTATCCCGGGGACCGGCAGCGGCTGAACCACTTCTGTTCATTTATCGTGTCGGGCAACCTGAATCTGGCGCTGTCCTGGCTGCGGGACGGGGGCCAGGAGTCGCCGGATGAGATGGCCCGTCTGGCGGGCAGTATCATCATGGGCGGCGTCAGCGCCCTGGGTGCGCCAAGTCTGTAACAGGTCCGGAATCCCCTGCAGCTGCTTATAAAAACACCCCTCATGCAGGTTTATACGCCTGCATGAGGGGTGTTGTTTTCTGTTTTCCGGTTCGATGCAATTGTTTTCGGAAGCTCTGTCTTTGCTTACAGTTCGTTTCCCTCGTCCGGCTGCTGGACCAGCAGGGTCTCTCCGGCCGGGGCGTCGGTGAAGTCCAGCTGCACCACCGCCTGGGCGGTGTTCACGGAGCAGCTGACGCATTTGCCGCGCTCTGCGGCTACGGCGGCGCAGCGGTTCAGAAGGTCCGTCAGGATTTCCCGGTTCAGCCCACCGCCCCGCCAGTGGAACACAAAATGGGGCTGCTTTTTCCGCAGGGCCTGGCGGGCGCGGTTCTCCACGTCCTCCGGCTTGGTGAAGGACAGGGGACGGTAGTAGTACCCCTTGTCCGCCGTGCAGGGCGGCAGCGGAAGCACCAGCGTCTCGTGATCCCGGAAGATGTGCCGGTCGTCCAGGTTGAAATAGTCGTACCGGGGCGTTCCCCGCTGGAGGGAGTTGTCAAAGGTGGCGTCCAGGTGATAGCGCTGGCCGTCCACCGTTATCACGTTCCAGGTGTGGCGGTATTTCACGCCCCGCTCCGGGGCCGCCTCGCTGAGAGCCACGATGCAGGGCAGCTGCACCGCGTCGCACAGGGCCTTCACCGTTTTGGCGATGCCCTCGCACACCCCCACCCCCTGGGTCAGGGGGCCGATGATCTCGTGGGAATAGGGCTTTTTCAGCTTGTCATACCGGACGTTCTCCAGAATGAAGGCGTGGATGGCCAGCTCCTTGTCCCGGTCGCTTTTTCCCTGCAGGGGCCGGGCCAGGCGGTCCAGCCGGGCGGCCACCGCCTGGCGGTGCTGGCGGATCTTCCCCTTGTCAAACAGGTACTCCGGCAGAAGCTCCACATGGTCCGCCCCGGGCATCCACCGGTACTGAAACCCGGTGACATAGAACAGCAGCGGCGTGTCCAGCTTCAGCCGCAGATAGATGTCCGACAGCTCCGGGCCGTCCAGCCGGGGCACCCGGATCCCCGGGGCCAGGGCCTCCATACCCGCCAGCATGGCGTCGTATACCCCGCGCTTTTCCCGGCCCAGCTGGCGGTAATAATAGCCCGCCATCAGCGGCAGGCGTGGGGCAGCAGCTCCCGCACCTGCCCGGCCAGCCGGTCAAACTGGTCGCAGGACAGGGCCTGTGCCCCGTCGGACAGGGCGCAGGCCGGGCGGTCGTGCACCTCCACCATCAGGCCGTCGGCTCCGGCGGCCACGGCGGCCAGCGCCAGGGGAGCCACCAGCTCCGCCCGCCCGGCGGCGTGGCTGGGGTCCACGATCACCGGCAGGTGGGTCATTTTTTTCAGCACCGGAATGGCGGCGATGTCCAGAGTGGCGCGGCTGTCGGTCTCGAAGGTCCGGATGCCCCGCTCGCACAGGATCACCCGCTCGTTGCCCCCGGCCAGGATATACTCCGCCGCCTGCAGCAGCTCCGTCACCGTGGCGGACATACCCCGCTTCAGCAGCACGGGCTTCCTGACCTGACCCAGGGCCTGGAGCAGGGCGAAATTCTGCATATTCCGGGCCCCGACCTGCAGGATATCCACCTGATCCAGGTCCTCCAGCTGGCGGGGGTCCGTGATCTCCGACACCACCGGCAGTCCGGCCTCGCGGCCGGCCTCCGTCAGCATGGAGATGCCCGGCTGGCCCAGCCCCTGGAAGGAATAGGGGGACGTCCGGGGCTTGAATACCCCGCCCCGCAGCAGCTGCGCTCCGGCGGCCTTGACCCGCCGGGCGACCCCGGCCATCTGCACCTGGGATTCCACGGCGCAGGGTCCGGCGATCAGGCAGAACTCCGCCCCGATCCGGGCGTCGCCCACCTGCACCACGGTGTTGTCCGGGTGGGCGGCACGGCCGGCCAGGCGATAGGGCGGCGTGATGCGCCGCACGTCCAGCACATAGGGCAGGGCCGCCAGACCCTCCGGGTCCAGCCGCCAGGTGTCTCCCACCAGGGTCAGCACGTCGGAGTCCCGGCCCGGGGTCCGGCCGATCCGCACCCCCTGATTCATCAGGCGCACCGCCAGCTGCCGCAGGGCGGGCTCCTGGGTGTCTTTTTGGATAATAACGATCATATGATCCTCCATGCGGCTGTGCCGCTGTATATTCCCGGATATTGTACCGCAATGCGCGGGTTTTTGCAACCGGGGAATTTCCCGGGGAATATGCAGAATGCAATAACCGAAATACAGATAATATCTATATATATAACTTGACGATTGACAACGTGTATGCTATGATAGATGCAGGCCATCAGAATAGACAAAATGCGATGCTTTCATGCGGAAATATTTTCTGTTCTGACGGCCTGCATGGCTCATCCCATCCAACCGGACATAAAACGGAGGTATCAGATGAAAAGACTGCCGAAAATGCTCTGCGCCCTGATTCTTTGCGCCCTGATGGTGACTGCCGCAGTTTCCTGCGGCCAGAAGCCCGCCCAGCAGGAACAGGACCCGCCCCAGCAGGAGGAACCCCAGCCTGCTCCGGCGCTGAAGATCGCCGTGGACAGCGAACCGGCCCGTTCCGCCGTCTACAACTGGTTTTATTCGGAGGAGGGGCAGGCCCTGTTCGGGGACACGGATCCGGACAACGTGATCTTCTCGGTGGACCCCCGGGACATCGCCCAGGAGCTGAAGCTGGGGAACTATGACGCCGCCGTGTGCGCCCCCGATCAGAAGGCCCTGCAGCTGCTGGGCGGCTACGAGTCCATGCCCCTGCTCAAGGACGCCGTGATCTTTGTCCACGGCAACATCGGGCAGGAGGATGCGGACTATAACCTGTCCTCGGAGACCCTCCGCAGCATATACGCCGGCACCGCCCCCCTTTTCTGGGATGAGGCACAGACTCAGCCGCTGATTCCCGCCTATGGCTATGCCAACGATGCCCAGGACCCCCTGTGGCAGCTGATGTCGATGCAGTTCGGCTTCACCGCCGACGCGCCGGATATCCTCACGAGGGGGACATGGGACAACCCTGTGTGGGCCACTGTTGAGACCGGGCGGGTGGGATCGCCGCTGTTCCCCCTGCATTATAATTGGCTGTTCGGTGAGGCGGGAATCAACGGGTCGGTGATCTCCGTGGACGGCGTGCGGCCCACAGACGCGACGCTGGCGGACGGGTCCTATCCCTTCACCCTGTCCTACTACGGCCTGTATTCGCCCAGCCACCCGCAAGCCCAGCAGATCGACGCGATCTTCCAGGGCGTGCAGGCTATGCAGTCCGCAGACTGACCGCATCCCGGCATCGTCCTCTCTTTTTTCGGAAAACAGTTGCCGTAACGGTGAAAATATACTATACTATTTACTTGACAGTGCCGCTGGCACAATTTACCGAAAACAGGACGATGGATATGAAAACAAGCGACTTTAACTATGAATTACCGCCGGAGCTGATCGCCCAGACGCCTATCCCCCAGCGGGACGCCTCCCGGCTGCTGGTGCTGGACAAGAATACCGGCGCATGGCAGCACCGGCATTTTTACGACCTGCCGGAGTATCTCCGGCCCGGCGACTGCCTGATCCTCAATAACTCCCGGGTGCTTCCGGCCCGTCTGCTGGGCCACCGGCTGCCCGGCGGCGGGGCCTGCGAGGTGCTGCTGCTGATCGACCGGGGAAACAAGACCTGGGAGTGCCTGGTGCGGCCCGGCAAGCGCATGCGCACCGGGGCGAAGCTGTCCTTCGGCGACGGGGAGCTGACGGCGGAGGTGGTGGAGGAACTGCCCGGCGGCAACCGCCTGGTGCGCTTCGATTATGAGGGAATTTTCCTGGAGGTGCTGGAGCGTCTGGGGAAAATGCCCCTGCCCCCCTATATCAAGGAGGAGCTTCAGGACCAGGAGCGCTATCAGACGGTGTACTCCAAGGTCAACGGCTCCGCAGCCGCCCCCACGGCGGGCCTGCACTTCACCCAGGAGCTGCTGGATCAAGTATCCGCAATGGGTGTAAAGCTGGGATACGTTACACTCCATGTGGGCCTGGGGACCTTCCGCCCGGTGAAGGAGGACGAGATCGAGGGCCACGAAATGCACAGCGAATACTGCGTGATCCCCCAGGAGACGGCGGACCTGATCAATGAGACCAAGAAAAACGGCGGCCGGGTCATCTGCGTGGGCACCACCTCCTGCCGCACCATCGAAAGCTGGGCCGCAGAGGACGGCACCATGACGGCCAGCGCTGGATGGACGGATATCTTCATCTATCCCGGCTACCGGTTCAAGGTGCTGGACGGGCTGATTACCAACTTCCATCTGCCGGAGTCCACTCTGATTATGCTGGTGTCCGCCCTGGCGGGCCGGGAGCACGTCCTGGCGGCATATCAGGAGGCGGTGAAGGAGCGCTATCATTTTTTCAGCTTTGGTGATGCAATGCTTATCCTGTAAAGGATGCAGCAATACGATAAGGACCGACAAGCGAAGCGGGAGCCCGGCGTCTGCCGGACTCCCGCTTTTGCAAAAGTTTATACAACTTGCCGCCAGTCCGCCTTTTATGCCAATGCGGCGGAGCAGCGATTTGCGAACTGCCGGTCTGTAGCCCGGCAGGATATTTCCCCCTCAAAAACAAAAGAAAGTGCTCAATTCACAAAGAATCAAGCACTTTTCTCCTGGCACGCCGTGAGGGATTCGAACCCCCGGCCTTCTGGTCCGTAGCCAGACGCTCTATCCAGCTGAGCTAACGGCGCGTGTCTCTTGACGACTTTGCTATAATACCACGGTCTCCCAGAAAATGCAAGTCTTTTTTTCAAAAAATCCAAAAATTTTTTTGGATGGCTTGTTCAGCGAAAGCTGATGGGATTCTGTGGCGCCGTATAAGGAACTTTTCCCCGGGAATACTGTTTTTATCCAAGTGACGGAGGAAACTGACAGGAGTTTTTTATTTCCACTACACCTGAAAATATGGCGAATTTCCTTGGCAGTCATTTTTATGATGCCAAGAAGATGATAATTACCGACATGGTTGACCGTCTAATTTTGGATACCTATGGTGGCTTTATCAATACCTGCCCGGATCAGAAGTTGTGTGCAGAAATCATTCCTTATCTGGCACCGATTCAGATGGGAGAGAAGGAAGCCGGGGAAATCTTAATGGTAACCAGAGAAGAATCAGATATGTACTTTGCTGCAGAGGACCAAGCAGTCACGATGGCAGAGTGTCGGATGATGTAAGTGTGTTTCTTTGGGGGATAAATTTAGTTTGTCTAGAATTTGGAGGAAAAGTGATGAGAGTAGTAATTATTGTAGCAAGTGTGCTAGGCGTGATTTTGGTAGTGGCAGCCTGCATGGCAATAAAAACCGTCAGTTTGTATGAGTTAGATTAGGGAGCTGATTATGAAGAAGGAAGCTAATGAAGTCATGTATAAGATGGCAGAAGTGTTACTTAAAAAGATGCAGGAAAGCGGCCTCATAAGTAAGGAAGAAGGGGAAAAAATTACTGTTTTGAACATGGAAACATTTTCCCCAGAGCTTGCCAAAGTATATCTGTAAAAACGCTAGATATCATGAAAAAAGTGTGGTAGTGTATGTTGCTAACAAGGGAGAAATTCCTTGAAAATAAAGGAAAGGAGAACCAAGATGGCTAAAAAGGTAACGGTTATAAATGCAATTTCCGAAAGTAGACATACACAGTCAAAAAAGAGGTTAAAAGTGTGTGCCTATGCCAGAGTCAGTACCGGTTCAAGAGCGCAGGCAGAATCTTATGCCACACAGGTGGAGTATTACACGGAAAAGATAGAGAATAATCCACTCTGGGAGTTCGCAGGTGTGTATGCGGATGAGGGAATCACCGGAACCAAGGTAAAGGGCAGGGATGATTTCAAGGCAATGATAGCCGCCTGTGAAGAGGGAGATATTGAACTCATCCTGACCAAGTCCATAACCAGATTTGCCAGAAATACGGTGGAATGTATACAGACTGTAAGACAGTTAAAGTCAATCGGTGTGGGGATTTACTTTGAGAAAGAGGGAATCAATACCCTGACAGAAGCCAGTGAATTGATGCTTTCTATACTGGCATCGGTGGCACAGGGAGAGTCGGAAGACTTTTCGGGAAATAACCGATGGGCAATCATCAACCGGTTTGAGAATGGAACCTTTATCGTAGGAACACCGGCATACGGATACCGGAAAGATGAGGATGGAAACCTTATCATAGAGGAAACCGAAGCTGAGGTGGTAAGGTGGATTTTTGAAAGCTACCTTAACGGAATGGGAGCCTATGTGATTGCTAAAATGCTGAATGACCATACCGCGGGATTGCAGAAGAAATCACCACTTTAAAAGAGGAGCAGATAGAGGCCAAACGGAAGAAAAAGCTGGCTGACAGTTATGAACAGCGGTTGAAGGATATGGACAGTTTTCTGGAGAAACAGACTTGCCAGATACCGGAATTTGATAATGACCTTGTAAGAAGGCTGATAGCAAGCATTAAAGTAGTCTCTGCCGAGAAGCTGATTATCCAGTTCCAGTCGGGAATCGTCATGGAACAGGAAATCAGATATGAGTAAGTGATAGGCAGGGATGACAACTGAATAAGGAAACGGAATTCCTGCCTGTTTATGGGAAGAATAAAATGCCCGATGGGTTCGGGCGTTTTATTGTTGGCATAAATAAGGCAATGGAATAATTGCAAGTATTATGATATAATTTTTGACATAATAAATGTGTAAAATCAGGAAAAATGGGTTTTGAGAGGTTATGATGAACAAGCAACTAGTAGAGACGCTGACAGATGCAGCAGTTATAGATGCTTCACATATTTCGAGTGCGATAGAATAGGATGGATATTATGGCGTATATGAAACTATGGCGGACTACCTTAATGAATATATAGATGGCTTTTATAAGTCAAGTAAAGATAGTCTTTTGCACAGATATATAAGAACACAATTGGTGGATGGGCTTTTACATGAAGCGGTAATAGAGAATACTCCAGAAGAATATGTGTTGCGCGAACATAATGAGGCACTGTTTAATCTTTTCGGATAT
>ERZ824480.3564-NODE-3564-length-10464-cov-3.340955_pt1 | contig 10464 bp, 8 predicted proteins | sample MGYA00519861_ERZ824480 | MGnify/ENA primary metagenome ERZ824480 (study PRJEB31778, sample SAMEA3449152) | human gut metagenome | biome: human gut; feature: human-associated habitat; material: faeces | place: United Kingdom | collected 2010/2012 ...
GTGCGTTGGATGCGCTTGGAGACATGGAGCGGGCGGCCGTCGGTGTCGTAGACGTAGTCGGTGATCAGGATCAGCGCCTGCCCGCGCTCGACGTTGAGCAAAAACGCCTCGTTTTGCGAGGCATAGCACACCTCAAAGGTCTTATGTCCCTGTGCTGGCGCGCGATGGAATTCTTGGCGCAGCGTGGCGTAGAGTGAACCGTTGATATCGCGATCGATGAGCGTCTCGAAGCTTGGCGGCAGGTAGGTGGTCTCCAGGCACAGCGGCACGTCGTCCAGGTAGCGCAGGCGGACAAGTTTGACGAGCTTGCTGCCCACGGCGGCGTCAAAGAACTTAGCTATGCTGCCGGCCGCCTTGGCAAAGCCCGAGTCCACGGTGCGCGTGGTGGGCTTCATGCCCTGGCCTTCGACCTGCTTGGTATAGCTCGAAAACACCAGGTTGTTCTCGTGGAGCGCTGACGTGTCGGCCACAAAGGCGCCACGCCCGCGCTCGGTGCGCACCAGGCCCTCATCAACGAGAACCTTAAGGGCGTGGCGCACGGTGCTGCGCGACAGCCCCGATTCGTCCATGAGCTCCATCTCGGACGGCAGCTTGTCTCCGCGTGCGTAGATGCCGGCGGCGATGCGGTCGCGAAGCGTACCCGCCAAGCGCTCGTATTGGCTCAGTTTCTTTTTAGATGAAGCGTTCATGCGATCAGCCTATATCTAACTTGTATGCTTATCTAAGCAAGCATGTATTCAACACAACAATAAAACCGCTGGTATCGAGCTACCGAAAACCTTACCAGCAAAATTTCTAAGACAAATATAGCATACAACTAGTCGACATAACCAAAACATGTATGTAACTTGTATGCCATCGAGAGCATCAAACGAGAAGAAAGGCTGATGCACGATGACTACTCAGGAACAGGTTAAGGACGTCGTCTCCCAGGTTTTGGCTGACAAGGCAGACAAGGGCGGCATCAAGCGCGTCGTGTGGATTGGCGCCGGCGGATCCAACGGCGGCAACTATCCTGCCCAGTACTTTATGGAGCACGAGGCCACGCAGGTCGTGAGCTCCAGCTACACCAGCAACGAGTTCGTGCACGCCACCCCGGCCTACGTCAACGAGAACACCCTGGCCGTCGTCGTGTCCATGCGCGGCACCAAGGAGACCATCGTTGCCGCCCAGGTCGCCAAGGACCACGGCGCCAGCACCATCGCCATCTATGTTGACGAGTCCGGCCTCACCGAGGTCTGCGACTACAAGATCCAGTACGACAGCCTGGCCGTCGACGAGTCCTGCATGGGCCGCACCAACTCCGCCGTCGTGACCATGATCGCCATGGAGCTTACGCAGCAGACCGAGGGCTATGCCGAGTACGAGACCGCTATGGCCGCGTTCGACTTGATCGACCCCATCTATCGCAAGGCCGTCGAGTACACCCGTCCGCTTGCTGCCAAGTGGGCCGAGCAGAACGCCGACAAGCCCTGCATCAACGTCATGGCCCAGGGCCCGCTCTTTGGTGCCGCCTACGTCTTTAGCATCTGCAACGTGCAGGAGATGCTGCAGATCGACTCCTGCACCATCAACACCTGCGACTTCTTCCACGGCCCCTTCGAGATCCTGGACAAGCGCACCTCGCTGTTCCAGCTCATCAGCGTCGGCCGCAGCCGCTGCAACGACGAGCGCGGCATCCGCTTCGTCAACCAGTACGGTGGCGAGCGCGTCTATCAGCTCGACGCCAAGGAGCTCGGCCTCAACGACATCAAGGACAGCGTGAGCGAGTACTTCAACCACCTGATCTTTGCCCCGATCCTCAACAACGTGTATATGCGTGCACTCTCTGCCGTTACTCACAAGGACTACATGACGCGCCGCTACATGTGGAAGCTGGATTATTAGTTACGGCGTTTTACCAAACGCCGTAACGGCTCGACGCTGCGCGGTCCGCATTTGGGCAATCTGACGTTCAACTTCAAGGGCGCGACCAGAAGGTCAGCGCCCTTTCGTTTCACGTCACCTTGCCTCAAATGCGGCCCGCTCGCTGACTTATGCTCAACCAGCGGCGCCTTAGCGTTGGGACGTTCCTTTTCTGCCGGCAGTTGGGGACAGTCCTAGTCATTGGGGGGCGTTCTTGAAGACCAGTCATTTAAGTGCGTCCCCAATGACTGCCCAATGAGTATGTGGGGAGCGAATTTTTCCGCGCGCCGATTTGTGTCTTGTAAAATGTATATAACGACTATAACGTAGTGTGAAACATATTGGAAACAATACCGAGGAGGCTGCGTTGAAGAAAAGCAATCTGGGCTATGTGCTGGTGCTGATCGCCGCGCTTATGTGGGGCAGCATCGGAATCTTTGTAAACGGCATCTCGGCCATGGGTGTTTCGTCTCAGAGCATGGCGGCCTTTCGTCTGTTGTCGGGTGCCGTCTTAATGGCTCCGGTCTTGGCGTTCATGGGTTGCCAGGGAGGCGATCGTGAGGGAAAAGCATCGGGTCCCCTGGCACTGTTCAAGGCAAGTCCTAAAGAGCTTGTTCCCTGTGCGCTTGTCGGCATCGTCGGTTTGGCCGCCGCCAACACCTGTTATTACGAGTGCATGGGCGAGGTGGGCATGTCCACGGCCTCGGTGCTGCTCTACACCTCGCCGGTGTTTGGCGTCATGCTCGGCCGCGTGCTTTATCGCGAGGACGTGACCCCCAACAAGCTCGTTGCCATTGTCTTTAACATCGTAGGCTGCGTGCTTGCAGTGACCAATGGCGACCTTTCCGGTTTTCATTTTTCGGTTTGGGGCGTCACGTCGGGCGTGATTGCAGGCTTTTGCGGTGCGTCGCTTGCGGTGTTTAGCCGGATAGCAACCAAGACGGTCCACCCGCTGGCTGTCACGTTTTGGGGCTTTGTTTTTGGCGGTGCGGTTATGGCAGCTATCGCGGCTCCGTGGCCGGATGTCGCCGCGGCAATGTCGCCACAGCTGCTGCTGTTGTTCCTTGGCTTTGGACTCATCCCCACAGCCGTGGCCTACATCTTATATATGCAGGGTCTGTCCATGGGGCTCGAGACATCGAAAGTTCCCGTCGTAATGTCTTTCGAGACGGTCGTCACCGTACTGGTGGGCATTGGTGTCTATGCCGAGCCCGCCGGCGCGATCAAGGTCCTGGGCATCGTGCTGGTGCTCGCGTCCATCCTGATCATGAACACCGATTTCTCCAAGCTGCGCAACAGTGCCTTTGTCGGCCATATCGTTGAGAGCATGACCTTTAAGCCCAACGCGTGGTGGACGGAGAAATCGCAGGACATGGATCTGTTCCGCGAGCGCACCGGCATCGCGCTGGAGCCCACCGTGCAGGAAAGCCCCTGGTACTTTGTGCGATAGAGGATTGCGCGCAGGGTCTGACCTCGGGTTATCCAGCCAGCGCCGGCCTACCCTGCGCCAACGTTTCAAGTACGTTAAACCCGTCAACGGTCGATTTTCACCCGCGAACGGTCTTTATACTAATTAGCAATATAAGCAACGTATAAGACGTTATAATGACCATAACGAAAAGGAGGAGGCAAGATGAATCAGATCATTCTCGCATCTCATGGCGGCCTGGCCGCAGGCGCCAAAGACACGCTCGAGATGGTTCTCGGCGACGTGTCGAACGTCCACGTCGTGTCGCTTGCTCGTGACGACAAGGAGCCCATCACCAATAAGGTGGACGCCATGATCGCCACGTTCAACGCGGACGACACCGTCTATGTGCTGACCGATATGCTCGGCAGCTCGGTCAACAACAACATGGTCGAGCTTTCCAAGAACGGCACGAAGTTCACGGTTGTCAGCGGTTTCAACATCCCGTTGGCGCTCACGCTTGCTATGAGCCCCGCCCCCGTCAAGGGCGCCGAGCTCGCGGCCCTCATCAACGAGGCCCGCAACGGTCTGACCAACCCCAACGCACCGGCCCAGCCCGCCGCGGCTCCCGCCAAGAAGGCCAAGGCGTCCCGTCACAGCTCCGGTCCCGCCAAGATCGTCCTCGCACGTCTTGACTACCGTCTGCTGCACGGCCAGGTCGTCTTTACTTGGACCACCAAGGTTCAGGCCGAGCGCATCATCGTCGTCGACAACGCTGCCGCCAACGATGACATCAAGAAGGGCGCTCTTAAGCTGGCCAAGCCCCAGGGCGTGCGCCTGAACGTCTTCACCGTCGAGCGTGCCCTCGCCAAGATGGACAAGCTCAACACCCTCGGCGAGCGCGTCATGTTCGTCTTTGGCAACACGGCCGAGATGCTGCAGTTCTGCCAGGGCTACAAGCTCGACGCCATCAACTTGGGCGCCACCGCCAACCACGACGGTGCCGATCAGGTCGGCGGCAAGGACAGCTCCGTCTTCCTCGACGCCACCCAGAAGGCCGACGTCAACCAGCTGCTCGACATGGGCATCAAGCTCTATGTCCAGCAGACCCCTACGTATCAGAGCGTCGACATCGACGCCAAGCTGTAATCAACCAGGCTTTTGCCTGACTGAAAGGAGAAGGGTATGAATACGTTCATCAGTGCGGTGCTCGTCGGCCTCGTCGGCGTGTTCTGCATGTGGGACTCCCGCCTGCTCGGTCGTCTTAACTTCGAGCAGCCCCTCGTTGGCGCTACGCTCGTCGGTCTGCTGCTGGGCGATGTGCCCACCGGCCTTGCCGTCGGTGCCGCCGTCGAGCTCGTGTCCATGGGCCTGGTGCAGGTCGGCGCCGCCGTTCCGCCCGATATGGTCCTGGGCGGCATCGTGGCCGCTGCCTTTGCGTGCCTGACCGATGCTTCCGCCGAGACCGCCATGACGATCGCCATCCCGGTCGCCGTCCTGGGTCAGCTCCTCGGCATCGTGTTCCGTTCCATCATCGCCGCCCTCACCCATGTGGCAGATAGCGCGATCGATAACGGTAACTTCAAGACCGCCTACCGTATGCACATCTGCGCCGGCTCCGGTCTGTACGCCATCATGTACTTCCTGCCGATCTTCCTCGCCGTCTTTGTTGGCACCGACCTGGTTCAGGCCATCGTCAACATGGTTCCCGAGTGGCTGTCCACTGGTCTTAACGTTTCGACCAAGATCATGACTGCCTACGGCTTGGCCCTGCTGCTCACCATGATGATCAAGAAGGGTATGACTCCGTTCCTGTTCATCGGTTTCCTGCTCGCCGCTTACCTCAACCTGTCCGTCATCGCGGTCGCTCTGATCGGTGTGTGCCTGGCTGTCGTCTTCATGGGCTTCAAGTTCAACGGTTCCCATGCAGCCGCCGGTGTCGATTCCGACTACGATCCGCTCGAAGACGACGAAGACTAAGGAGGAACACACTATGGCAACCGCAACCAAGGACGTGTCCCTGAACAAGAAGGTCAGCCAGTTCTTCTGGCGCTCCTGGGCCATCCAGGCCTCTTGGAACTACGAGCGTCAGATGAACATGGGCTTCCTCTACGGCATGGTTCCCACGCTCGATCGCCTCTATCCGGATGAGTCCGACCCCAAGCAGCTCGCTGCTAAGAAAGAGGCTTACCACCGTCACATGGCGTTCTACAACTGCACCCCGCAGACGAGCGCTTTCATCCTGGGCCTCTCCGCCTCCATGGAGGAGGAGTACGCCAAGGATCCCGAGAACTTCAACCCCGATTCGATTAACGCGGTCAAGACCTCCCTTATGGGCCCGCTTTCCGGCATCGGTGACTCCTTCTTCCAGGGCACCATCCGCGTTATCGCCTTTGGCCTGGGCGTTCAGCTGGCTCAGCAGGGCTCCATCATGGGCCCGATCCTGGCCATGCTCATCTCCATCGTCCCCTCTGTGCTGATCACTTGGTTCGCAGCCAAGATGGGCTATCAAGGCGGCCACGAGTACCTGAGCAAGCTTCAGGGCGGCGACCTCATGGAGAAGCTCATGTATGTCTGCGGCATCGTGGGTCTTATGTCCGTAGGCGGCATGATCGCCACGCTGATCGGCGCCACCACCCCGCTGCAGTTCGCTGAGGGCACCGTCGTTATCCAGGACATCCTGGACGGCATGATGCCCCAGATGATCTCCCTTGGCCTCACCGGCCTTATGTACTGGCTCATCAAGAAGAACATCAACACCGGTTGGCTTCTCGTGATCGCCATCGTGGGCGGCATCGCCCTCTCCGCGGCCGGCATCCTGGCCTAGCCGCGACCAAGCGTCTAACCGCTTTCCCCCGGGGGCCTGCCTGGCATCCCATACCCCAGGCAGGCTTCCATCCCCAAAATGCGACAATGGGACAGTCCCCTTGTCGCATCCTCAACGGACCGGCGACTCGGTCCAAACCACGGTAACCCTGCGAGCGCCCGGCAATGTGGCGCCGCAAAAATCGAAAGGAATGTGTCAGATGTACGAGATCGACCTTAACCTCCCTAAGCAGATCGTCGCTGACGTCCTGTCCAACCACGAGATCCACAGTGTCGCCTTCGTCGGCTGCGGTGCTTCCATGTCCGACCTGTACCCCGCCAAGTACTTCCTGGCCAACAACACGGACAAGCTGAACGTTCAGATCTTCACCGCTAACGAGTTCAACTACGACACGCCTTCCTGGGTCAACGAGCACACCTTCGTGATCACCTGCTCCCTCGGTGGCTCCACGCCCGAGACCGTCGAGGCCAACAAGACCGCTAAGAAGCACAACTGCCCGGTCGTCTCCCTCACCAACAAGGCTGGCTCCGCTCTGACCGTCGACGCTGACTACGTCATCGTTCACGGCTTCCACGCCAACTTCGCTGCCAAGTGCGAGAAGCCCGGCTATGCCATCGCTCTTGCTCTCGAGATCCTTCAGCAGACCGAGGGCTATGACAAGTACGACGACATGATCACCGGCCTCACCAACGTCTTCGATCTCTGCGAGAACGCTGCTCAGTCCTGCAAGAAGCTCGCCAAGAAGTTCGCTGAGGACTTCAAGGACGACAAGATGATTTACTTCATGGCCTCTGGTGCCTCCGAGAAGATGGCTTACTCTCACGCCGCCTTCCTGTTCACCGAGATGCAGTGGATCGACGCCGCCGCCTACAACACCGGCGAGTACTTCCACGGCCCGTTCGAGGTTTCCACCGAGGGTAAGCCCTACGTCTTCTTCATGTCCGATGGCGCTACCCGTCCGATGGACGCCCGCGCCCTCACCTTCCTTGAGCGCATGGGCGCCAAGGTCGCTCTGATCGACTCCAAGGACTACGGCCTGGCTGACGCCGTGCCCGCGAGCGTCGTCACCTACTTCAACCCGCTGCTGCACCTCGCCGTTATGCGCGAGTACGGCAACCAGATCGCCGAGGCCCGTCAGCATCCGCTGACCATGCGTCGCTACATGTGGAAGCTTTCCTACTAATCACAAGTAAGTAGACCTTACGGGTTGATTGAGAGGGGATGGGGTTTGCGCCCCATCCCCTTTTTTGCTCTGGGGAGGGCGTGTCTGTCGCGTCATAAAACCCCAGATAAAACCTACCAAAATAAACCTGTCCCTTTTTGGCAGGTGGGAGGAGATGCGTATGATTAAGGCAGTGCTGTTTGACATGGACGGAGTGCTGGTCGATACCGAGTGGTTCTACAACCGTCGTCGCGTGGCGTTTATGGAGGAGAAGGGCTTCCACTTTGATGAGATTCCCGATCTTTCGGGGTCTAACGAGCCTGCCATTTGGGAGGCGCTGGTGCCCGACGATGTTGAGCTGCGCGAGCGCCTTCGCGTGGAGTACAAGCAGGTCTACAGCCCGGACCATCCCGTTCCGTATGCCGAGTTGCTCAACGAGCAGACGGAGCCGGTGATGCGTGAGCTGCACGAGCGCGGCGTGAAGTGCGCCATCGCGAGCTCGTCCTATCGCGAGCTCATTGACGAGCTGGTGGAGATTGCCGGCATCGCCGACGTGCTGGACTACACCATCAGCGGTCACGAGTGCAGTGCGTTTAAGCCCGACCCCGAGATCTACCTGCGCGCCATGGAGGCGCTGGGGGTGGAGCCTGCCGAGTGCCTGGTTATCGAGGATTCGCCTTTGGGCATCGAGGCCGGCAAGCGTTCCGGCGCCCGCGTCCTGGCGCTGCGCCCGCACGAGGGCGTCAACCTCGATCAATCGCGAGCCGATGCCGTTATTGATAATCTGACCGACATTTTGGCCGCTTTGTAGTGTCAATCCGCCGCGAGAAGCACTGGTTCACGCGTCTTTTGCTACGGATTGGCTTAATTTGTCATCTATTTGAATCCGTTTGGCTTCGATTCGGACTAAGTGAGTAGACTTTTTGGTGCAGGACGAGCACAAAGTGCATCTGCTCTAGTAAAACCGCAGGTCACAGGGGTGGCGGTTTTGGGTGTGCTCTGCAGGTCGCGTAAAGTCTACTCACTTGTAATTTGGGCCTTTGGTCGTGGGGTTGCTGGTCCCGCTTTGGTTGTCGAGGGAGGGTGAATTGAAGCGCCCCCGCACGCTCCGTGCTACAATCGCGGGCATGCCCCACAACTACATCTGCCTTCGAAAGGAGCCTGCGTGGCGAACGCCATCGATCAGCTCACGGACCGAGTGCTCGTGCTCGGTCGCCTCACCATCGTCCGTCGCGCCATCACCGCCGTGGCGGTCACCATTTCCGCCGTTCTCCAGACATTCCTGATCCAGGCGTTCATTCGGCCCGCCGACCTGCTTCCGAGCGGTCTTACCGGCGTCGCGGTCCTGCTCGATCGCGTTACCTCGCTGGGCGGCGTTCACATCGACATTTCGCTCGGTATGCTCGCGCTCAACATCCCCGTGGCGCTCCTATGCTGGAGCGGCATCAGCAAGCGCTTCGTCATCTTCTCGATGATGCAGGTCGTGCTCTCATCGCTGTTCCTCAACATCTTTCACTTTGCCCCGTTTTTGGGCGACAAGATCATGCTCATCATTTTTGGCGGCGTGGTCTCGGGTCTGGGCGCTGCCATCGCGCTAAAGTCCGGCGCATCCACCGGCGGCACCGACTTTATTGCGTTGTGGGTTTCCAACCACACGGGCAAGACCATCTGGGGCGTCATCTTTGGTTTCAACTGCTTTATCCTGGCGATCTTTGGCTTTATATTTGGCTGGGACAACGCGGCGTACTCCATCGTGTTCCAGTTTATTTCGACCAAGACCATCGACAGTTTCTATCGTCGCTACGACCGCGTGACGCTGCAGATCACGACGCGCAAGGCAGACGAAGTCATGACCGCCTATGTTGACCATTTTCAGCACGGCATTAGCTGCGCCGAGGTCATCGGCGGATACAGCCGCGAAAAGATGTACCTGCTGCACGCCGTTGTCTCGACCTACGAGAGCCAGGACATTATCAAGCTGGTGTGCGACATTGATCCCGGCGCCGTGATCAACGTGTTCCACACGCTCAACTTTGTGGGCGGCTGGTGGGGCGGTCATGTCGACGAGCCCATGCCCACGGCCGTTCCCGATCCCGACAAGCCCGCGCGCATGGCCAGCAGGCAGGCGCGCCTCAGCGAGCAGGACAGCCTGCAGCAGGACGACGGCAAGTAGGGTATTGGCATTTTGCCGGTCCTGCGCAACCCATCCGAACGAGCCCCCCCGAAAGCCCCGTTGCTTTCGAGGTGCTTGCCCAGATAAAACCTACCAAAATGAAGCTGTCGCTTTTTGGTAGGTGGGGTGTATCGTTTTATCAATATGAGGTAACATGAAACTAGACGTTATATACGTATTAGAAATTTAGCTATTTTGATAAGAGTGATCAGATATGCCTGCGCCCAAAAATGCACCGCTTTACCAGCAGATTTACGACGAAATCAAGGATGCGATCGAGAAAGGTGTTTATGCACCCAAGGAGCGTATTCCGTCCGAGCTTGAGCTAGCCGAGCAGTACGAGGTGAGCCGAATTACGGTGCGCCGCGCCGTCGAGGAGCTGTGCTCAGATGGCTACCTGGTTAAGCAGCAGGGCCGCGGCACCTTTGTTTCCACGCCGCACATCAATCGTCAGTTTCATGCCTCGACGCTGCAGACGTTTACCGCGCTGTGTGCCGACAATGGCATGAAGGCGGGCGCACATGTGGTCGATCGCCAGATCGTTCCGGCGCGCCAAAACGAGATGGAGTTCTTTGGCCTGCAGAAGGACGCGCTGCTGCTGCATATCAAGCGCGTGCGTACGGCCGACGGTGAGCCCATTTTTGAGGAGAACATCTTTGCGCCGTTTGACGCCTACCGCGAGCTGTTGACGGCCGATCTTGAGGACAAGTCGATTTTTGCCGAGGTCGAGCGTGTTGGCGGAACGCCGATTGCCTCGGTTGGCTACCGCACGGTCGAGGCCGTTCGTGCCAATACCGAGCAGGCGGCCGAGTTGGGCATTGCTCCGCACGATCCGCTGCTCAATCTGCGTGCCGGCTTTACCGGTCCCAATGGCGAACCGGTCCTGATGGGTAAGCAGTACTACGTGGGATCGCGCTACGTCATGGTCATGTAAGTTACGCGGTTTTACCAAACCGCGTAACGGCTCGACGCTGCAAACGCCCCTAAGC
>ERZ824480.3565-NODE-3565-length-10464-cov-3.025843_pt1 | contig 10464 bp, 16 predicted proteins | sample MGYA00519861_ERZ824480 | MGnify/ENA primary metagenome ERZ824480 (study PRJEB31778, sample SAMEA3449152) | human gut metagenome | biome: human gut; feature: human-associated habitat; material: faeces | place: United Kingdom | collected 2010/2012 ...
CTGTATTAACGATCCTTTGGGATCCCCATTCTTTTACTCTCTGTTCAGAAACCCATTCCAACCTAATCCATTGTGATTTCATTCCTTATGAACAAACATTTCATTTCAAAAACACCCCAAAATTAAACGGCGTTCGATCAACCCACCGCAGAACTTCCTGAAATTGAGTGCGAACACTATATCCCTAAACCTCATTCTTCTTCTCCTCACATACCTCCACAACAAATGGAATCGAAGGACATAAATCCTCTTGCAGTAGTCTCTTTACACCTTCCTGACCCACCTTCGTCCGAATCACGATGTCATAATTCCTCATTGCACTCCAACGATATTTGGCTCCCATATCATGGAACAGTTTCAACACCCTCATACGACAAGCAGATTCTGGCATTTCTCTACATTGTAAAACTATTTATGATTTTTGGAAAACGCAAATACCGAACTCTTTTGCTTCTTTGTGAATATCCAGAACAGAGTCATATTTCTTGCAATAATCATTAATAACAATCACACCTGCACCAAAACACTCTTCTCTTGCTCTTGCAGAAATCATTTGTTTTTGTGTCTCTGACAAAAGTACTCCCTTTTGTTGGCAAACTTCAAATACTCGTTCTGCTTTCGCCTTCCACTTTTCCGAATGATCAAACAACTCACACATTTCATAGTAAGCATCTTCTCGAGGTATCACTCCTTTCTGAGACATCTCGCTCATAATGCGATTCATTCCCTCCTCATCCTTCAATTTGCAGTATGACTTCAAAACAGCTCCATATCCAACATTATAGAGTTCTGGAGGTTTAGTATCTGCATCTTTAGGATGGAGGGATAATTCTTTCAGCTTATCAAACATCTCAATACACTGTTTGTAATAACCTCCTAAGTACAATCCATCTAGCAAGATATTGTTGCAATCACTAAAACGAAACTCATCCTTCTCGAAGAGTTTCATATACTCCATTCCCTTGTCATAAAGGCCACAACAGAAGAGTGCACGAGCATATTTGGCCTTGAAAGCGTAACGACCTCGTAGATAATGCAAAGAGTATTGAGGGATGCGTTGAAGAACATCGACATCTTTCCGATTGCTACAGCTGTAGAGTAACCACAATATCGTGGTTTCGTTCAAAGAGGACATCTAGTTTACAGATCACCCATTCTTGTACAAGATTATGATCCATACAATACTCTGCAAAAGCTACAATCCGAAGATACATCTTATTCTTGATGAATGAAGCAAGAATCGTCTCCATTTCCTATTCTTCATCGAATAACCATTTCATTACCTGACTTGTAAAAGGTTGATTCAAGAGAACCACTTCAGCAATCAACTGCTTTCTCTGGCCATTACTCAAAGCAACCAGTCCCTACTCGCTCGTTACTCAACTTTGGAGCAATCAAGTCTCGGATCACTTCTTCTTTGGTTCGTTGTGGACCACTTGGAACATACGACTTAATCACATAATCCATGTATTCTCTAGATTCTGCAGAAAACATTCGGTTCTGCAGAGTCCATTTCGAGCTTGTTCCCAATACACCCTCAACTTGTCCTCTCAAACCAAGGAAATTCATCGTCACTGGTCTAACGAACACCGAGGACTTCTGAATTCCTCTTGCAAACATTCTCCAATGAGTAATACCCGAAAAGCGAATAGAAAAGAGAAACCGCGGTAATTGTCTTCTTCTAGCGATAACGTTAAAAAAGGAGCAAAATGCAATTGAACCAACCGATCGCGATTGGATCTCTGGTCCATATCGTATCGTGTAGATGATTATGTGAATTCCTAGGGACATCAGGAACTGGGGATTGTGATTGGTTATAGTAAAGCGTATAATAATCTGTTGATCTACGTTACAGACTCCGGACTGCTTTTGGAACAAAATGGAAGCGATGTCTCTCTTGTGGGTCAGGAAGTAAATTGTTGTGTTTCTGACAGCTTAATTTGTCGAATTCAAAGTGAATATGCCTCATCTATTGATGATGTCTTTCCACTTACAACGCTGTCTTCTCAAGACAGCAATGCATCTTTCAAATGTAATGATGCGTATTTTGATTCTACACTTCCTCTCTTTGAGAATCGTTTTGAGTTGATTCCGTTCAAATGTTTCTATCCAGTAGCTTATTATTGCTATCAATGATCCGAATAGGGGACAATTGGATATGATAAGTTGCTCCACACATGTCCTCTTGTAACTGAAAAGGATTCAGATTATCTACAATGCTTGTTATTCTGTGTCTCTCCCTGTCTAGCGATTCCACAAGACCTATTCTTGGATTTTATGGCTGTCACTGTAAGGATTCGTATTTTCTATCATAACTAGAATCCTATTTTTGTTACACCTCATTTGTATGTTATCATCCATGAGATTAACTCACAATCGACTCATTGTACTCTTCAATCTCCTCTTCTTGGCAGTCATTGTGATCCTGTTCTTTTCAAAGCTTCCTGTTTTCATAATGCTTCTTTGATAGATAGTTCTGTTCAGTCGATGGTATGTCTCTGCAATTCTCCTCAAGTCTAGAGAGTGGAATTGGCACCGTATTCTGATGATCAGCCCTATTCATGTTTCTTCACATTGGCTGCTTCCTCCTCGTTTTCTATTCTGTCTTATCATCTCCTTATTCGTTCTCCTTCAGTTTCTGCAATATGGAGAGATGTTTATCAGCAATCAGATTCTTTTGTGTCCAATTTGAATCAGTTGTTTTTGTCAGAATTGGATTCCATAATGAAACTCCCATTATTAGATTTAGCGTCTCTTGTTTAGTAATTTATAATTACTATGGTTATACATAGTTACTATACACGAACTCCAGGACGAGAGGTTCGAAGAGTTGATTGTCGTGTGACTGATCATGTTGAGGGAATACCAATGTTACTTCCATTTGTTCGATGTGCTCCAAATGATACTGTACAGCGATATTTTGATGCAAAATCTGTATGCTGTGTACATGATAGTATACATGAATGGGAGGGAGACAATGAAAATGTACAGAAGTTTCGTCGATATGGTGGAAGAATAGCTGATCGTGTGACAGTGAAAGAATCAGATATTCTTGTTATGAAAACACGTAGGAGAGGGAAGAAGAAGTAATGAAATAGAATTGAATGAAATCTCATTGAATAGGTTCAAAAACTCAATTGAGGGTTGCCAATTTGATACAGCATATGCTCCTGAGAGGGTATGGCTAGATGATCCTCCTGCTTATTCTAATTGTCGTTATTTGGTGCTAATTTCGGAAGATCGACTTAGTAATGAGATCCAGAATCAGCTGGAGTGTTGGAGGTCCAGGATTCCTCAAACAATTCTTGTATGTTATCCTTCTCATCAGCAGGAGAACGAAGTATCCGTTCTTGACACTGAACTCATTGAAGCTGGAGTGTTCCTGAATCTGTGTGATAGTCTTCATATTTCTGTTCATATGAACTGGAATGAATTTGCATTTGAAGTTAATGATGGGTCTGAGGTTATGAAAGAGGTGAGATTGTGATGGTAACCTGTGATGTGTAGATGGAAATTGTATTTTCGATTCCGTCGACAAACAAACAAATGAAATGGGAATATGTACAATACGATAAGGATTATGATTTGATTTTATGGATTGAAATGGGAAGGGAGATTAATCCAAACGTGTTCCGAGAATGGAATGAACGAATGAAACGATTAGAGGGATTGGTTCCTCCAATCAAACAAATTCTATTGAATGTACTTAGGAATGAAAAGAAGTATTGTGGAATGGTAAGTGGAGAAAGTTACATCATTGTCAGTCATGTCTCATTCACTCACACTCTCACTCTCATCACATTCATTTAAGTCTTTTTCTCATTTCTTCTAGATGCTGGGCCCATTCTCAGAGAAGAAGGAAGTGTATCAGATCTCTCTCAAATCCTTTACTGCTACTCATGCTTCACAACTCCTCTCACAAGCTCAAGCAATCTGGAATCAAGGATATGAACTGAAATCATTCGAATATTTGTCATTCCAGAATCAGGCACGATTTTTTAATCTACATACGATACAGTCCATAGCCGATCTGTCTCCATCAAAGCGTTTGGAACACTATCTCAATATGATAAACCAAATTAAAGCATTATTTCCACGGGAATATGTGATTGATAATGTAACTCCCATGACTTCTTCCTTTCCTATTTCTACGGGAAAATCATGGAATCTGACTGCAAATTCGGAGCCTTGGCGCATTCCACTATTAAGTGGGCTCAGTCTGCAAGAAGTCCTTGATGATTATGATTTTGTGAATTACTGTACATGCAATTCGATATCATGGTGGAGCGAAGAAGAGTCAAATGAAGTATCCAACCAGGCAAATCCAGAAAATGAGACTTATTTGACAATTCCGAATGAAGAGCCGACTTCGGACATGTCTCCATCCATTTCTCCTCCTTTCCTTTCCCCTCGCCTTTCACCATCAGTATCCCGTCCACCTGTCTCTCCTCCCATCTCTCCTCCTGTCTCTCCTTCTGTCTCTCCTCCTCATTCCCCTCCTATCTCTCCTCATTCTCCTCCTATCTCCCCTCTTCATTCTCCTCCAATCTCTCCTCCACAAACCCCTCCTCATTCTCCTCATATGTCCCCCTCACACCCCACATTCATACCCCACATTCCTACTGTGCCAATTGATCCACCTCTCTTCTTCTTCCAGTTGGAGTATTCAGATGACAGTGATAATTTTCCAATTCACTACACACGTGAGCCTTTATCAATCTCATTGGATTGTACCAAGCATCAGGTCTTTGGTGTTTCTGATAGTTCTGAAGAGGAATTCATATCTCCAGTGGACTCGGATGAGCTAGAGGAGAAGAAGAAGGAGGTAGATCACGTATTCCAATATACGCAGGATCAGCAGCAAGTACCTGAGGTAGAGGCTGCTGTGAAACAAGTCATTGAACAACAGGAGAGAGAGTGGATTGAGGAAGAACCTACGGTTGAAGAAGTATTTCCTTCTGTAATTCGCGAATTCTCCATGACGATGCAGTCGACTTCGTCCCGTCGAAGACTCGTTCACGGAGATGAGAATATAGATGTGAAAGCAAATTGTTGGCGACAATGTGTTGAAGAGGGATTGAACATTTGTGTGAACTCGATTTTAAAAGTATCTCAGAGTCCTGCTATGCTACAAAATAGTGTACGCTCGTTGAATGAGAGCGTTTTCAGTCTAGATGTGAAATCAACCAATGTCTGGCGAATGGAGGAAGAAGAATTGCCTGGAGATGCAGAAGCATTTGCCGAGGATTTAGGGGATGTTGGAGAGGGAAAAGATTCGTGTGTTTGTTAACAATCCATTCTACTTCTTTTGAGATTCTTCTTTAATCCGTAATGTCCATTCAGCAATCTGCTGTTCCAATGCCTCCAGTTCTTTCGCATGTTTATTATTCGTTGCCCGATTAGCTAGAATTAATCTATACAAGTCAAAGTAGTTAGAGAAACTGTCACTCTTCTCGTCGTTTTTCTAACCCTCGTAGATAGTCTCGATGTTTCTTCACACGTTTCCTCTCCGAACCACTTAATTTATTCGTGATTGCCTTTCTACGAATGATACCATTCCATGACCATTTGATACGATGCGGCTTTCATAATTTTACCACGTACTTTCTGCTCAACTCGCGTTGATTTGGCCTTCTTCACCATTATCTGAAATCAATTTTGTTCCAACAAACAAGCAAAGTTCCCTGTCGAATGAATTTATCCAATTCATCTACTGTAATATTATCCAAAATACTATGAAACACATTCTCCACAGTTCGCTGCGAATTCCCATTTAGCTTGTCACTTCGAATTCGCAGCGGCTTCCAGCCTCCCTTTCTCCACCCAGGACCCTTTTCACTCGTTGGATATCGAGGAGAAGGAATCCACTCTGTACCGTTCCAGAATGGAATATAAGACCACCGATCCTAGTACTAAGAGAAATAAAGTGTCAAATACAAAATCAAATACACACTCGACCACCAATCCCGTTTTACCGAATGTTTCCTCTTCTTGTGGAGTATCCAATGTTAACCAATCAAAATTTGCATCAATTCGGTTTCGAACCACTTGGAGACGGAATTGACGTTTCCCATCTATAACTCATTCTGTTTGATTATTCAGACGTATCATCTCTCCCTGTAACTTGAAATCTGCTGAATTCTTCTCCACTGGCTTCCACTTCAACAATTTGAGACATTGACCAGAAGTGTATGGATCACGAATTGGTGTGAAAATCAACCCATCACATTCATGAAGTAGATTTTGAACAACCTATTGATAATTCCCAATGAGAATAAGAGACTTCCTTCCATACAAAAACAGTTTGATCAAGATTGTACATTGGTTTCAAGCGCATTTGAAAGGGTAAAACGAGCTTTCCTGCTGAAGTGGTTTCATTGAGAGGATGGATCACAAACGACCGAATAAGATGGAGACGATTGATAAGAGAAAGCTGTGAAACGTTTCTGTTGTTGATACAGACGATGTCAAAAACCCAATAACACAAGAATGGTTTATCTGCTTTCGTCTCGAGAAGTAATTCTCCATCTAAGACGGTTGCTTTGTTCAAATCAATATGATCAGGAAAACTGAGAGATTCAAGGAACGAACATGCCTCATTGAAATCGATATTTTTGAGTAATCGAAAGTTGAACATGCGGTCGATAAAATAAAAACGCTTCTACTCATCAACAATTCTCCAAAGAATAACCTGCCAAATTAGCAACATGTATCGAACACCGTCCGTCTTTTCACATACGCAATATTCGATTTTGGATATAAACTTCACATTCTCCCGATCCATGGATACCGGCTGCGAACCTATATGCTTATTAACTTCCAAAAACACAGCCTTACCTGGAAAACTATAGACGTTTTCATTTCGGCACATTCGAGATACATCTTCGCGCAACTCCCGAATACGCGTGTCGTCACTAATAGGATCGCATATAGATTCCAGGAAATCGGCTTCTGCCATGAAGGGAGTTCGTCAAAACAGAATCTGTTTGGCAACAACATGAATATTGATGCGTATGGATTGAAATTGACTTAATAAGAAGAGAATTTACCAAAGCGGAGCAACTGGTATTCAATGAGTACTGTGATGTCAAAGCTCTGCAAGACCGTAATGCATCGGTTCAGTTAATGAAGTACTATTTGAATGAACTAAATTTGGATATTAATCAGCTCCAATTTGTTCATGTGACAGGATCAAAAGGAAAAGGAACTTGCTGTACCTATGTGGAGTCAGCACTGCGTAAACATGGCTTGAAGACGGGTTTCTTCTCATCTCCTCATCTGCAGAATCTTTGTGAGCGATTTCGGATCAATGGAAAGTGTATTTCGAAAGAGACATATCTCAAACACTTTAACGTTGTTTGGTCAACGTTACAGAAGGTAAAACAGAATAAGGTAGGAAGAAATAAAGACTCATCAACAGAATCGTCCTGCATATATTGCCAATTGGCCGGGTTTCTTCCGGTTTCTGACTCTTATTGCTTTCCGCTTGTTCCTTGAAGAAAAGGTGGATGTGGTTGTGTTGGAGGTTGGAATGGGAGGGAGAATGGATTGTACCAATGTCATTGAGACTGCTATCACTACTGGAATCACGCTAATTGATCTAGAACATACAGAAATCTTGGGTCATACGTTGTCGGCAATTGCAAAGGAAAAAGGAGGAATTTTCAAGAAGGGAGTTCCTGCAGTTGTTTTAGACCAGGACAAAGATGCGATTGATGCATTAAAAGAATGTGCGAAAGAGACAGGTAGGGATTGGAAGGAAGAGTCAACAGTAGAATGTCGAATTCAAATCGTGAAATCATCTGATCTTCCCGATATTGTGAAAGACACAGATGGTACATATTTGTTGGATAACTTCACTGTTGCATTCTATCTCACTCGAAATGTGTGTGATTATTTTGGAATTGTATTTCGAGAGGATTGGATGAAGGAAGTAAAGAAGACAACATCGATGGCTGCTCGATGTCAACATGTGAAGAAGGGATCATTAAACTGTTTGATTGATGGAGCTCATACTCCAAAGAGCATGCAAGCAGCTTATAAATGGTTCAACCAGCAATTGATAGATGTGAAGGAAAAGAAAGTGTTGTTATTTTATTGTGGAAGGGACAAAAATTGTGATGCATTGTTATCATCGCTGGTTCAACTTCCTGTTGATGAGATTGTCTTTACCATGGTAAAGCATCCTAAACCAGAATACACGTAAGGATAAACGTGGGTTGTAAATTGTAGACATGTGAAATTACCAACCATTGAAGAATTGCTAACTACTCGTCAGTTGGAAGAAAAGGATGTACCAGATCTTCAACCAGAGGGAATTCAAGATGAATGGTTAGTTTATTTAGCGAAAATTTGGAGAATTGAGGAGACATACCACCATCTTCAGCATCGGTAGGACAAGGAATAGTTGTTGAATTATAGGATGATTCGATTTGTGAAAGATGCAGATCACTTGGTAGAGGAAGCGTGTCATTCAAAGCAGAATACAACTGTATGTTGCACAGGATCACTGTATCTTTGTGGTGATCTCTTAAATGCTATTGAATGGAAAGAAGAGAATTGTTGTGTTTGTTCAGTGAACAAGAACGGATAATAATAATGGATCTTATTAAGCGTAATAGAAGCAAACTTGTACGCAACATAGGAATAGAATAGAAGAAGAACAAGAAATGTCGATACCACTGCGATTCCAAGGAATAGATTTCGTAGAATCGAATTCACCATCAAGAATTCAACGTTCGAATTAGAAATGGAACAAACAAGTGGCGAAGATTGATTACTTCCATACAAAATGCGTAGCAAACTGACCAACAACAAATCCAAGTACAAAAGCAAGAATAATAGAGAAGATTGTGACTCCTGTCAAGATTGCTGGTTTCACAGAAGTAGAAGTCGAAGTCTACATATGATACTCCAGAGATTAAACGAACAGAAACAGTAGGATGCAAATTCATATCCATCTTCAAGGTGGTTACTTCAGTTTCCATGGCTGTAACCTTCTCTTTCAGCTCTTGTTTATCCTTCTCTTGTAGTTTGATTACATCTTGACACCGTTTGAAGAGGACACACAATGCATCATACTGTTTACGTAGCTTCTTGTATTCAGGAGTCTACATGAAATTAGTTAATAGAATGAATACAAGACACACATCGGAAGATACAATACTGTTTAATGATTCCTCGGATTTCTACTCATAAACCCATTCAACAAAGTCGACTCGCTCTTCAACAGGATTCACAGAATTAGATGGACAGGATTTGTATGAAAGAATGATGGGTTTTACAATTTGTTGAATATCAGACTTTGAAACGCGATTCCACTACAATCACCAACCCACTGAACATATCTACGACCACAGACATTTCATCGAGTCGTTCTTCTTCCTTGAGTTTTGATATCTTCTCAAACATAAGATCGGAGATGAATGTAATATTAAATTGAAGTTTATATCTTCAGTTAAACGCGAAATGACAAAAACATACGAATCAAGCACTTTAGAATCCTCATGTTTGCTAATGATGTCATCAACGATTTTAGAAGGTATTCGTACTACCTATCAGCCAAAAGAAACGGTATCACTATCAAAGCTAATTGTTTGCTTGGAATCAATCGCAAATAAGTTCTGCTTGATTCGAAGAAGTTTTCCAGCATTGGACCGCAACTTCAGAATAATCTGTACGTGAAACACTAAGATTATTATAACCTTCTGATCATTAGAGTTGAGTACGCTGATTGATGTGGTAGATTGCTCTCCCTTGTCCACTACAGATAGAAATTCACCAAATCCATTACATGTGAGGATAATGTCTTCAGCAGGAGTAATTGAGATGGAAAAGGGCCTTGAATAGCTCATTCAATGCGTTTTGAGCAAGACCAGATTTCCAGAAAGTTGTCCAAAATGCGTCATTCCTGATTTCAGGATCTCAGTTCAACATCCATATTGAAAAGGTTTCAAGGGCGATATTTGAGTCACATCTGTAGAGGTTGTGTTGTTGTTGCTTGTTATGCTATTTGACTGCTGTTTTGGCGATCGCTTTCATTTTGGTTCTCAGAATAGTGTCATGGGTAGAAACAAGCCTATTGAGTTTAATTCCAAATTAAGGAAGCAATTTCACAACCTAGTGGAATGTCCAATTACAATCACCAAGCGAATAACTCTACTGGAGTCTATGGAGTCTTTGTTTGAGTGTCCCAAGTTCCGTTTGGGTTGAACGGATGTGTGAGTCGTAGAGTATGAAGATGAAGATTCGACGATTCTAGGAATGCGCTATCTTTTAGCTACCTGGGAGGTGATCTTGAGTGGGTTGAATTCGGTTGTTTTGTGCTTGGGAAGTCATAGTTAGGTGAAGTTGCGCGATCGATATGTGTTATATCGGTTTATTGTTTATATAGCTAACCGTAATGAATTTCTATTAGTAGGAGAGGGAAAGATCATGGAGTGTAGGAACAGAATGGATTCGATG
>ERZ824480.3566-NODE-3566-length-10459-cov-3.212995_pt1 | contig 10459 bp, 9 predicted proteins | sample MGYA00519861_ERZ824480 | MGnify/ENA primary metagenome ERZ824480 (study PRJEB31778, sample SAMEA3449152) | human gut metagenome | biome: human gut; feature: human-associated habitat; material: faeces | place: United Kingdom | collected 2010/2012 ...
AAACCGCCAGCCTGGTTGGCCAGGTCCATCAGAATCTGCGTACGCTCGCGGGCCTGGCTGTTCTCGTAGGTCACGTCCTGCACGGCCGAATCGTGCTCAATATCCTTGAAGTGCTGTTCCACAGCCGCGTGGATCGAAACCTCACGGAAGCTCACGCCAAGGTCGCGAGCGAGCGACTCGGCATTCGACTTGGTGCGATGCGTCGTGCCAAAGCCGGGCATGGAGACCGCCGTGATACCCGTGCGCGGAAGCCCCAGCGCATCGAAGGCACGCACGGTCACAAGCAGCGCCAGCGTGGAGTCCAAGCCACCCGAAAGGCCGATGACCGCAGCCTTGGTACCCGTATGGGCAAGGCGGGTCTTGAGGCCCGCAGTCTGCAGATTGAGGATCGTCTCGCAACGCTCGGCCAGGTCGCCATGGTCAGCCGGCACAAAGGGCGCGCGGGGGAAGACACGGTAAATGTCGAGTGCATCGCGCAGGACAGGCTCGTCTGCCAGCACGCCCTCAAACGAAAATTCAACGGTTGTGGCCTCCGGCGCATCGTCCGCGCGCGTCCACGTCGTCGAGCGACGGCGCTCGGCAACCAGACGGTCGAGGTCAACATCGGCAACCGCCATATCGCAGGTAAGGAGCTTCGTCGCCGCCAGCTTAGAGCCGTTTTCGTAGACGAGGTTCTCGCCCGCAAAGACCATATCGGTCGTGGACTCGCCCTCGCTCGCGTCCGCATAGGCATAGGCACAGTACAGGCGCGCACTCTGATTGGAGATGAGGCTGCGGCGGTAATCCGCCTTGCCGATAATCTCGTCCGAAGCCGACGGATTGAGGATCACCGTCGCACCGGCAAGCGCCATCTCGGTCGAAGGCGGCGCCGGTACCCACAGGTCCTCGCAAACCTCAACGCCCAGCACCATATCCTCGGCACCCTCATCACAGCAGCGGTAGACAAGCCCCGAACCCAGCGGAACCGGACTCTGACCGGCAAATTCAACCCACACGGGATCCGCAGGCGACGGAGCAAACCAGCGACGCTCATAGAACTCACCATAGTTGGGCAGATACTTCTTGGCCGTGAGGCCCAAAAGCTCGCCCGCGCAGCACACGGCAGCGCAGTTGTAGATATTCTCGGCAACTGCAACGGGAAGACCGATGGTAAAGACAATCGGCAGATCGCGGGTTTCATCGAGAATGTGCACAAGTGCCGCCTCGCAGGCATGCAGTAATGTGCGGTTATGGAACAGATCGGCCGCGGTATAGCCGCACAAGTTAAGCTCGGGCAGCACCAGAGCACGAACGCCGCGCTCGGCAGCCTCGCGAACAGCCGCCAGCGCAACCTCGGCATTGCCCTCGACATCGGCAACGCGAATCTGCGGCGACGCCGCCGCCACACGCAAAAAGCCATCGTTCTTATTAGCCGAAACGCAGCATTGCCTTGTTGATCTGGACACTGGAGGCCCCTTCTACCCTGAGATTCAGTCTAACGGACGTTCACATATCTCTAACTAGCCAAAGCAACCTCCCAGTTTACTGAGAGGCCAACCTGTGCTAAGAGCATGTATTTCAACAATATCTTTAATTAAAAAAGGAGAAATCGATAATCGACTTCTCCTTTAAGCGAGGCGAGTAAATTCCGAAACTAATGGCAGAATTTATCCATGTAGTCCTCAAAGTCGAACACTTCTACCACGACGCCCTCTTCCTGAAACTCTTTCAGTTGCTCCAAGAGATCTTTGTTAATAACGTCCATGCAGAAACCTCCTCTATCTAATCAATTGTAGTATATCTGCTTTCATGCAATTATCAACCAACTTGTTTAATTGCTCCTCGTTTGCCGATAGTCCCTCTTTTTTCAAAATGTCGCGCACCTCGTTCTTAGTAATCGGCTTTTCAAACAACGAAAGCAAAGCGAACGAAAAATCATTAACCGCACACATTCTATGGGTGGCACAACTCAGCAGTACTCTTAACCCCTCTTTTGAGCGTCCGACTTCTTTCACAAACGAACTTTTAACCAATTGAAAACCATTATCGTGCATTACATAATCGGCATCGATATTTGTATTCAGCAATCCATAATGCAACAGTTCTTCTATCGCCCTTGTCAGCTCGAGATCGCCCTGATCAAGGATAAGAGAAATGCTACAATCAGCCTCCAATAAACGGGCCAACTTAAGGTATACCAACTGGGAAACAGCATAGACATGATGGTATTCAGAATTATAGAAGTAGGCAAATGGTGTTAGCGCCGGGCGATTTTAGCCGCTAATAGTCAAACGATTTTGACCAATCCCGGTCACCGAATAATGGCCACCGTGCCTCCCCGCCGCCACTACGCTGGTGGTGCCAACACGCCGGCGTTAGGAGGACCATTGAGGTGAACGAGAGACACGATGACCTACAGGAGATTATAGACGCGGCGCTCCGGGAGATGGCCGCGGAGGAGGGCGACGGGTTCGACCCGCAGGCATGCAACCTCGCGGAGTTCTGCAGGAGGACGGGGCTCACCCGCTCCCGCGCGAGGACGGTCAGGGCCCACGGGTTCAGGGCCCTGCCCCACAGTGCCTCATCGTTGACGAGGTGGGGAGATGCGTCTACGACAGGCCGTGCACCGACCTGTTCTTCGATGTCGTCGACAGGCGCTACGAGAAGGAGGGGCCGAACGCGATGGTCCTCACGAGCAACATCGCCCCGAGCGGGTGGGATGAGTTCTTCACGGGCGACGACACGCTCCTCTGCGCCCTCGACAGGCTGTTCGACAAGGCGTCGGTGTTCGTGATGCGGGGCCCGAGCTACCGCGGCAGGGAGCTTGACACCTACTCGGTGGAGGCCGTCCCCCAGGCGGTGAAGGTGAGGGGGATCCAGCCCGAGGGGATGTAGGAATGCGATAGGAAAGTCATAGATGCGGGCGTGTTGGCTAAAATGGGTCGGCCGGGATTGGTCAATCTCGGCCGACTATATTTGGCTAAATTATTCCGACGCTAACAATGGTTCAACGAGCACGACAGAGGTCTTGGAATCCAGCCAGATTCGATCAGCTGGATTTAGACTAGTTAGCCGTCGCTTTACTTTGGTCAAATGTCCCTTATACCTGACAGCGTGAATAGAATCTAGGATCCAGGTCACCTCTGAAATATGAAGCCGCTGGGGCAAGTCAATTGTGTCGCTACCGTTTATGACCTCTTGCATATAAAAATCAATATGATGCTCATCAGATAAGGATTTTGCTTCATTTAAAGTTAAACCAGTGCCTGAAACATAATCCACTTCGAGGCGCAAATCCTCATATTGGGACTTCGGCATTACAGAGACACCATACTTATCGGGATGATTCCAAACATCCGACCCCATAACGAGACCAAAATTCGTAAATCCTCTCGTGGAATATGGAACACCACATACCTGTTTTGAATAATTCAAAACATTCTCTGTATAAGCTAAGGTGTTCAGAGCCTCTTCTTTAGTTTCGGTCGGAAAGCCAATCATAAAGAATAGATGAACAGGAATACCCGCATTGAGACAATCATGGATATTGCGATCAATCCAATCAACTCTCGTGTTCTTCTTCATTAGATCAAGAACTCTTTGGTTGTATGACTCGAGGCCAAACTGAATCTGCCTACATCCACTTTGGTATATCTTGTTGAAAACGTCTGTACTTAGGGTTGGAGAGAACCTCGTTTCTCCATGCCAGAAAAACGTTTTTCCCGATGCGTTTATTTCATCCGCGAGTTGCTCCATTCTTTTGCCTTCGAATGTTTCATCCACAAAAGAGAAAACTCTCGTGCCGTATTTTTCATTTAACCGACACATTATTTCAAATACTCTCGATATAGGCATCTTTCGGTAACAACCACCGGTAGCACCGGGAATGGTGCAGAAGGCGCAATGATTAAAACACTGCCTAGAAGAATAAACCGGCAATATTAACTCAGGCATGAAGTATTTAGAAAGGGCGAAGCCATCGAAATCGGGAACTGTATCGTTGATAAATGTTTGCTCAATCCGATGGTTTTTATATATCTTTCCACCTTTAGCATGGCAAAGGTTTGGAACACAGTCGAGATTGTCATCACCAGAGTCAAGAGCCTCAAGAAGACGTGCAAGCGGCTCTTCGCCGTCATACATCATTATCGAATCAATGTATTCAAAAAGGGATGCCATTCTTTCATGCAGTCATCTGCTAAACGAGTAATGTAATTGCCGCCCAATGAGACGTGTTTAACAGATGGACATTCTTCTTTAATCAGTTTCGCTAACGTAACTGCAGAAATCAATTGGAAACAGCCGCTCACCGAAATCCCAATAAACTCGATTTTTTCCCTCTGAATACGCTTAAGAAAGGCAGTTTCATAGAAGGAAATAAACGGATTATGCAAGGTATCCGCAAGCGATTTCATTATTTCTGGTGTCGAATAATAATCATAGGGCAGATCTATGGAGTTGAACGTGTATTTAACTCCATATGAGACGTGATTTATGATATAGAGTGCATTTCTAAAAATGTTTTCAGCATATTGTCTTTCTTTTAGATTAAAGTATCTCTTCGATCTGAAAATATCTTTTGCCTCGTCAACATTAAGTGCTGACTTTTGTATCAACTCGATTGTTAATTGAACATTCGAACTAAACGAATCCTTTGATTCCCGATACCTTTTACAGCACTCTTCGACATGTCTAAAAGATAGGAGGTCATCGTAAAATTCCACGTTTAAGTCAACGATGTCAACTTTATATTGTTCAACCTCTTGAAGATATGACTTCAAAACAGGCAAGGCAAGATACGGCCCCACTGGACTCCATCCTGGGGGAAATACTAAAAGCGTTTTAGGCATATCAACGTCACATCTTTCGCAAATAATTCAATTGAAACACAACTACCATCATAATTGAAAATACACCAAGTCCTGTAACGAGAATTGAGAACATCGCGATGCTCGTGAACAGCGAAACAAGGAGTGTTGAAATAACAACAGCAACCGATTGCAAAGACTCCCTAATTGAAAACAGGCTTATCGATTCAGATTCGTCTCTCGCCAAATCCTGCAGCGATGTTATGAGAAGCACATCTTGAATGGCGTTTCCGGCACCGACGATAAAAAGGAAAATAAACGATATCCCAGACGCATAGCGATAGCCAAACGCCAGATACGCACCGAGCGCAAGATACGTCACAAAACAATATGATTTAACGCAATCGGAACCACTGATTAAACGACCGTATATTGTATTTCCGAACAACAGTCCGATTGTAAGACTACTCTGAAGGAATCCGTATTGTATCGATGACGAGTCAAATTGCAATTGCGCAATAGCTGGCAAAAGAGAATTCAGAGAGCCGAATGCCACGCCACTAGAAATATCGATTAATAGGAAACCAATTGCCAAGTGCTTCGCGCTAAGATCACTAAATGCAGTCCTGTTTTTTTCATTTTTGCTTATCCCCTCTTTATCATTAACCTCGATAACCGACGGAACATCTCGCAGCAACCAGAACGACGCGGCAAAAGAAAGCGCGTCTAATGCAAGAACAGCCTCCGCCCCAAATTGAGCGACAACAAAACCGCCGGCAACTGGCCCCAGAACCATCATCAAATTCTGCAGAAACCCAAACGAATTATTAATTACGTCGCGATTGATACTATTCGTATTGGCTCTTAACAACGAGTAAAAGCAGGGCATTTCAACCGTTCGGCAAAGCGATACCGCGCACGTAATAGCAAACATACTCCATTTACTATCAACAAAAATATAGCAAACGAATAATCCCGCGCGAATTAAGTCTGCCAATCTCATGGCCTGCAGTGTCCCGATACCCATCTTCTGAGGCAGCTGCGCGAGCGCAACTGAAAACAGAGCGGGGGCAAATCTGCAGCAGACCATCAAAGCAGTTGCAGAAACATCGTGAGTTACCTCGTAAATCAGCATTGGCAAAGCAATATTCGCACACCAATTGCCTATTTCGCTTATCCCTCTAGCAATATATAGGACCCGAACCGGACGGCTAGCTCTCAATACCGTGAACATCAGGATTAACCTCGTATTTCAGGCCTCGCTCATCCCTTAATAGGAATCCATAATCAACCAAGTACCGCCTCAACACGGCATAATCAGGATAGAGCTGTGACAGCACACGATTAACCTGAAGCTCCGTATAACTTGTATTTAATTCAAAGAAAGAGACGGCCCATAGCAGCATGATTCTTTTATAGCTTTCCTTTTTTGGAATTGAAACCAGCTCGCCATTCTTGAGAAATCGTTTTTTAAAGTCTATTAGCTCATCCATTCACATCCTCCATTTCATACGCATCTAATACTAAAAATGCATACGCTTTAGGTCATCGTATTCGGCTTCTTTATTCGAACTAAACTCGAACTAATCTAAATTATTTGCTCAAACACTCTTCGAAAGCTCGTTTTTCACTCTGAGTAAAATGCCCTTCCCAGTCAGTCCACGAACAGGAAGGCAACTCACAGCGAGCGGAGTCGAAGCCCTCTACCGTCGGTCGTTCAAAATGCACGATAACCTTTTCGATATCCCCATCTGTTATCAGGTCAGAATGAACGACCTCGGTACCGTCTTCGAATGTCATATACGGGTACATCACGTAAACCACCTCGCAATCGTAAATCCAGTTTAGCATCAAGCTATTGCACCAAAGACAGCAAGCTCCCTTGATGAGTTGATGGTATCTGTTAAATGTCACGTACGATTCACATCTGGTGGGTACCCTGATGGCTACATGAAACGAAGCAGATTTACACCGGGAGGACCCCGTATGACAACCAAGTACACCGACGCACCGCGCACGCGCGTCATGACGCCGGCATCGCTCAACAACGGCGTTCACGAAAACCATTCCATCGGACAGACTATGGCCATCGCGCCCAAAAAGGGCCTGTTCGACGACATTTCCATTCCCCAGATCATCGCCGGCGCCGCAGCTGCCGCCACGAGCGTCGCGCTTGCTTCCAAGATTGGTATCGCTGGTTCAGTAATTGGCGCCGCCGTGAGCTCGGTCATCACCGTTGTGTCCTCGCAGGTCTACCGCCACTTTATCTCTGCCAGCGCCGAAGCAATCAAGGGCACGCATGCCGCTGTCGACTACCCTGCCGGCGCCTACGAGCCCTTTGAGTTTAATGCCGAGGAGCACCTGGGCGGCGCCGCGACTACGCAGGAGATGCGCCAGATTGCGGGGCGCGCGACCACGGCGCGCGTTGCTCCCGACAGCCTGCGCGCCAAGGCGGCGGCAGAGCGCAGTCAGACGCAAAAGAGGGTCATCGTCTTCTCGATCGCCATCGCCATCGTCGCAGTCATCGCCTGCGCTGGCGCCATCCTTATCACCACTGCCGGTGAGGGTCTGGGCGAGCGTCCCGAGCCAATCCTTTCGTCGCGCACGATTGAGAGCGACGCGGATAGCTCCGGTCAATCGCAAAGCCAGCAGGACGACTCGCAGGGCACCTCCTCATCCACCGACTCGTCCTCGAACACCCCTGATCAGTCGCAGGACACCGATTCCTCTACGAACAGCAGCGGCACGCAATCCGGCACGACCGACTCAAGCCAAACGACTGATGGCTCTCAGTCGAGCACGGGCGACCAGGCGAGCGGCAATACATCGGGCACGGGATCTACCGACAGCAGCAACACCAACAGCTCGAACAGCTCGAGCGGCACCGCGTCCGGCACGGCATCTGACAGCTCGAGCCAAGGCACGGCATCGGGCAACTAAGCACGTTTGCCTCTCATGCACGTTTGCCTCTCATAGATAACCGACCAGCATAACGGGCGCGAACCGGCAAACGGTCGCGCCCGTTTGCCTTGGGCGCCGAGGTAGCAAGCCCCGCACGATGGTAAGATGCTTTGGTGTGTAAAGAGGAGATTTGCCATGAGCAAGACAATAGTTAAGCCCACGCTCTCACTGGGCAACCACATCTATCTGTATCGCCTGCTGCGCGACGCGATTGGGTGCGGCAAGCAAACGTTTATGACGCAGGTCGAGGAGGCACTCGCCACTGGTGACATGGCCGCTTATGACCTGGGCTTTGAGTCCACGCGCGAGTTGCTCGAGGAGCTCGACGACTGCATTAAGCTGACCGTCTTTAAGGGCGGTCGCCTGTATGCCACCGTCATCGCCAACGATGCCTGGGATACCGCCCTTGCCAAGGGCGAGGATAAGCCCAAGGCAGCCAAGGGAGCCAAGCAGTCCTACAAAAAGAAAAAGCGCGGCGAGAAGGACCTCAAGGCCGTGCGCCCTAAGCACGTTAAGCGTCCCGAGCCCGAGCCCGTGGCCGAAGTCGCTCCGGAGCCCGAGACAGAAATCGAAGTCGCTATTGAGGTAACGGCAGAAGCCGAAACCGAAATCGCCGCCACGACCGATCCCAAAGTCATATCCGAGCAGGAAGCCACTACGGAGCTCAACGAGGCTCCCAAGTCGACACCCGAAGAAGCCGCTAGCCAACCTGAGGCGCCTGCGTTCCAAAACAGCGATGTCTTTGGCAACGAGGCCGAGGACGATCAGTCCGACGAGCCCGCAGAACAGGACGCTGCCGAGGCGGCATCGGAGCCCGAGGCACCGCAGCCTGCCATCTCACTCACGGTCGTCTATGACCCCGAGAACGCAAACGCCGGCATCACCACCATGGCATCCACGCCCATCGAGGTAAAGCCGAGCGTCGAGAACGAGAACTCGACGCAGGTTGAGGTTGAAACTGCAGCTGCAGACGCGCCTGTCACCGTGGAGCCCGCAGATTCCACGATCAAGCCGGAAGCGACGCCGGAGCCCGCACCCGTCATCGAATCCGTGCCCGCCGCTGTTTGCGACCAAATTCCCGCACCGGCACCGGCTTCGGCACCCGCAGCAGCCCCAACCCCCGCACCTGCAGCGCCCGCGATCCCCAAGGACTTCCCCGTCGATTTCACAACCGAGATCTTCTGCCCCGGCCCGCTTCTGCACCAGCTGTCAACCTATCTCCCCTACGGCGCCGACACCCTCGGCATCGTCGGCGAGTACTACTGGATCGCCCGCGAGCGCGGTACCATCGAGGCCGCGCGAAACCGCGCAAGCTTCCCCCTGCACTACACGCAGGCCGGCGAGCGCCGCGAAGTCACCGTGCGCATCCGCCGCAACACCACCGGAGGCCTCGGAGCCACCTGGACCATCGACAAAGTCGAAGAACCCGAGCAGTAACGACAAACGGCTCAAATCCAAATCAGGATTTGAGCCGTTTTTATTTGTTGATGTTACGTAACCAAACCAGCAATAAACCTAGTCACGCGTGAGCTTGCGGTGGATACGATGCGGTTGGGCTGCGTCCTCGCCCAGGCGCTCGATACGGTTGGCCTGATAGGCCTCGAAGTTGCCCTCGAACCAATACCAGTTGCCCGGATTCTCGTCGGTGCCCTCCCACGCCAGAATGTGCGTGGCGACGCGGTCCAGGAACATACGATCGTGGCTAATGACCACCGAGCAGCCCGGGAACTCGAGCAGCGCCGCTTCGAGCGAGGACAGCGTCTCGACGTCGAGGTCGTTCGTGGGCTCGTCGAGAAGCAGCAGGTTGCCGCCCTGCTTGAGCGTAAGCGCCAAGTTCAGACGGTTGCGCTCGCCGCCGGAGAGCACGCCAGCGCGCTTCTGCTGGTCCTGGCCCTTAAAGCCAAAGCTCGCCACATAAGCGCGGCTCGGAACCTCGGTCTCGCCGACCATCATGTGGTCCAGGCCGTCCGAGACGACCTCCCATAGGTTCTTGTCGGGGTCGATGCCGGAACGGTTCTGGTCGACGTAAGAGATCTTGACGGTCTCGCCCACCTCGAGCTCGCCCGAAGTCAGCGGCTCCAGACCCACAATCGTCTTGAACAGTGTGGTCTTGCCCACGCCGTTGGGACCGATCACGCCCACGATGCCGTTGCGCGGCAGGGTGAACGAAAGGTCATCGATGAGCACGCGGCCATCGAACTCCTTGTGCAGGTGATGAGCCTCGAGCACCTTGTTGCCCAAACGCGGGCCCACAGGAATGCGGATGTCGGTCCAGTCGAGCTTCTGGCTTGCGCGAGCCTCGGCCTCCATCTCCTCGTAGCGAGCCAGACGGGCCTTGTTCTTGGCCTGACGGGCCTTGGGCGAGCTGCGTACCCACTCGAGCTCGGCCTCCATGCGCTTGGCGAGCTTGGCGTCGCGGTTACCCTGCGCCTCGATACGCGCGGCCTTGGTCTCCAGATACGTGGAGTAGTTGCCCTTGTAGGGATAGAGGTGGCCCCGGTCGACCTCGCAGATCCACTCGGCAACGTTATCCAGGAAGTAGCGATCGTGTGTGACGGCAAGCACCGCGCCCTGGTAGTTGTGCAGGAAGTGCTCGAGCCACAGGATCGACTCGGCGTCCAAGTGGTTCGTAGGCTCGTCGAGCAGCAGCAGGTCGGGAGCCTCGAGCAGCAGCTTACACAGGGCCACGCGGCGGCGCTCGCCGCCAGAGA
>ERZ824480.3568-NODE-3568-length-10455-cov-2.966346_pt1 | contig 10455 bp, 6 predicted proteins | sample MGYA00519861_ERZ824480 | MGnify/ENA primary metagenome ERZ824480 (study PRJEB31778, sample SAMEA3449152) | human gut metagenome | biome: human gut; feature: human-associated habitat; material: faeces | place: United Kingdom | collected 2010/2012 ...
GAATAAGTTCCACTGGCATCTGACAGACGATCAAGGTTGGCGAATCGAGATAAAAAAATATCCGTTACTGACGGAGAAAGGCGCATGGCGTACCTTTAATTCACACGACAGATCGTGTATGAAGTCCGCTAAATCAGAAGACAATCCGGATTTTCTGATTCCGGAAAATAAACTCCGCATCGTCGAAGGCGACACGTTATATGGCGGATACTATACGCAGAAGGATATCAAAGAAGTGATTGAATATGCCAAAGTACGCGGGATAGATATCGTTCCCGAAATTGACATGCCGGGACATATGCTGGCTGCTGTCAGCAACTATTCCGGAGTAGCCTGTACCGATAAAGTAGGCTGGGGAAACACTTTCTCCTCACCCGTCTGCCCCGGAAAAGAATCGGCAATGGAATTCTGTAAGAATGTATATAGTGAACTGATCGACCTGTTTCCCTACAAATATGTACACATCGGAGGAGATGAAGTTGAAAAAGCAAACTGGAAGAAATGTCCCGATTGCCAGAAACGTATGCGGGATAATCATCTGAAAACCGAAGAAGAGCTGCAATCCTGGTTTATCCACGATATGGAGAAATTTTTCAATGCAAAGGGGAAAGAGATGATCGGCTGGGACGAAATCATCGAAGGCGGACTGAGCCCGACGGCTACCGTAATGTGGTGGAGAAGCTGGGCAAAAGATGCTCCCGCAAAGACAACTCAACAGGGGAACTCCATCATTTTCACTCCAAACGGACAGTTCTATCTGGATTATCAGGAAGACAAAAACTCTGTACGCAATATTTATAACTTCAATCCGGCAATCGAAGGATTGACTTCCGAACAACAGGCATTAGTCAAAGGCGTACAAGGAAACATCTGGTGTGAATGGATTCCTTCACGCGAACGCATGCAGTATATGGCTGTTCCACGCTTGCTGGCTATCGCCGAACTGGGTTGGAGCCAACCCTCACAAAAGAACTGGAATGACTTTGCACAACGCATGGCAAACCAATTCGAACGCCTCAACATCATGGGTATCAATTATCGCATCCCCGACTTGGAAGGCTTCCATCGCAACAATGCTTTTATCGGTGAAGGAACCGTAAAGGTAACCTGCCTCGATCCCAATGCCGAAATTCATTATACGACGGACGGCAGCACTCCTACTCTGCAATCGCCTAAATACGAAGGGCCTATTCAAGTAAAAGAAACAACGGACTTTACGTTCCGCACCTTCCGTCCCAACGGAAAAGCCGGTGACATCTCCCGGACACGCTTCATCAAGAGCGAATATGCTCCGGCTACGACTGTCACTCCCTCTGCCAAAGGATTGCAGGCTGAATGGTATGAGTTTAAAGGCAACAAGTGTGCAGACATCACTAAAGCACCGCTGAACGGAACTTACCCGATAGAAAAAGTTATGATTCCCGAAAAGGCAAAAGGAAATATAGGACTGGTTATCAAAGGGTTTATTAATGTGCCGAAAGACGATATCTATACCTTTGCCCTTTTGTCGGATGACGGCAGTACGCTGGTAATAGACGGTGAACAGGTGATCGATAACGACGGACCGCACGGGCCGCGTGAAGTTATCGGCCAGAAAGCATTATCGAAAGGGTATCATCCGATAGAAGTACGCTATTTTGACCAAAACGGTGGCCAACTGAAAATGACGGTAACCGGCACTGAAGGAAACGAAATTCCGACAAGTGACTTATATGCAAACTAACATTATTGCTCAAAGGATAAATTGACATGACACACAAGGGTGTGTCATGATCCACCACAGAGTAGCACCGAATTCTACAGATCGAACTTAATCTATTATTGATAAATGATATTTATCTGTGTAAATCGGTGTACTCTGTGGTGAATACGAGTTTAGGTACACCCTCCGATACACGGATTATAATTCAGTTCCGCTCCATAACACAAAAAATCGATATCATGATAAAACTTAAACTAAGCATTCTTGTATGGGCGATCGGCTTATCGATGACCGCCTTTTCTCAAACAACTTCGTCTTTGCGGGCGAAAGTGTTAACCTTGAACGACTATCCGGATGCTCTCCGGTTGTGGGAGTTATATAACGATTCCGCTTCTGTAATGGATAAAGCGACACAGTTGCATGCCAAAGTGTCATTATATTATTATTTCAACCGTCCCGATGAAATGCTCCAATGTGTTGACTCCCTCCTCACATTGTACCCCAAAGAATGCACCACAGAACAAAAGCTGGCATATTGTTATGTAAAAGCCGAAAAGCTTTTGGAAAAAGGGCACTATAAGAAATTAAACACTTGGTGGAAGTCTTTACGAAAAGACAGAAAACTCTACAGAGAAATAGAAAAGCAGGAAAACTTCCCTTGTTCGGAAAAGGCTATTCAAGGATTGTCGGATAAGGACAACTTTCGAGTGGACTTTCCGGAAAGTTCATCGACAGTTCCCACAAGCTATACTTACCCGTTGGTACTTTCAGTGACGATAAACGGAACTACCCTGCCGGCTACCATTTTTGACACAGGGGCCCCTTATACTTTTCTGACCAAGGAAACAGCAACGAAATGTAACGTACAATGCATGGGTGACACCATACCAGTGAAAAGTATGTTCGGAACCTCACAGGCAACAACCGGATTTGTCAAGACATTACAGTTGGGCAGCATTACGTTTCATAATGTGACAGTCCATGTTTCTCTGCTCGAGAAAGATCCGATCTTTTCCGGACACGATGCTTTATTAGGGCTAAAGGAACTTCGTGGAATATCCGCCTTAGAGTTTGAGTCTGGCAAATTAACTTTGAAGCAAAAATCACTAAGAAGTCCTCTCGATCCCAATATGTGTTTTGCGGAAACTGGTTGTGCATTTTTATTTGCCAACGGACAGAACTATCTGTTAGATACAGGTGGAGAAGGCAGTTTCAGCAATACGCCTGATAGCGTCTCTACCAAGGTGATAGACGTAAACGGTTATCCGGTACAATTCTTCAATACATATACAACAATCCCTGCCGCCCAAAAATCGGGTTTATTAGGATTTCCATTTTTCTCCGGATTTAAAATTTGTACACTCGACTTCGATCGTATGAACTTCTCCGGAGAAGGTTACCGACTCAGGAAAAGCTATTCGGAATTAATGAACAGTGGCGATATGATAGGACTCGACATTGAATACGAACGAATCAGCAAGACAACAGATGAAATGGGCAAATGGCTTACCAACGCATCACTCGAAATGATGAAAAACAAACCCGAAAGTTGCATTCAATACACAGACAGTCTTTTGGGGAAATATCAGCAGGAGCTTGGTGGCAGCATCATATATGTACTCAACCTCCGGGCTGCTTCACTAGCCTATCTCGGACTCTATAAAGAAGCAGGCGATCTGATGAAGATGTGCGCACAAGCCGTACCGGACATGATAAACGGCTACAATAAATGCATGGCATTAACCCCCTTTGGCGCCCAGCAACTCAGTTGGGAACAACCGGAAGTGACTCTAAACACCACTTTTAGCGAGAAAGGATTTTTGGCCTCGGCTGAGATAAACGGAAACAAGAATAAACTCTACTTTGCTCCTGATCAAATAAACTCAAGTATCTCGGAAGCGGATGCCGGAAAGTTAAACATGAAAATCATCGAATTCGAAGACCATACAACTGCAACAGGTAAAAAACGTATGGCTATAGCCAATGAATTGAAGCTGGGCAACCTACTGATAAAAAATGTACAATTCAATCTTACGGAAGGAAATGATATCATATTAGGCAACAGCCTTCTTCGTCTCATTCCTCAATTTAGTATAGAAAGCCAAAAGTTAGTACTGATGCAGCAAGTACAGAGTTTTACGAATGCCAAGCAATACCCTCTGCTCTTGATCAACTACACTTTCTGCTTTCGCGACCCGGATGACGATACCCAAAAATATTCGATAGGTAATCCAACTCCTTATACCCGAAAAATCACATTACAGGATTTATGTAAAAGCAGTGGTAAGATAGTGTTCGATATGAAAGATATGAAGCTACTGAAAATCAACTGAATCATAATAAAATTCTAATCTAACAGACACATACCAAATGATCATGAAAAAAATAATCACAGCAAGCATGTTGAGCCTCTTATTGGGAGGTACTGTACAGGCACAAAGTCTCCCTGTCTATCTGGACGATAGCAAACCGATTGAAGATAGAATTGAAGATGCACTTTCACGAATCGCCGTTGAAGAAAAAGTAGCTTTGATCCATGCACAATCTAAGTTTTCCTCTCCGGGTGTAGCACGCCTTGGGATTCCGGAATTCTGGATGACGGACGGTCCGCACGGTATCCGTCCCGAAGTGTTATGGGATGAGTGGAACCAAGCCGGATGGACCAACGACTCTTGCGTTGCATTTCCGGCACTGACCTGCCTGGCGGCAACCTGGAATCCGAAAGCAGCACTGCTGTACGGACAAAGCATCGGAGAAGAAGCACGCTATCGTAACAAAACAGTATTGCTGGGTCCGGGCGTGAATATTTATCGGACACCACTGAATGGACGAAACTTCGAATACATGGGAGAAGATCCATATCTGGCTTCACAAATGGTAGTACCCTATGTAAAAGGTGTACAACAAAACGGAGTAGCAGCGTGTGTCAAACATTATGCACTGAATAACCAAGAAATCAACCGGCATACCACCAATGTTATTGTAGATGACCGGGCACTGTATGAAATTTATTTGCCGGCATTCAAAGCCGCAGTTCAAGAAGGGAAAGCATGGGCCATCATGGGATCTTATAACCTGTATAAGAATCAACATAACTGTCATAACCGGTATTTACTGAATGATATACTAAAAGGTGAGTGGGGATTTGATGGGGTCGTAGTTTCTGACTGGGGAGGTGTTCACAACACAGAAGAGGCCATCTATAATGGAATGGATATGGAATTCGGCAGTTGGACCAACGGACTTTCCAAAGGCATGGGAAATGCTTATGATAATTACTACTTAGCACATCCCTATCTGAAACAGATAAAAGAAGGTAAAATAGGGACAAAAGAATTAGATGACAAAGTAAGACGTATTCTTCGGCTGGCCTTCCGGACAACTATGAACCGTAACCGCCCGTATGGGGCAATGCTTTCGGAAGAACACATTGCCGCAGCCCGCAAAATCGGTGAAGAGGGAATCGTTTTATTACAAAACAAGAAGAACATATTGCCTATCGACCTGAACCGGACAAAGAAAATAGCTGTTATCGGAGAGAATGCATTGAAAATGATGACCGTAGGTGGTGGCAGTTCTTCACTCAAAGTACAGTATGAATGCTCTCCGTTGGATGGAATCAAACGAAGAATAGGCGATGGGATAGAGATCAGCTATGCCCGCGGATATGTAGGAGACACAGGAGGACAGTTTGATGGCGTCTCTTCCGGACAGAATCTGAAAGATGATCGTTCTGCCAGACAGTTGATCGAAGAAGCTGTACGCATAGCACAATCGGCCGATTATGTAATCTTCATCGGAGGATTGAACAAAAGCGGGCATCAGGATTGTGAAGACACCGACCGTAAAGGTCTTGAACTGCCTTATAAACAAGATAAAGTGATAGGAGCCCTGGCCAAAGTAAATAAGAACCTGATAGTAGTCAATATATCGGGAAATGCTGTAGCCATGCCTTGGATCAGTGAAGTCCCTGCCGTCATACAAGCTTGGTATCTGGGTACGGAAGCAGGCAATGCCATCGCATCAGTTTTAGTAGGAGATGTAAATCCGTCAGGTAAACTACCCTTTACTTTCCCGGAAAAGCTAGAAGACGTGGGCGCCCATCAATTAGGTGATTATCCGGGCAGGCAGAGAGAAGATGGCATATTCGACGAAAAATATAATGAAAGTATATTTGTCGGTTACCGCTGGACAGATAAACAAAAAATTCGTCCACTGTTTCCGTTCGGACACGGATTGAGTTATACCACCTTTGCTTACGGAAAGGCTACCGTAAACAAGAAAGTGATGAAAATAGACGAACAAATCGCTATCACTGTTCCCATAACCAATACGGGAAAGCGCATTGGGTCAGAAATCGTACAATTGTATATCAGTGACCTCAAATCGTCATTACCTCGTCCGGTTAAAGAACTGAAAGGATTTAGTAAAATACAACTTGCACCGGGAGAGACTCAAGAGGTCACTTTCTTAATTGATAAACAAGCGTTAAGCTTCTTTAATGATAGTCGTCATGAATGGGTAGCAGAACCGGGAAAGTTTGAAGCACAAATTGCGGCTTCGGCTACAGATATAAAGTCAAAAGTCACTTTTGAACTCGAGTAGACCCAATATTAGAAGATACCATAGAGGCTATGTCAGAACTCTTTTTCCACAGCCCCTCATTGATCATCACAGAGTTTTAGATCAGAGAGTACGTGATAGGGCAATAATACACTGTGACACTTTTGACATAGCCTCTTATTTTTTATAAAGACCTTAAGTAGTCACATCTTTCTAAAAAAGAGAAATTTTAAGGATATACTTACAAAATGGAAATCGTGATACGATCCGCTATGCGCCCATATAGATCTATTTCATTAAAAATATATTGAATCACAGCAAACGAATCACAGCAAACTTATGTCAAACCTCAAATATCAAAAATCCGTCATAGAAGACAACCGGGAATTTATATTTCTTTTTGATAGACACGTGTATGTTCCCCCCAAGGGTGATAGCAATCTCCTATATATACAAAATTGAAATGTTCATAATAGCCTGTATGAGTTGTACACAAGTATAAATTCCCGAAGCCTAACCGCCGGGTATCCTCTTCTACTGCTTTGATTAGTAAGTTTCCGTAATTATGCCCTCTATACTGCTCTTCGATGAATAAAGCAACCAACCACGGGTATAAGTCCATACGTGAATTAAAATCATTTGTGGCAAGTCCGGCACAACCTATAATTTCTCCTTCTCCATTTATCAGAAGATACCATTGTGGCAGAGGAGATTCCGACTCCAAACAAGTTCTGAAACAGTTATCATAAACCATTCTACTATTTTCGTCAGCCCACTTCTTTTGGAAATAAGCAATAGCCTCCTCTAAATATTGAGGGCTTTTCCGTAATGAAATAATATCCATAATTATAATCTTATTTATTAGCCGCTTACATTATTACTGCATTTTTCACTCTCTTTCTTTCTCTTCTTCCAAAGTTGCCAGCTATTAATAATGTTTTGCCACAATACATAGCTTCCCGGCCCTACAGCAGAAAGTGGATTCAGATAAGTATGAGCCATCCAGATGGCAAGAATAGTATTCTTTTGCCCTAAAGCCTGTCCACCACTAATACGATCGTTGTATATACTGCCCAATGTTTTACCCAGAAAAAATTGAAGACAACATGCTATCAGGGCGACAACCGCAATCATAATCTCCGTAAGTCCGTCTGCCGGATCATTAATCAAAGAATAAAGCGTTTGTGCAGTAACAATAGCAAGAGAAATTCCCCATAAATAAAAGGCCAGTTCATGATAACCCAACAGCACTTTATGCACTTTGGGAATAAACCTCTGCAAGAACCAGGCTGCTAAGAAAGGACAGATCAATAAAGGAAAAACCTTACTGAGAATCACCAGAAAAGCATCTATAAAACTAATACCGGGATTGGCCTCTATCAATGGAAACAGGATCGGAACAGCAATTGCAGCTCCAATATTGGCTATCAATGTATAAGTTGTCAGACTGGCGGCACTTCCCCCCAACTTCGATGTAATAACGGCAGCCGCAGTAGCCGTGGGGCAAATAACACAAACCATCGCTCCTTCTGCCACAATTTTATTAAAACGATAAAGTAGCAGATAAACAATCAAAGATCCGAATATCTGAATCAATAAAAGCCATAAGTGTAACGGCTTCGGTTTTAAGTCACGCGGAGATACCTTACAAAAAGTGAGAAGCAACATAGTGAAAATCAGTATCGGAGTAAGGAAAGAAAAGCTGATAAATACCGGATAACCAACAGCACCTACCAGCATAGCTATCGGAAGCGTCCAATTTTTCAAGAACTTCAGCATTGTTATATCGTTTAAATTTCAGGTGCAAAGTAACGTAAAAAACTCAAAACTTAACACTAAATAGTGAGTTTTCAACAAATTTCTGCTACATTTGCACATTATTTTATATGGAACTACGTAGACCACACATATTATATATATTGATTTGCCTTTGGCTACTCGTTTCTCCATCAAACGTCAGTAGCGTCTGGGCAAAAGATTTCGTTGTAGTTATTGACGCCGGACATGGCGGTCACGATCCCGGAGCCATCGGAAAGATATCCAAAGAAAAGAATATCAATCTGAAAGTAGCATTGAAATTGGGTAATCTGATCAAACAAAACTGCAATGATGTGAAGGTGGTCTATACCCGTAGCAAAGATGTATTTATACCACTTGACCGCCGTGCAGAGATTGCCAACAATGCAAAAGCCGACCTGTTTATTTCAATCCACACCAACGCTCTGGCCAATAACCGGACCGCAAAAGGTGCTTCCACATGGACATTAGGTCTAGCCAAATCAGACGCCAACCTGGAAGTGGCCAAACGGGAGAACTCTGTAATTTTATATGAAGATGATTACAAAACTCGTTACGCCGGATTTAACCCCAATTCCGCAGAATCGTATATTATCTTCGAATTTATGCAAGACAAATATATGGAGCAGAGTGTACACTTGGCTTCATTGGTTCAAAAACAATTCCGCCATCACTGTAAACGGGTGGACCGGGGAGTACATCAGGCCGGATTCCTTGTATTGAAGGCTAGTGCCATGCCAAGCATTCTGGTTGAACTCGGTTTTATCTCTACACCTGAAGAAGAACGTTATCTTAATACAGAAGAAGGAAGTTCTACTTTGGCAAAAGGTATATATCGGGCATTTCTCTCTTATAAAAGAGAACACGAAATCCGTTTGACAGGCAGCAGCCGCACTGCACTTCCCAATGATGATGAAGTAACCGATACTGAGGTTGCACAGATAGACAGCACAGAAAGCGAAAACAAAAAGCCCCAAAATACTCCACGCACCGACAAGCTTGTAACAGAAGCAAAAACTCAACGCCCAATTGTTGTAGAAAGCACAACAAACGACTCTGAAATTACGTTTAAGATACAAATACTGACCTCTTCACGTCCACTATCTAAAAATGATAAACGACTGAAGGGATTGAAAGATGTAGATTATTACAAGGAAAATGGACTATACAAATACACTTACGGGGCATCGTCCGATTATAATAAGGTATTACGGACACGCCGTAATACAGTCACTCCATTATTTAAGGATGCCTTCATCATTGCATTCCGCAACGGAGAAAAGATGAATATCAACGAGGCTATAGCCAATTTTAAGAAAAGAAGAAATAAATAAAAAGACTAAATAACAAAACATGAAACTCATTACAAAAGAAGTCAGGATAGGAATAGCAGGTGTTGCGGCCTTGTGCTTACTCGTCTTCGGGATCAATTATCTGAAGGGCATCAACATGTTTAAGCCTGCCAGCTATTTTTATGTAAAATTCCATAATGTAAACGGTCTGGCACAATCGAGTCCGGTATTCGCCGATGGTGTCCGTGTAGGTATCGTCCGTGATATTGCTTACGATTACAATCAACCGGAAAATGTAATAGTGGAAGTAGAAGTAGATACTGACTTACGCATACCGAAAGGAAGCTCAGCCGAACTGGTACCCGAACTGATGGGAGGAGTAAGAATGAATATTTTATTGGCCAACAATCCTCGCGAACGCTATACCGTAGGCGATACGATTCCGGGAACGCTGAACAACGGCATGATGCCCACGGTTGCCGCGTTTTTGTGCTACCTCAAGGGCCTCTCGCCGAAAGCAGGCTGGGAGGGGCGCGTGGGCATCCCGTTCGGTTCCTACGGTTGGGGGACCAACGGTCCCGACTAGGTTGCTGAGGCGTTGGAGGCGTGCGGCTTCGACTTGCCTCTGGGCACGCTGAGCCACCAGTGGATCGAGGACGAGGATCACCTGGCTCGGTTGCAGGAGACCATCAAGCAGGGCGTGGCAGGCTAAGGGCGCCGTTTCTGAAGGTGTCGCGTTCTTTGCATTCGCGCTTGCGCCCGTCGCAGCGCGAGCGGCGCGTGCTTCGGATGCGATCAGTCGTCCAGCAGCTCGAACCCGTAGCAGTCGGTGTCTTGCATCGTGTGGAACACGCGACGCACGGTAAGCGTATGGGCATCGTAGGTGTAATAGATCCAGTAGCGCTTCACGAGTACGCGGCGATACCCCTGATGATCGAGATCTTCGTCGAAGAACGGTTGGCCGAGTTCGGGAAGCTCGGCGGCTCTCTCGATTGCGGCGAAGATGGCATCGGCGGTATTTCGAGCGGCTTGCGGCGACTTCAATGTAAGTGCGATGTATACGAGGATGCCATCGAGATCGACGCTGGCCCGCGGCCTGAA
>ERZ824480.3569-NODE-3569-length-10455-cov-2.940673_pt1 | contig 10455 bp, 10 predicted proteins | sample MGYA00519861_ERZ824480 | MGnify/ENA primary metagenome ERZ824480 (study PRJEB31778, sample SAMEA3449152) | human gut metagenome | biome: human gut; feature: human-associated habitat; material: faeces | place: United Kingdom | collected 2010/2012 ...
GGCAGAAAATCCATGTTAATGTTTAACAAGGAACGAACACAATAGTAGGACTCAGAGGAAGCGTCATACCAAACGCTTCCTCTGGCGAAAGTGTGCAGTACCCATAATAAAGCAAAAAAGAGGTTCACAATATATGAAAATGAAAGAAAGCAAAACAACTATGATATCTATAAAATATACACAGCAGGATAAAGAATATTTGCTTGCTGAGGCTCAAAAGGCAGGATGCTCTTTGAGCGAGTACATTCGCGAAAAATCCTTACAAGGTGATGCAATTCTACTCAAAAAGCACGATCAGATTTTTTATCGTCAATTGTGCAGGCATAACATGATTTTGAAGGATGCAGGACTTTCTGCGGAGCAGCAAGCGTCCTTTGAAGCATGGGAGGTAGCAACATGGCAGTCCTTAAAATAAAGTCTGTCCCGCAGAAATATACAGACGAGCTTGCTTACCAGCAGCTTCTGGATTACATTATGTGGCCAGATAAAACGCCGGATCACTATATCGGCGGATTCGCAGTGCATCCACAATATGCAGCGGAGGAAATGCAGTTGGTCTCTCAGGCATACCATCAGAATCGCGGGGTTCGTCTCCGCCACTGGATCATCAGTTTTGAGAAGCATGAGCTTGCAGACGCTTGGCACGCAAATCAGTTTGCGCAGATGGCGTGCAGATTTTATGCAGATACATATCAAATCGTCTATTCCGTCCATGAAGATGCCGAGCATTTGCATGTTTATTTTGTAATGAATATGATTTCCTATCAAAATGGAAAGCGATACTCCGGGCAGAAGAAAGATTTTTACGACTATCTGAAATATCTTCAAGAAATCGCAGATTTGTTTGGCACATATATCATTCGCGTCAAGGACGATTCATCCAGCCAGAATACTTCACCTTTTGCCGCAAATGGCAGGCTGCGGCCTTTGGGCAAAAGATAGGCGTGTGTTCTCCCATGAAGGTGGAGGTGCTCACACTGACCGTCTGTAATCAGCAGAATCGGAGCATCTTTTGGGAAATCTTCTGCGCGCTCCAGCAAGTCGATTCCCGGCTGCAGCTGTGTACCTCTCCGTCCCTGCACATGGACGGCTCCTGCAAGGCTGTCCGGACGCACGACGCCCTGATCGTAGGCTGCTGCATCGCAGAATACCAGCCGAACAGCGTGAACATTCCGCGCCGCACTGTAGCTGGAAATCGCGCCCAAGGCTGCGGCAAGGAGTGAACGCGGCATATACACGAACAGGATCAGCATAATAAACTGGAACACGTCCGTATAAATGACGCCGAACAAGCCGGATGTAGCCGTATAGACAATAAATACCGCGCAGGCAATCAAGGCCCCCCTTTCATAGGAAATGCCGATCTCGCCGCCGAGCATGTTGATGATCGTCGCAGTCGCCGTGACCTGCGAGGCGACGGTGCCCATCATCGTGAACGCGATCAGGCAGCCGAGCACGACCTTGGCCGTCTTCCCGAAACGCTGCTCAAACAGATCCGGGATGGACGTGACGTTGAATTTCCGTCCGACGTCGGAAATACGTCCGGCAAAGCCGGAGAAGATAAACATCCCGAGCAGATACGGCAGCGCCGTCATGATGGCCTTGAAGCCGCTGGAATACGCAACGCCCGCACGGCCCATCAGGCCGCTGCCGCCGATGATGGTCGCGCATACCGTGGCCATCAGCACCAGCGGCCCGAAGGACCGTCCGCCCAGATAATAATCGTCCATGCTCTTGACCTTTTTGACCACGACCAGGCCAATGAGCACCATGGCGATCAGATAGGCCGCAATGATGGCCAGATCGATCGCGTGAATTTCGTTATGAACCACAAGTGTCTCCTTTCCCTTCCGGCAGGCAGACACCTGCCGGACTCATGTTGCTTCCGTTTTCCTGAAAAACCGGGCGACAGCCTCCCGGGCCTCCGGGTCGCCCACAAAAATGACCAGATCGCCCCCATACAGCTCCGCGTACGGGCCGGGTGAGATGAACATGGCCTCTGCGCGCCGGATCGCGACGACGGTCGCGCCCGTTGCCTGCCAGAAATGGAGCGAGCCGAGGCTCCGCCCCGCATCCGACCAGTCCTGCGGAACGCGGCAGGCATAATTCTGCAGCTGCTCTGCAGCCTGTATGGGCTGCATGGGATCGTCCAGAATGCTGCCGCACAGCTCTGAGACCTGCCGCGCGACCGCCTCCTGCTGGGCGAGCAGCGCGCGCAGCTTCTGCTTTTTCCGCCGCAGCTCGAGCTTTTCGCCGATCATTTGCAAATAGCGCTTCGCATTCTCAGCGGAGCGCACGTACACCCCGCTCTGCTCCTTGACCGTTACGACCTGCATATCGCGCAGCAGCTGCACGGCCTTGCGGATCGTCTCTGGAGAGACCTGATACTCTGACGAGAGCTTTGACCGCCCGGAAAGCTTTTCCCCCTCGGCAAACTGTCCCTCCGCGATCCGCCCGGCGACGGATCCCGCGATCCGCATATATTGCGGGAGTTCCTCGTTCTCCATACCGGCGCCCCCTTTCCCGCGATTTTATACCATTATACAAACTGACAACTTTCTTTTCAAGATGAATTTTCAGTTTTTAACGAAATCCAAATCTCCCAGGGCAAAAAAATCCGGCTGCACAGCAGAGCCGTACAGCCGGAAGCTTGAGGAGGCTATTTTGATTAGATCATTCTGACCTTGTCGTCCGACAGGAAGAACAGCGCCAGCGCGCCGGGGCCGACGTGCGAGCCGGTCACCGGCTCGTAGTCCACCAGCAGGATCTGCTTCGGCGGGCAGCTGCTGCGGCGCAGCAGCGAGGCGAGGATCTGCGCGTAGGGTGCGCAGTCGGCAAGCGCGATGCCGACCGTCTGCGTCTGCGCGTCACGGACCAGCTCTTCATAGCGCCTGGCGATGGCCTCGATGGCGCGCTGGCGGCCGCGGAGCTTGGCGAAGCAGACGATCTTGCCCTGCGGGTCGCCCTTGAGCAGGGGCTTGATCTGCAGCACGGTCCCGACGGCGGCTTCGAGATTGGACAGGCGGCCGGTCCTGCGGAGGGAGCGCAGGTCGTCGACCGTGAAGATCTGCGCCATGCGGTGCCGCAGCGAACGCAGAAGGGTGTAGGTGTCGTCGATGCTCATCCCCTCGCGGCGGCAGTCGACCGCGCGCATGACGAGCAGACCCTCGCCGAGCGAGGCGCTGTAGGTGTCAACGAGCAGGAGCTTGCGCGCCGGGAATTCCTCGCGCAGCTGGCGCGCGGCGATCTGGCCGGAGGCGTAGGAGCCGCTGATACCGGAGGACATGCTCACGAACAGCACGTCCTCCCCTGCCTCCAGCATCGGGGTCAGCACATCGAGATAGCGCTGCGGCGGGATCTGCGAGGTCGAGACCTTCGTCCCGCTGCGCATCTGCGCGTAAAAGGTCTTCGCGTCAAAGGTATTGAGGTCCAGACAGGCCTGCTCGTCTCCGTCCGCGTGGAAGGTGAAGGGAATGATCGTGATATGCTCCTGCTGCAGATACGCAGTCGGGAGATTGGCCGAGGTATCGGTTACGATTCTGAACATGATGTTGCTTCTTTCTGCATGTAATCTTATATATTAGATTACCACATATCAAGCGCAATGTCAATTCGTCTTCCAGTACAAATATTCGTTGCATTTTGCCCGGGATGTGCTATACTGGTTACGAAAGGTGTGTGTAAGTTTATGGAATTCGACAATGACCTTGTCGTGGGCAAGCTGCGGCGCTGGGAAAAGTATCTCGCCGCCTATCGCCTGCCCGCGTGGGAGCAGATCCCGGATCTCGGGCTGTACATGGAGCAGGTCGTGCTGCTTCTGCGGCAGTACCTTGACTATCTGCCGCCCGAACTCAAGCAGCCCGAGCCCATCACGGCGGCCGCCATCAACAACTACGTCCGCACCCGGCTTCTGCCGGAGCCGCGCAAAAAGCGCTACTACCGCGCGCATATCTCCTATCTGATCATGATCTGCACGCTCAAGCAGGCGCTCCGCCTGTCCGAGCTGCAGACGCTGCTGCCCGGCGATCTTCCGGAGGACGAGGTCCGGCGCACCTATGACGCCTATGTGCGGCGGCACCAGCTGTGCGCGCAGTATTTCATCGACCAGGTCCGCCTGACGGCCGCCGCCATGTTTGACCGAGAGGTCACCATGGAGCTTGCCGTCCGCGACACCCCGGAGATGATCACCTCCGCCGCCATCCTGAGCGGCTTCGCCCGCCTCTTTGCAGAAAAGCTCCTGCTCCTCGAAGGCAAGACCCTCGCCACCGGCGGCAGCATCGAGGTCCGTACATGACAAAAACCACCTCCGGCAGCTGCCGGAGGTGGTTTTCTTTTTTTCGTTATACCCCGATCCTTTGTGTGCGCCAGGCTTCTCCGTGCGTACCATATAAAAAATCAAATTCATGCAGAAAAATCCGCCGGTCTGTGATAGAATCAAAGCAAGCTGTGCGCAGGGCGGCCTGCGCGGATTCTGACGGAAGGATAATGGAACATGAAACTTGTGATTCTGGATGGTTATACGGAGAATCCCGGCGATCTGAGCTGGGATGGGCTGCGGGAGCTGGCGGAGGTGACGGTCTATGACCGGACGAGCCTGACAGATCCCGCGCAGACGATCGCGCGCATCGCGGATGCCGAGATCGTGCTGACCAACAAGACGCCGCTGCCGCGGGCGGTCTTTGAGGCCTGCCCCAACATCAAAATGGTCGGCGTGCTGGCCACGGGCTACAACGTCGTGGATATCGCCTGCGCCAGGGAGCGCGGTATCCCCGTCTGCAACGTCCCGGCCTACGGCACCGCCTCGGTCAGCCAGTATGCCATCGCCCTGCTGCTCGAGGCCTGTCACCACATCGGCCACCACAGCGACGCCGTCCACGCCGGCCGCTGGGCCAGCTGCCCCGACTGGTGCTTCTGGGATTACCCGCTCATTGAGCTCGAGCATAAGACGATCGGCATCATCGGCTTCGGCCGCATCGGCCAGTCGACCGGCCGCATCGCAAAGGCGCTCGGCATGCGCGTGCTGGCCTATGACGTCTTCCCCACCGACGCCGGCCGCGCCGTCGGCGAATACGTCGATCTGGACACGCTGCTCGCCGCCTCGGACGTGATCGCCCTGCACTGCAATCTGACGCCGGAGAACGAGAAGATCATCTGCAGGGAGAACATCGCCAAGATGAAAGACGGCGTGATCCTCGTCAACAACGCCCGCGGACAGCTCGTGGCCGAGCAGGATCTGGCCGACGCGCTGAACAGCGGCAAGGTCGCCGCCGCCGCGCTCGACGTCGTCTCCACCGAGCCCATCCGCAGCGACAATCCCCTCCTGCAGGCCAAAAACTGCATCCTCACCCCGCACATCTCCTGGGCCCCCATCGAAAGCCGCCAGCGCATCCTGGACTGCACCATCCGCAACGTCCGCCAATTCCTCTCCGGCACCCCGGAAAATAACGTGTGGGGGTAAGCTGCCTGATCTCATGCAGCAAGAGCACCGTATTTCGTGAAATACGGTGCTCTTGTACGTTTCCCGGCACATCGGCAGCTGATTCAGGCCTCCAGTTTTGCGGAATCTGTCGTATATTGCCCCGCAGTCCATCACCTGCATAAAAATCGCCCGGTCATCCTGCGGATGGCCGGGCAATTTTATGGGTTCACGGGCGGATGATGCAGTCGGCCTGGAGCTGTTTTTCGGCGATGACGTACATGTTGGTCACCTCGCCGACGCGGAGCTTTTCGGTCAGGCCGTAGTAATTGAGGCAGGTGCCGCAGGTCAGGATCTCGACGCCCTGGCTCTGCAGCGCCTGCAGATCCTCGAGCGAGGCCGAGCCTTCGCAGGTGACGGCCGCGCCGGCGTTGTAAAACAGGATCGCCGCGGGCAGCGTCTCCTGCTGCGTGAGCGCGAACAGGAACGCCTTGAGCAGGGCTCTGCCGAGCTCCTCGTTCCCCTCGCCCATGTGATCGGCCGAGATGACGACGACGGTCTTTTTCTGCGCCGCCGGGGCGGTGCAGGCGATCGTCTCCTCCTTCGGCAGCTCCGCGCCCTCTGCCGCGGTGATGGTGACGCGGTATTCGGCGTCCGAGATCGTCTCGACCTCGATGCTGCAGCCCTTGCTCTCGGCCAGCCGCCGGAGATTCTGCACCGCCGTTTCATTGTCGACCAGCGTCTCCACGCTCCCCGCGCCGCCGAGCGACTGCAGCGCCCGCAGCGTCTTCACGACCGGCAGCGGGCAGGCCTCCCCCATCGCATTGATCCGGATCATAACCCTTCCTCCTTCGTGCTCCTGTCAGAAATATAACGTCTGCCTACAGTATATCCCCTCCCCACCCCGGATGCAAGCATTTTCGCCGCATCAGCGGTCACGATTTTGAGAGGAGGAGCGACGGAGCGGGTGAGAGATGACTTTTTGATGCAACGCATAAAAAAGTCGTCGCGAACTAGCGCAGTCCGCGACGACGATGGAGGTGCCGCCCAGATTTGAACTGGGGAGTGAAGGTTTTGCAGACCTTTGCCTTACCACTTGGCCACGGCACCGGATATGAAAATAGGAATGCGCTGAGGCATTCCTATTTTATTTGGAGCGGGTGACGAGGCTCGAACTCGCTACCTCCACCTTGGCAAGGTGGCGCTCTACCGGATGAGCTACACCCGCATTCGTCAAATGCAGGTATGATTATAGCAGAAATTCCGGAAAAGTCAAGTCCTTCTGTCCCAATTATCGAAAATTTTGCAAAACCGGCTCCGTGGATGTCTCCGGCGTTTCCTCCCCTGGTTCTGCAGGCGTCTCGCCGGACGGCTCCTGCGGCGCATCCGGTTCCGACGGCTCTGCAGGCGTATCCGGCGCCTGCGGCTGGTTCTCTCCTCCCGCGGTCGGTTCCTCCTCCGGCGCCGGGCAGGCAGGATACGCTTCCACGTCCCAGTAGTAACCTGTCATGTCCTCGTCGTAGCGGAGACGCAAGCCGGACTGGTCCATAACGTCCTGCATGAGATCCATATGATACCAGGTCCCGTCGAGGCAGACCTCGTTCCACCAGTAGTCCGCGCTCCCACGCAGTCCCTTCACCACCTGGCACTCCAGCCCCGCTTCCTGGCACAAAAGCGCCCAGCACTGCGCCATGCTCCAGCTGGTAGCATAGCCCTCGCACAGAAGCGAATAGACCGGCGTCTGCGTCTGCTCTTCGGTGTAGGTGAACCGCTCGGTAAGATAGGAATACAGAAGCTGCAGCTTTTCCCATGCACTTTCGCGGAATCGGACATACACAGACGCTGCGCTTACGGTATCTGAAACCTGCTGCGCCATGCTCTCAAGTGTCCGGCTCGACTCCGGATAGTGCATCGTCAGCTCGACAATGCGCGGCTTGCCGCCTTGCGGGTAGCTCTCGACCGTGATCTGCGGCAGCGCCATGAGTCTGCCGAGGTTCTGCTCATAATAATCCTGCGCCAGCGCCGCATAGTCCGGCTCCTGGTCGTAGCCCGCATAAATGGTCAGAACCGCATCGTAGCCGTCCATCGCCTCGTGCAGCCGGCGTTCGAGGTCGCTGAGCACGCTCACATACGGAATCTGCGACAGCGGGGTCAGCGTCTTGCGGAAGGTAATGTCCACGTGAATTTCATAGTAGGAGACGATCAGCGTACACTCATGCGTCATATAATCGACCGCATATGCGCCTGCCGGGTCCTCGCGCGCCACCGAGTAGGCAGCTGCGGCAAGGTCGTCTTCGAGCGTGCCCGTGTACTGCTGGACGCGAATGACACCGTGCTCCACGCCGCCGCGCACAAAATCGCGGATGGCGCGCCGCAGTCCGGCGTAATCGTCGACATTGACCACGTTCGTGTCCATCTGCTCGCTTTTGGTCTGGCTGTGCGCCGAGACGCGGGTATAGCTCGACGGAACAAACCGGCTGCACGCCGAAAACGCCGTGCAGAGTGCCAATGTCAGTGCCGTAAACCGTATCTTCTTCATTCCGTCTTCGCCTCCTGTCCGGCAGCAAACGTGCCTGTTTTCTGAAGCGCTTAAATATCGTCCGAGTATCGCTTGAAGCCCTCGCCCAGCACCTGGTGCGCCGGCTGGACGATCATGAAGGCATTCGGGTCGATGCACTGCACGAGCTGCTTGAGCTCAGAGATCTGACGGCTCTTGACCGCCGTCATCAGAACCGTTTTGGGAGCGCCCGTATAGCCGCCGCGCCCCTCGAGAAACGTCACGCCGCGGTCGAGCTGCTTGTCAATTGCGCGGTACACATCCTCGTAGCGGTCCGAGATAATGAGCGCGACGCTCGAATAGTCCAGTCCGTAGAGCACTGCGTCGAGAACGCGCGAGCAGATGAACAGCGTGACGGCGCTGTAAAGCGTCTTGGAGATGTCGCGGAAGACAAGGCCCGTCAGAATCAGCACCACCGTGTCGATGGCAAGCGTCACATAGCCCATCTTCACCTCGCGCAGATGCCGCTTTAAAAGCCGCGCCAGAATGTCCGTGCCGCCCGTGGTCGCGCCGGGCAGAAACACCAGCCCCAGCCCCGCGCCCGTCAGAACACCGCCGAAAATCACGCCCAGCATCGTCTCGACCTGCGGCGCAGGAAGCCCGGCAAGCAGGTCAATGAGCAGCGAGTTGCACGCCATGCCGAGAAGCGACCCGAAGAAAAAGCCGCGCCCGAGCCGTTTGTAGCCGATCACAAACAGCGGCACATTCATCACCGCCGTATACAGACCGATGCCGCCGCGCCCGAGCAGCCGCTGCAGAATCATGGCAATACCGCTCAAGCCGCCGACGTTCAGCGAGTTCGGCACCAGAAACAGATTAAAGCCCAGCGCAAACATTGCGTTTCCGATCACCAGCAGCGCGCAATAGCGCGCAATGCTCCAAATGGGTTTGTTTGTCATTGCGCAGACCTCCTGTTATAAATCAAGTGAGATTTGCCGCTCCTCCGTATCCTCCTGCCGCAGAAGCGCGCCCGCGGCGGGAAGCGATTTGGCGCGGTAGCGCGCCTGATTGCCGATGGCGCTGTCTGCAAGCGTTCTGACGCGCACCAGCTTTGCGTTTTTCTTGAGCGCCATGACCGCAACGCCCTGCGTGGCTCTTGTCGTTTTGGGCGCAAGCAGTGCCGTGGAGAAAATGAGCGTTCTGCCGTCGGAGGCATAGAGCGCCAGCTCCTCTTCCTGCGGCAGCTCTATGACCGATACGAGCGGGCTCTTGTCACAGTATGCGCCGGTAAGCTTTCTGCGGTTGGTCTTGGTCGCATAGCCGGAAAGCTCGACCTTCGCGCACTTGCCGTTTTCAAAGACAAAGAGCAGATTGCCCGAATAATCGCCCGGGAAAATGGCATCGAAGAAGCTCTCGCCCTCGTCAAAGCCGAGCTTGCCGGGAAGATAGTCGCCGAGCTGGGACGCCTTGCCGTCGTCAAAATCCGATAGCCGCGTCTTATAGACCTGGCAGCGGTCGGTGAAGACGAGAAGCTCAGCGCTGTTGGTCGTCTCGCGGCTTAAAAGCAGCGCGTCTCCTTCCTTGAACTTCTGCTCGCCGGACATGCGAAGAGACTGCGGCGTGATCTTCTTGAAATAGCCCTCGCGGGAGATAAAAACCGTGACCGGATAGTCCGGCATGTCCGGCTCGTCTGGAACGTTCAGCTCGTGATCGTAGACCAGCTGGGTTTTTCTCGGCTGACCGTATTTGCTGCTGACCGCATCGAGCTCCTTGCAGATCACTGCCTTGATCTTTTTCTCCGAGCCGAGCAGCTCTTCCAGCTCCGCAATTTCCCGTTCCAGACTCTCGGTCTCCTGCAGACGGTTGAGCAAAAATTCCTTGTTGATGTTGCGCAGCCGGATTTCTGCCACATACTCTGCCTGCACCTGATCGATGCCGAAGCCGATCATGAGGTTCGGAATGACCTCGGCGTCGAGCTCTGTTTCGCGGATGATGCGGATTGCCTTGTCGATATCGAGCAGGATCTTGCCCAGACCTTTGAGAAGATGCAGCTTGTCCTTCTTCTTTTGCAGCTGGAAATAGACCCGCCGGCGGACGCACTCGCAGCGCCACGCGGTCCACTCCTCGAATATTTCGCGCACACCCAGCACGCGCGGCATGCCGCCGATCAGAATGTTGAAGTTGCAGCCGAACGAGTCCTGCAGCGTCGTGGTTTTAAAGAGCTTCTGCATCAGCTTTTCGGGGTCCGCGCCGCGCTTTAAGTCGATCGTCAGCTTGAGGCCGTTCAGGTCCGTTTCGTCGCGCATGTCGGCTATTTCGCGGACCTTGCCCGCCTTGATCAGCTCGGCGACCTTGTCCATGATAATCTCCGTCGCCGTGGTGTACGGAATCTCATAGATTTCGATCATGTTGCCTTCCTTGACATAGCGCCATCTGGCGCGCAGGCGGAAGGTGCCCCTGCCGGTTTTGTAGATCTGCAGCATTTCCGCCGCGTCGTAGAGAATCTCGCCGCCGGTCGGAAAATCTGGTGCGGGCAGCGTGT
>ERZ824480.3572-NODE-3572-length-10450-cov-3.223954_pt1 | contig 10450 bp, 7 predicted proteins | sample MGYA00519861_ERZ824480 | MGnify/ENA primary metagenome ERZ824480 (study PRJEB31778, sample SAMEA3449152) | human gut metagenome | biome: human gut; feature: human-associated habitat; material: faeces | place: United Kingdom | collected 2010/2012 ...
CAGAAATACAAGGGACGTACCTCCGTAACTTATAAACGGCAATGACACACCTGTGTTAGGCATACTGTTTGTTACAACTGCAATGTTTAAAACTACCTGCATTGAAATCTGAGCCATAACCCCAATTACAATCATTGAACCGAAAAGGTTAGGTGCATTACACGCTACCACTCTCATTCTTCTAATCATAAATATAAACAGAAGAATGATACATATCGCTCCAAAAATTCCTAACTCTTCACATATAATTGAAAAAATCATATCGTTAGTTGCTTCCGGAACAAATCCAAGCTTCTGTGCACTATTTCCAAGTCCCTTTCCAAAAAGTCCACCTGAACCTATGGCATACAAGCCCTGCATTACCTGATATCCGCCGGAATCTGCATATTCTTCAGGATTAAGCCATACCATAATACGGGAAAATCTAAAGCCTTTTCCCATCGCGGCTCCCGCAATCAGAATAACCACAAGGAAAAGTCCTCCAAGTGCCACAAGGGATAAAGCAAACTTCTTATCTGCTCCGGCAATAATTATCATTATAGCTCCGATGCCAAAAATAATAATTGCAGAACTTAGGTTAGAAGTTATTCCCACAATCAAAACACCACCTATAATTGCAGGTGCATAAATTTGATAACATATTCTCACATTTCTAAGAGCATGAGTGCCACATTTAGAAAGCATATATGCAGTCATAAGAATAACTCCAATTTTGACTACTTCTGCCGGCTGGAACTGTAACGATCCAACACCTACCCATCTTTTGGCGCCATGATTTTCAATTCCAATAGGTGACAAAACCAAAAATACTGTAATCAATGAGCCCATATATGCGTATTTTGCAAAGTTCCTCCAACGTCTGTAATCTATAATTGTACAAAATCCCATTGGAAGTAAACCTACGGCTGTGGAAAATACCTGTTTTCTCAGAAAATAAAATGAGTTTCCATAAGAAGTTAATGCCACATACGAGCTTGCGCTATAAAGTAAAACATATCCCAACAGCATAATAAAAATCCATACAAACAACAGGCTATAATCAAAATAACCTCTTGCCCTTCTTACCGGCTTTTTTTCAGGTTCAGTTTTTGTTGTTTCCAATTCTTCCATTGTTGCCACAGCAAAATCTCCTTTCTTTTTATGTCAGGATATCTTCTAAATTCATTATTTTTCACACATTGCTCTTACATATTCCTTGAACATATCTCCACGCTGTTCATAATTGTCAAACATTCCCCAGCTTGCACATGCAGGTGACAATAATACTGCATCTCCCGGTTTTGCATTCTTAGCACATTCATCAACTGCTTCTTTAAGTGATTCAGTAAATATAATGTTAGTAAATCCGTGTTTTTTAACTGTATCCGCAATCTGTTCTGCCGTTTGACCAAGTAAAACAAGGCACTTAACCTTATCTCCAAAAGCTTCTGCCCAATCATCAAATGAAACCTTCTTGTCATATCCTCCTGCAATAAGAATTGTAGGTCTTGACATAGCTTCAATAGCCTTAATTGACGCATCTGTGTTTGTACCCTTTGAGTCATTATAATAAATTACATCATTTATTGTTTCCACATATTCTATTCTATGTGGTACAGCCTTAAACTTTCTAATTGTTTCTCTTATAATATCAACAGGTACATCCATATTAATAGAAATAGCAATTGCTGCCATAATATTTTCAACATTATGAATTCCAACAAGTGTAGTATCTTCTGTTGTTGTTACAAATGTTTCTTTTTTTCCATCTGCATAAATTATGTTCTTTCCTTCAAGATAAACACCAGGATTAACTTTCTGCTTACTGCTAAACCAAATAATTCTGTTAGTAAGTTTTCCTGCATATTCTCTCAAAATAGGATCTTCATAATTTAAAACTATAGGCTGATTGCTGTCCTGATTCTTTGCAATACTCATTTTTACATCTGTATAACATTCCATTGTATAATGTCTGTTAAGATGATCAGGTGTAATATTTAAAACAGCACTTACATCAGGCTTAAATGTATGTATTGTTTCTAACTGGAAGCTACTGATTTCGGCAACTGTAACTGTATCATCAGTTGAATCAAATGCTGTTGTTGTATATGGATTTCCAATGTTTCCAACAACATCAACCTTATCATAATAATTAGCCATAATCTCGCCAACTAAAGCTGTTGTGGTTGTCTTTCCGTTAGTTCCTGTAATTGCTGCAAGCTTTCCTTTTCCAATTACATAAGCAAGTTCAATTTCACCCCAAATTGGAACTCCTGCCTCTTTTACTCTTAAAACAAAAGGTGCATCAATAGCTATTCCCGGGCTTAAAACCATCATATCTATTTCATTAATAACGCTATCTTCAAGTTCTCCTAAAATAACTTTTACATCTTCTTTATTTTCAAGTTTGTTTAAAACATCCTCTTCTTTAAGCTTATCGTTACCATCATAAATAATAACTTCTGCTCCAACTTTCTTTAATAAATCAGTTGCTCCTATTCCGCTTTTTCCTGAACCTGCAACTAAAACCTTTTGTGTTTTCCAATCCATGACTTGTTCGACCTTTCTTTTATAATCCTAAATATCCAATTAAACACAATATTGCTGTTATAACAGCAAATGCTGCAACAACCTGTGTTTCTGTGTAACCACTTTCCTGGAAGTGATGATGAAGAGGTGCCATCTTAAATATTCTTCTTCCCTCTCCATATTTTTTCTTTGTATATTTAAACCATGTTACCTGCATCATAACTGAAATAACTTCAATTAAATAAATGAATGCCACAATAACAATAAATATAGGCATTTTTAATACAAATGCAATGGCTGCAACATATCCACCCAGTGCTAATGAACCTGTATCTCCCATAAATACTCTTGCCGGATATACATTATATAAGAAAAATCCCATTAACGCCCCTACAAAAGCCGCTGAAATAGGTTCTAACCCGGTTCCAATTGAAACCATTGTAAAGAATACTGCAATAATAATTGTTACGCTTGTTGCAAGTCCATCAAGTCCGTCTGTAAAGTTTGCTCCGTTAACAGTTCCAATAACTGCAATAAATAAGAATATTACAAATAACCATGTTGGCATTGTAATTTCATATCCGCCTGTAAACGGAATTATTGTTGATGTACCAATATATTTTATCATATATACACAAAAAACTGCTGTTACAACAACCTGCAATGAAAATTTTTGTATTTCCGTAAGTCCAAGATTTCTCTTTTTTACGACTTTTATATAATCATCTATAAAACCAATAAGACCAAATCCAACTGTCATAAAAAGAACAGGTGCTATCTTAGTATTCTTTTCCACTATCATAAAAATCAAAGATGTTACAATAACTCCTGCCAATATAATCATTCCACCCATTGTAGGTGTTCCTGTTTTGCTCTGGTGAGATTTTGGTCCTACCTCTCTAATATACTGTCCAAATTTCATTTTTTTCAAAATCGGAATTACTATCGGACATAATATTACGCTTACTGCAAATGAAATAATAATTGCCATAATAATTGTTGTACTTGTACTCATTTTATTCTCCTTGTTTCTCTCCTTCCAATAAATAAGGAAGTATATTTTTGTATAACTGACTGATAAGTGGCGCTGCCACCTGTCCGCCATAATAAATACCTTTTGGTTCATCAATAATAGCCATTGCTATTACTTTCGGCTTATCTGCCGGAGCAAAACTCATATATGAAGCTATGTATCTGCCTGAACCTCTTGGTAATTTTTGTGATGTTGCTGTTTTTCCACCAACCTTAAAACCTGGAACCTGACCTTTACTTCCGGTTCCTTCTGAAACAACTTTTTCAAGTATAAACTTCATTGTTTCTGATGTGTTTTTGGAAATAACATTGCTCTGACTTTTATATTGAAACTTTTCAACTAATTTATTGTCAGCATTTTCAGCCTTTACGGCAAAATGAGGTGTTACCAATGTTCCTCCATTTACCACCGCACTTGCAGCAACTAAATACTGCATTGGTGTTATCTGAAAAGACTGTCCAAAAGACATTGTGGCAAGTTCCACTTCTCCCACATTCTGAATCTTGTGGATTATTGTGGATGCCTCACCCGGAATATCTATTCCTGTTCTATTTAAAAGCCCTAGTTTTCCAAGATATTTGTAGAAGTTCTTTGCTCCTACTTTTAAGCCAACCTCTATGAAAACCGGATTACAGGAGTTCATTGTTCCATGTAAAAAATCCTCACTTCCATGACCTGTGATTTTGTGGCATCTAATCTTTCTGTCCTCTACTATCTTGAATCCCGGGCAGTTAAACTTTGAGTCTATTGTTACGGCTCCTTCTTCCAAAGCTGCTGTTGCAGTTACAACTTTAAAAGTTGAACCTGGTTCATAAGTGTCATTGATGCACTGATTTCTCCACATCTTATTTAACAGCTTCTGCTTTTCTTTAGCCGATATATTATTATCTGTTTCATAATTTAACTTATATGGATTATTCAAATCAAATTCCGGAGCATTAACCATTGCCAAAATCTCTCCATTGTTAGGATTCATTACAATTATTGATACATAATTGGCCTGCTTGGCTTTTAAGGCATTGTAAGCTATCTGCTCTGAATACTTTTGAATATTTACATCTATGCTTGTTGTCAGACTGTTTCCGCTTACAGGTTCAACTCTTTGTTCCAAAGCCTTCTCCTGTTCAACACCTCTGGAATCTGTTGGTGTAAGAATCAGTCCGTCTGTTCCCTTTAAGTATTTGTCATATTTAATTTCAAGTCCAATTATACCTTGATTATCGGCTCCTGTAAAACCCAAAACTTTAGATGCCAGACTTGAATAAGGATAATACCTTTTATAATCTTCGTCAACCTTTACACCGGAAAGATTATAATTTCTTATGGCATCGCCTTTTTCTTTAGGCACATTGGATTTTATTTTTTCCCTTGAACTTCTTTTTGTAACTTTTTTACGCACCTCTTTGTCGGTCATTTCCAGCTCTTTTGCAAGAATTTCAATAACCTTTTCAGTTTCCTTAACCTGATTATATATAACGGATATTGTGCAAACAGTCTTGTTACTTGCTATAACCTTTCCGTTTCTATCAAGTATCTCTCCACGTGGTGCTTTAATCTTTCTTTCTCTTTCCTGAATTTCAAGAGCCTTGGCTCCGTAATATTCTGACTTGTATACCATTAAATATATTAGCTTTCCTATTACAATAATGCAAATAGAAATTATAAAAGCCATATATATCATAAGCATTTTTCGGTTTATTGTTTTAACTGTATGCACTTGTGGGCCTCTATAAAGACATTTATTATAACTTATTCTTTATAGCTGCCCACAATTACACTTTAAATATATTAACTTAATTAATCTTCTTTGCTCTTCTTTACTAATGAACCATCATCGCCTTCTATTATTCCATCTGAATAAAATTCTGTTTCAAGGTTCTGTTTCTTAGCTTTCTTTTCTATCTTTTCAGTTTTTTCAACACCTAAGTATGGTAAAACCTGTTTCATTATGTCAGTCCACAATTCCGTGTTATAAGCTGTTGCCTGTGGATCTTTTTTAGGTGTATCCATAAGTGTATAACATACTACCTGTGGATTTTCACAAGGTACACAACCTAAGAACGACAAAATATATTGGTTCTTTAATCTTCCTTTGCCTTTTCCCGATGTATCAACCTTTTCGGCAGTTCCTGTTTTCCCACCGACTGTATATCCACTTATTGCGGCTGTTGAACCTGTACCATCAGTTACAACAGATCTTAAACATTCTTTTATATAATCAGATGTTTCTTTTGTAATTGTCTGCTTAACCAAAGTCTTTGAGTAGTTCTTTACAAGCTGATTGTCTGATGTTACAACCTGCTTTACCACTCTTGGTTCGTAGTAATAACCACCATTAATTAATGATGAAAATCCTGAAACCATCTGAATCATATTTACTGTAAAGTTCTGTCCAAATGAGTTAGTTGCAAGTGTCGACGAACCCATATCTGTTCCATATACCAGTCCTCTTGTTTCATTTGGAAGATCAATTCCTGTCTTTGTGCCAAAGCCAAATCTTTCCTGATATTTGACAAATTTCTTTGCACCAAGTAATTTTCCTATATGCATCATATAGTCATTACATGATTCTGCAATGGCTTCCTTAACTGTTATTGTTCCGTGTCCGTCAACTTTATGGCATTTAATTGTAAAGCCACCAACTTTTTCCTGACCATCACAGGTAAATGTTGATTTTCTGTTTATTTTTCCTTCCTCAAAAGCTGCCGCCACTGTAAAAGGCTTAGCAGTTGACCCCGGTTCGTAAGAGTCTGTTATACAGTAGTTATTCCATATGCTGTTTAATTTTTCTGACTGTTTCTTTTGTGACATTGACGAAATCTGTGCTTCTGTATAATAATCTTCTAAATTATATGGATCATTCAAATCAAAAGTAGTATCATCTGCCATTGCCAAAATTTCCCCATTGTTAGGATTTGCAATAACAACTGAAATTCTCTTTGGACTATATTTTTTCATATATTTCTTTATAGATTTCTGAACAATACGCTGAATGTTCATATCTATCGAAGAAACAATATTGTCTCCATCTTTTGCATCCTTAATTACTGTTTCCATATTATTATCGGAATCCATATAACCGTACTCTCTTCCATCTGTCCCCTGAAGAAAGCTGTTATAGCTGCTTTCAATTCCGATTGTGGCACTATTATCACTGTTTGCAAAACCTAATAGTGAACATGCCAGATTATTATACGGATACATTCTCTTGTATTTCTTTTCAAACCAAATACCTTTGGTATTCTGAACTGTGGTTTCCTCTTCTTTTGTATCTGCATATTCGTAATTAAGATAACTTTCAAACTTTTGAATATCCTTATACTCAAGGTTCTTCTTTGCAACCCAATAGCTGTTATTTTTTCTTTCTTTGATTGCTGTTCGAAGGTCATCTTCATTAAAATCAAAATACTTTACTAATGCATTAACTGTTGGCGTAAGGTATTTTTCATTGCTCATTACTACTTTAGAGTCTATTATAAGATTGTATACCATAACGCTTGTTGCCAATACATTGCCGTTTCTGTCCTTTATGTCTCCTCTTTTATAAGGGATGGTCTTGCTTGTAAAGCTTTGCTGTTCTAAAACTTTTATTGAATAGTTATCTCCCTTTGCCACATTAAGGTAAGCTATTCTTGTACACAATGCAAATAAAGCTAGTACTACAATCCAAAATAGTATTCCTAGCTTTTTGTACATTTGCTTATCAAATTTTAACCTTGGTTTTCTTCTTCTAACTCTTCTCTCACTCATAATTATTTATTAGGTATATCCCCATACTGAACTGTATAACCTCCATCACTTAATTTGTACTTGGAGATTTGGTCATCTGTAGCCTGCTTCATTCCTAACTTATTTGTAGCCATCTTGTAAATATTGTCAGTATCTATGTAGCTGTTAATTGAGTAATTTAAAGCATCATTCTGTGACTGAACTGTACTAATCTGACCTTTTAATGTTGCTATGTTTGTTCTTGTTTCTGATATGTCTGACTGAATATTTAAGTAACATACACACATTATAAGGCAAACTGCTGATACGATTGCAAGGAATGCTACATATGGTGCATTCATTATTTTTGCGTATTCTCTTGCTCTTATCTGTCTTTCATTTTCCTGTACTCTTTTTCCGTCAACATATACTCTTCTATCTCTATCTCTATCCGGATTAAGTTTTCTTACGGTATTTCCGTCCACATATTCTCTTCCGTAATTACTTCTTCTTACCTGATTCATTTTTTAACGCCTTTCAAAAATTCTTAATTTTGAACTCTTTGATCTCTTATTCTCTGTCATTTCTTCTTCTGAAGGAATAATTGGTTTTCTTGTTATTACTTTTCCTTTTGAAACTTTTCCACATACACAAACCGGAAAATCAGGTGGACATGTACAAGGATTCTCATTCTCCCTGAATTTAATCTTTGTAATCCTATCCTCTAATGAGTGGAATGTTATCACACAGATTCTTCCACCCGGATTCAAATGATCAATCATTGTATCCAAAGATTCTTTTAAAACTGTAAGTTCCTGATTTACTTCTATTCTGATAGCCTGAAAAGTCTTCTTTGCAGGATGTCCGCCTTTAGCCTGAAACTTCATTGGTATTGAAGCCTTTATAATCTCGCTTAGTTCTTCTGTTGTCTCCAATGGTTTTTCTTTTCTTGCCATAACTATGTGCTTAGCTATATTCTTTGCAAACTTATCCTCGCCATAATCTCTTATTATTCTAAAAAGTTCGTTTTCGCTATAATTATTAACAACATCTGCTGCTGTTTTGTTCTGTCTCTGATCCATTCTCATATCAAGAGGAGCGTCTGACTTGTATGAAAAACCTCTCTCCAAATTGTCTAACTGATATGAAGAAACTCCTAAATCTAATACGATTCCATCGACTTTCTCTATTCCCAAATCCTTTAAGATTGTATCAATCTCACAATAGTTACTTCTAACTAATGTGATCTTGTCCTCAAATTCCTTTAAGCGTTCTCTGGCAGCTTCTAATGCTTCTCCGTCCTGATCTATTCCGATTAATCTACCCTTGTCTGACAATCTCTTACATATTTCGTAAGAATGTCCGCCACCGCCTAATGTTCCGTCTACATATATTCCATCAGGATTTATATTTAAGCCATCAATGGTTTCGTTTAATAATACTGATACATGTTTGAAATCCATGTTTGACCTTCTTTCTGTTTTATTATTCTTAACTCTCGCGCCTTTATGCTGTTACACTTCTAATTCAGCCTCAAAACTAAATGTTATCTTAAATGCAATTTTAAAATGCTATTTTTAAGTTTATCTTCTTTTTATTCTTTATTGGTCTTTAAATTCCCAACTCTGCCATATAAGATGCAAGGTCTTCTATCTTCTCTTCTACGTCGTCTCCTTCAAGGTATGACATCATCTGTTCATTCCACTTATCACTGTTCCAAATTTCAAGTCTGTCGCCAACACCAACCCAAACAACTTCTTTGTCTAAGTTTCCAAACTTTCTTAAAACTGCCGGCATAAGCACTCGTCCCAACTTATCTGTCTCTAATTCTGATGCTCCTGCAAGAAAGAAACGGTTAAAATCTCTAACTTTTCTGTCTGCAAATGGTAAACTGCTAAGTTTCTCTTCCAAAGCATGCCAAGCTTCTTTTGAGTACGCAAAAAGACAGCCATCGAGTCCCCTGGTTACAACTACGCTTGTACCAAGTTCTTCTCTGAACTTTGCAGGGACGATTGTTCTTCCCTTAGTATCCATTTTTTGTGTGTACTCTCCTGTAAACAAAAAACTCACCTACTTTTTTCCGAAAAGCAGTAATTTTTACCACTTTTTACCACTAATTGACATCAATTTACCACTCATAAGGAAATTTTATACTATTTCAGGGATTATTGCAACCCCTTTTTTGATGGTTTTACACTGTTCTTTTCCTTGTTTTATGGGAGTATTGGGATTTTCTTGATATTTGGTGGTAAAAGGTGGTAATGATGTGGTTGGATTGTGGCGGATGTGGAAATTAAGAAATGTTTTATGGATGGGATTAGGTGGTGATGTGGAAAATGGAAGAATGTGGTGCCCTTCTGAACTTGTTGCCATAATTCAAGCTTTTACTTGTCTACCCCACACGGACAACTTTCAGCGAAGTATGAGGTAATAACTAAGTTTGTTGCTATTCAAGTTTTTACATATTTGCCCCATACGAACAGTTTGCGGCGGAATATGGGGTATTTTCTAAGCTTGTTACCATTCAAGCTTTTACATATCTGCCCCATACGGACTGCATTCGTCTGGGTATGGGGTATTTTTTCAGGCTTTGTACCATATACTCTTATTTTTCTCCATATGGTACAAGCTTTCAATGATTTGAGAATGACAATTCTAGAATCTGTACCATATACGTAAAAAAATTCTTATATGGTACAGATTTAAAGCACTTCAAGAACTATAATCTTGCGATTTGTACCATATTAATCAAATTCCCTACATATGGTACAAATAGAAACAACTTCAGCGAGCCAAAAAGCAATATTTGTACCATACAAGCAAAAAATTTATTATATGGTACAGATTAAAGAATATTTGTTTGTTACAAGCCTAATATCTGTACCATATGTTCAAAAATGTTCCTGTATGGTACAAATTCAATATTCCGGCAGTTTTCTATCGAAGAAATAATATATTTCACTACCTCTAAACTTATATTTCTTCCCATTTATGCCAGAATATAAACAATGTTCTACCACACAACCACTTGTTTCCTGTCTTACCGCCAAAAGAAAAAGAAAAAGTGGACCGTTTGGCGGCGTTACGGGATGAATAGTTAATGGATAATTGGATTTTTAAATACCATGAAGCAATACAAAAAAAAGAAGTAATTGTGGGTGTATGGGTGCGGTTGTGTTTTGAAATTTTGACAACCGGGCT
>ERZ824480.3574-NODE-3574-length-10443-cov-3.811513_pt1 | contig 10443 bp, 12 predicted proteins | sample MGYA00519861_ERZ824480 | MGnify/ENA primary metagenome ERZ824480 (study PRJEB31778, sample SAMEA3449152) | human gut metagenome | biome: human gut; feature: human-associated habitat; material: faeces | place: United Kingdom | collected 2010/2012 ...
CTTTTGCGCGGTCTCGGAAAAATAAAGCTTGTCCGGAAAGACTATAATCATTCCGCTGACATGCGCAAAGGTCTTCTCCGTCGCGCTGACGGGGAAATAAGGCACATCGTCATAGTAAAAATACGGCGCGCCGTCCTCTTTTTCCGCGCAGTAATAAAGCTTTTCGGAAAACCCGAAGCCATAGACCGAGCGGCCGGAAAAGCTCTTTTTAACGCCGCGCTTTTTCCGCGGCGAAAGAAGAGGGAAGTTTTCCGTCGAGAGGTTCACCGCCTTTATGAGCGAGCCCTCTTTCGCTCCGGGGCGCTTGTCCAGCCCGTAAAAGGCGACTGTTCTTTTCTTAAAAAACGTCTTATTTTTCTTCGCCGCCGGAAGAAATTTTGCCATTTTTCATGCCCCCTTTAAGGTAAAGATTCAATGCATAGCACCAGGAATAGAGTCTTTTAAGCTTCTCGCTTTCGGTCATGCCCTCGTCCCTCGGAAAGTCCGGGATCTTCATAAGACCGCCTCCCTCGCCGCGTTCGCCCTTCTTTTTAAAAGCGTTTCGGGGTATGAAACGGGAAGGCTCTCGTTATCTCCCGGCTCTGTCGAAACAGAATATCTTCCTGCCGCCTCGGAGACCTTCTGCACGATCTCCTCCTTGCCCTCAAAGTCCATCATCGAGAGCATGATGAGCGCCTGGCTCGCTGTCTCGGGGTTAAAAGCGCCCATCTTATAAAGCTGTGCCGCCGTCTCGTTCTGACTGAGCTTGGAAAACGGGTTGTTTTTCTCGGCCTTGACCGCGATGTCAAACACCGGCGTTCTTTTTATCTCCTCGCCCGAGTAGCTAAAGAGCGTTTTCGGCTTTAACGCCTCGTTTGAGTATGAGATGAAGGAAACGCCCTCGTTCGGGTCGGTTATCCTGAAAACGCGTTCGTCCGAATAGAACTGGCGGATGAGCTCGAGTATCAGGCGCACGACCTTGACATAGGCGCGGTAGTCGGCCTTTATCGCGTCGCGGCTCGTCTTGTTTCCGGCCTCCTGAAGCGTCGCTATCGCCGCTCCGCTCGTAACGCCGCCCGTCACTCCGCCGGAGTTCACGTCGCGGTTGCCGGTCGTCTCCTTAAGCTCCTCGATCTTGCGCTCCAAAATGTTAAAATAGATCGGCGAGATCGGGTTCACCGTGATCTGGCGCAGTTTCTCCGAGTCGATGTCGCCCTCGACCTCGACTATCGCGGCGGACTCGTCCTCATACTGGCCGATGTTGATACCGGCGGACTTTTTGGCAAACCAGCGCGGCGTCAATGCGGTCTTTGCATAGCTCATCACGAGCGAGTCAAGCTCGTCGATATAAAGCTGTGCGTTGATGGAGACCGCGATAAGGCCGTAGCCCGTGCACGAATCCTCTTCGGGATAGAGCGTGTTGAAAACGACCGGGTAGAGCCCGTGACTGTAAAAGCCCGTCTCCGCTGTCTCGGGGTCGTTCTCCGAGGCATAGAGCACCTCGCCGCACGAGTACTTGCAAAGGTGGACGACCGTTTTGCCGTTCACCCTCTTTTTATAGTACCAGTCCACGACGAGCACGCTCTTTGATTTGTCCTTTTTCTCGTCGGAGTCATAATCGGCGAGCGTGTCCGCTCCCGATCCCGAAAGCTCGGCAAAGGGGTACTCGGCCTTAACCAAGTCGCGGTCGCACTCGGCGCATATGAAAAGGTTCGGGCTTTCCTGAATGTCCTTTATTCCGGCCTTGTAAAACACATTTAAAATGTCGATATTGCGCACGGCGATGTCGCCCCTGCCCTCCTCGGCCGCCGGGTCCCAGAACACGCCGATACAGCTCGTTCCGTGCTTGATGCGGTACCACTCGGAGTCTGAATAGACGGCCTCAAAATCGTTTCTGTCCAATATCACGGGCACGACGGACGAAAGCTTTTTCGCCTCCGGCGCGTCCGACTCCTCGCGCGGCAGGAATATCGGCTCGGGATAGTTATCCATCATATCCGCGTGCTTTGAAACGACCGAGCTCCACATATATGCCGAGCCGCGCATCTTTGACCCGTTCTTTGTTCCGTCATAGAGCTTTAAGCGCCACGCCTTTTCTTCGGAGACTATTCTGTCCTCCAGGCTTTTTTTGCCCTCGCGGTATTTTTTCCGTTCCTCTTCGGCCTTCGCCACGTCGTCGTTCGTGATGACGGCGACGGCCTCCTCGATTGCGCCGTTTTCCGGCGCGAAAACCTCAGAAATCATTTCTTTCAATTAAATTCCTCCTTTTTTGTTTGGTGATTCGGTTTTTCACACTACCTTGATTGTCACCTCCATGTCCTCGGCCGTTTTGGCGTCGCGTTTTTCTTTCCATCCGAAATTGCTCTGGAGGCTGAACATAATCCCCGTCACGCCCGTTTTTCTTTTTATGAGCTCGTCCTCAAGGTACGACTCGATAACGTTTCTGATAAGCGACACCGTTTCGGGATAGCGCTTTTCGCATTCCTCCCAGTACCTCTCCGTCAGCCCGAGGCTGACCTTTAAGGCCGAGAGCGACGGCGGCGATGAGAACCCCTCGTCTGTGACGAGCGAAGAGAAATATTCCTCCGCCGCGCGGCGAAATGCCGCCTCCGACCCGAAGCCGCGGGATTTTTTTAGTTTATAGCCCATTTTTTCACCTCCGCGACTATTATAAAATACTTCTCCGACGCAAAAAAGTCCGTATACGGCAAAAGTCCACGGAGAGTGGATTGCGCATTTTCACTTTTTGCATTACAATTATTATGAGGTGATCAAAATGGATCTTAAAAAAACAGGTACGGCACTAAAAGCGCTTCGTACCGCTAAGGGGATGACGCAAAAAGAGCTTTCAGAAAAGCTCAGCGTCGAGGCAAAGACAGTCTCCAAAAGGGAGACGGACTCCGGCTTTCTGATCTATGAATTTTTAACGTCTGACGAGATAAACGCCCGTTGCTTTGAAAACACGCGCCTTCGCGCGATTCCCCACATTAATTTTTGCCGGGCGGTCTTGAATAAGCGCTGACTTTGTGCTATACTGTCCTTTGAACCCATAAAATACGGTTTTTACCAAGGACGAAAGGACAAAAATGGACAAAGAGACCTTTGAATTATATTACGGCGAAAAAGAGGCGGACAGGGCATATGTCGTCTCCCTCCCGGGGGACAATTTCACGATGCCGAACGTCTGCGCCTGTTGCCTGGATAAATCAGCGCCCGTCACGGTGCAGAAAACCGTGCGCCGCGTCAACCGCTTCACAAAGCGGCCTTACTACATAAGTGCGTCGAAGTTTCCCCTCTGCCCTGCCTGCATGCTTCATAAAAATGAGCTTTCCTTTAAGACAGGGCTCTCTTCGGCGGTAAGCACGGTTTTGGCCTTCGCCGTCACGCTCATTTTCAACGCATCGCCCCACAGCTTCACTTTCGGCACTGTAACGCTGGCGGCCGCATATTTTCTTTTGCTTTATCTGATAAAGGTGCCGGCGCTCTCCCATGAGCACACGGCGCGCTCCTCCCCTGTCGCCCTTCACTATTCGGTAAAGCCGGTCGACTACACGATCGACGGGTGGATCGCGCCCAATAGGTTCTTCTCCGTTCTGACCTTTTCAAACAAAGAATATGCGCGCCTTTTTTCCGAGACGAACAAACACGCCTCGCTGGTCTTCCCCGTTTATAAAAAGAGGCGGACGGATAAATGCCCGCTCATTTACGCGGTGGAAAAGCCCTTTTCCTCGTTTTTGTCAACGCTTTTGTTTTTCGCCTTCGCGGTCGTTTGCGCAATGCTCATCACAGCCTCCTTCAGATGAGTATTTTTCGTCATAATAAATATCGAGTATCTGCTTGACTGTGCACACTGTCTTGTCTCCGGCCTTGCCGTTGTGACAGCAGTATTTGTAGACGAGGTTTCTTCTCGTCTTGCTGTCCGGAAATGTGAAGCGCGCCATCTCGCAATACATAAAGCCCCTGTCTCCGGCGTTTTCTCCGCATTTCGGGCGCTCCCTTTTGTAGTAAGGGCAGGTCACTATCGTTCCGCCCATGTTGTATCCTGTCATAATATTGATCTCCTTTACATTTTTTACCGTTTTTAACCTATTAGGTTAATGCTCAGGCAAAAAAAATCCTTCCTGGGTCAGAAAGCTCCAAAATAACGCGGATCTTCTCCGCTTCATCCGTGCTTATGACACCTTTCTTTATTTTCCGACTGAATGAACCGTGAGGCAAACCCAATTTACGACACAGTTCATCCTTTCCGACATTCTTTTTTGCCATTTCTTCTTCAAGTAAAGCTATGTTTAGCATCAAATTTCATCCCTTTCCGATGTGTTTTTAACCTTACGGGTTAAATTATACATCTTTTTCCATAGCTTGTCAAGTTATTTTTGTAAAAAATTTTATTTTTTCTTGACTTTTTTAACTTGATATGTTAAAATTGGCTTGTGAGGTGATTTAAATGAGTATCGGAAGACGGATAAAACGGCTTCGCGAAGATCTTGGGCTGACCCAGGAGGACGTCGCAAAAAAGGTCGGCGTCGCAACTCAGACAATATACAAATATGAAAACGAAATAGTGACAAATATTCCGCTCGACAAGCTCGAAAAGATTGCGGCGGTATTAAACACAAGTCCTTCCTATCTTATGGGCTGGGAGGAAAGGAAGGCTCCGGCAGTCCCGCAGTTTCCTTACCCTTGCGAATCGCGCGACGTTGTGCGCCTCGCTGTCCGCGGCGACATCGCGGCCGGGTATAACAACTATGCGGACGAGTCGTGGGACGGGGACTTTATTGAAATTCCCAGAAGCTATTTAAAAGGGGCTGACATTTCGGAGTTTTTCGTGCTCCGCGTCAAGGGCAACAGTATGTATCCGATGTATATGGAGGGCGACCGCGTGCTCATCAAAAAGCAGAGCACGATGGACTACTCCGGCGAGATCGGCGCTATTTTATATGACGACGATATGGCGACCTTAAAAAAGGTCGAATATGTCAAAGGCGAGGACTGGCTTCGGCTCGTGCCGGTAAACCCCAATGTTCCGCCCGTCACCATCTCGGGCGAGGAGCTTTCACACTGTCGCGTTCTTGGCGTTCCGCGCCTTTTGATCCGCGACATCAGACAGTTTTAAAAAATGAGGTTACGAAAATGTTTCGTAACCTTTTTTATTGTATTTTACATTTTATACTGCTATAATGTACCAAAGGTAAAAGGAGGATGACTATGAACGTTACAGTTGATTTCAATAAAACAAAAGGCGCGGTAAAGCCGCTTAACTCAGCGTGCATTGCGCCTTATTCGGCAAACGGCGGAGACAAATATCAGGGACTCTTAAATAAGATCTTCACCGAAGCGAATATTCCCTACTGCCGCCTGCACGACTGCCAGGGCGCATACGGCGGAACGTATTACGTTGACATCACGAACGTGTTCCCGGATTTTGGCGCGGACGAGAACGACCCTGAAAGCTATGACTTTTACTATACCGACGAGTACATCGGCGAGATCGCAAAGACCGGGTGCGAGGCTTACTACCGCCTGGGCGAGACGATCGAGTGGGGCAGTAAAAAGTATTCGACCGTAGTTCCGCCCGACTTTTCCAAGTGGGCAAGGATCTGCGAGCACATCGTCCGCCACTATAACGAGGGCTGGGCAGACGGATTTCATTATGATCTGACCTATTGGGAGATCTGGAACGAGCCGGAAAACCCGGGCAATTCCTTCGGCCCGTGCATGTGGCAGGGCACGAAGGAGGAATTTTTCAGCCTTTACGAGACCGCGTCAAAGCACCTTAAAAAGTGCTTCCCGGGCATCAAAATCGGCGGATACGGAAGCTGCGGCTTTTATCCCGTAACGCGTGAGAGCTGCCCCGAGTCCTTTAAGTCCTTTGTCCCCTATTTTACTGACTTTCTCAAAATGGTAAAGAGTACCGGCGCGCCTTTGGACTTTTTCTCATGGCACATATATACGGCGGACGTTAACGAGCTTTTATCCCACGCGAAATTCGTGCGCGAAACGCTGGATTCTTTCGGGTTTACATCTGCCGAGGCTCACTTAAACGAGTGGAACATTCACGCCGAGGGGTCTGGCTTTTCGGCCAAACACACGATGGAGGGCGCGTCCTTCAACGGCGCGGTGCTCGCCGCTCTTTCAAACACCGATTATGTGGATGTTGCGTGCTACTACTCGTTAAGAAATCCGTCGGCATATAACGGATTTATCGATCAGAACGATTCGTCGATCGATCCTCCGTTTTATTCGTTCGTCGCATACGGAAGGCTTTTGAGCTTAGGAACATATGTTACATCCGAAGCCGACGGCGTTTATGCCGTCGCCGCGAAAGGTGATGGCGGCGGAGCTGTCATGCTTTCAAACTACGATTCGGACGAATCGGAGGTCAGCATCTCCTTCTCCGGCGCACCGGGTGATGAGGCGCACGTCTATATGCTTGACGGCGAAAAGCTTTTGTCCGAGGCCTTTTCGGTAACCGTTCCCAAGGACGGAAAATTAAAGCTCCTTCTCCCGAAACAGACCCTCGCGCTCGTGGAATTTAAGTAAAAAAACCGCTCAAAGCTTGGCTTTGAGCGGTTTTTTCAGTCAGGACTTTATAAGGGGCATTCACCGCGGGCGGTTATACGATCATCTCTTAATAGGCAATTTTCAAAATGTAAACCTAAAAATTTGCATTTTGAAAACCCCTGAGTCATTTTCGATGAAAATGACAGCTCCCCCCTCATCCGCTTCTCTGTCGCTCAGCACCTTCCCCCAAGGGGGAAGGCCTTAAACGCATTATCGGAATTTAAAACCTTAAAGAGCCTAAATAACGGAAGGATATAAAAAAAGATAGCTCCCAACCGCAAAGTCAGGGCTATCTTAAAACACTTATTTCCCGGAAAGCTTGTTATATATCGTCTCGTTCATCATGGGAACGCGCGAATTTATCTTAATTAGCTCATTAAAGCACTCCGTCGCCTCGTCCGATTTTCCTACAGAGTCAAGATAGAGCACTCGGGCTGCCAGCGCATCCGCCGAATAGACGTTTTCGCCGGACGAGATGATCTTTTCCGCCTCTTTTTCCGCCTTTTCAAATTCGTTCACCGAGGCGAAAAAGCACATTTTTGTGTATGAACCGTAGCAGGTCTCCGTTACGGATTTTTTCACCGTAACGCCGGAAAACGCAGAAACGGCGAAGGCGAGCGCCAAAAGCCCCGACAAAAGCGCGCGGTTTGTTACGGCGCGTTTTCTCATGCGGTAGCGCGTGGTCAGGCACATCATCATATATCCGCCGAAGAGGCCGCCGAAATGCGCGAGATTGTTGATGTTTCCGCCGATCGAATAAAACGTCGTCAGTCCGACGGAGATGACGGCGTTCACCGTCATCGCGCGGCTCATCGCGGTCGGGTTAATAAAATGTATCGCGATTACTGCGCCGAGAAGCCCGAACACCGCGCCCGACGCGCCTATCGAAGGATTTGACATGAGCGCGAAGGAAAGAGCGTTTCCCAAAAGTCCGCCGGTGAAATACACCGCCAAAAACCGCCCTTTGCCGATCGCGGGCTCTAAGATCATTCCGTAGATCAAAAGAGCATAGCAGTTTGAGGCGAGGTGGAAAAATTCCTCGTGCGTGAACATTGAGGTTATGAGCCTGTACCATTCTCCCCCGGCGACCGCTCCGCGGTGCATGGACAAGAGCGACGAAATGTCGATCCCCTTATAGGCCGCGGCCATTATAAAAAGCCAGACAATCACGTTTGCCGCGATGAGCGCATATGTCGCGCGCGGCTTTTTGTAGGACACGCGCACCCCTGCCCCGTGCGAGTATTTTTCGGGGTCGTATTTATTCACCTGCTCGTCCACCGCGTCCGACGCGTCGTGTCCGCACACGGGGCACACCGTCACGGAGTCGGCCAGGCGCTGTGAACAGTTTCTGCAAAATCTCATATAATTCTCCCTGTTGTTGATTCTATCGCGCGTACAGCGCGCTGCTAAGGACGGTAATATCAAATCCGGCAATGCGGGTTTGTGCTCCACCCATTCCTTTAAATTTCTATTTTGCCTCGATGTCGACCAATTTTATGCCTGCGGCCTCAATCTCGTCGCACGTGGCCTTAACGCGCTCGGGAAGGTAGTCCTCCACCCTGTGCCCGTCAAACCCGACGGAGAGGCGAAGGCCGGACTCGCGAACGAGGCGGCGCTCACGGCTGCTCCTTTTTAAGAACCTTGTCACATAGTCGTGCTCGTGGTGATTGTGAATATTATCGTAGTTGACGTTAAGCTCCCAAAAAACGCCGGCGTCCGCCAGCTCTTTTAAATATACCTCGGGATTTCTTCCGGTGCTCCCGATAAAGGCGAAAAGGTCGGTATGCGCGATACCGCACGGAATTTTAAACTGCTTAATGAACGGCAAAAGATCCCCCTGCATAATCGAATTGTCCCAGTCTAAGTTCTCGATCAGGCAGTAGTCATAGTCGTCAATCTCGCCCTCCTTAATATCATAATAGCCGGGAAGCGTCGCAATCTCGATGCCGCAAAGAAGCTTTATTCTGCCCGCATACTCTTTTTTAAGCGAGTCCACCATTTCTTTATACTCTTTCTTGCGATCCAGTATTCCGTAATTATGGTCGCTGAGGCCGAAAACCTCGATCCCGCCGGCAATGGCCGCGTCAATCACGGCGTGCGGATCGTCTCTTCCGCATTTGCTGTAATAGGTGTGCGAGTGAATGTCCATATACATATTAAGTTTCCCCCTTATGATTTACAAAGAACCAGTCGAAAATGCCGATCCGGTACAATTTATAAACGAGCATCGCCCCGATGGGAACGACGATCATGCCCAAAAAGCCCCAGAGCTTGTAGCCGATCCAAATAGATACGAGCGTGGCCAGCGGGTCAAGCCCGATGTTGCTTGAAAGGATCTTGGGCTGAAGGATATTTCGCACCGACAGGCAGACAATATAGATTACAATCATGCCGACGGAGAAATACACACTGCCCCCCGTCAAAAGGTTGATTATCGCCCACGGAATTAAGACCGTGCCCGTGCCGAACACCGGGAGCATATCGATAAACGCGGTGATGACGGCGATTAAAAATGCGTGCTTAACGCCCATTATCAAAAATCCCACAAAAAGCTCCGCCGCTGTGATGCCCGATAAAATGAACTGTGCCCTCAGCCAGCCGAAGAATGCGCCGAAGCATTCTTTTTTTATGAGCAGCATTTTTTCCTTGAAATTTGCCGAGGCTTTTTTTTCATACCACGCGCGCATCTTTTCCTTATCGCCCGTGAAAAAATAGGTCGACAATATAAGCATAACGGCGAAGACTAAAACCTCGGGCAGGCTCTTGACAACCGAGATCGTGCCGCCGGCAAGGCTTCCGGCAAACGGAGTAATCCACTTTGCGATCTCCTTCGAAATTTCAAAGTTGCCGTTTTTTTCTATGCTGATCCCGTCCAGATTTTTATTTATAAGCTCCACAAAGTCAAACGGGAGCGAATCGGAAAACCGCTCCAGCGCGGCAAAGCCGTTCTTTAAATAGTCCGTGAACGAGGAATAAAGGTCGTCCCAGTTATTTATAATATCTCCCGAAAAGTCGCTCACCGCGTCAACGATGAAGGCGATAAGAAGCGTTAACACCGTCAAAAGCAGGAGCACCGTTATCACCGCGCCGACCTTGTAGGGGATTTTGAGCCGTTTTTTTAACATCTTGACCAGCGGATATGCGGCAAGCGAAATTATCCATCCGATGACAAACGGCATCATCAAAGCCAGAAGATACGGAAGAACGCGAAACATGACCGCCACTGCAAGAATCAAGAGCGCCATCAGCAAAAAACGCGAATATTTTTTATGAAATTCATTTAATCTTCCGAAAAATTCTTCCATATGTATCCCCTTTCCGTTTCATTTGTCTGTTTTTATTATACATCAAATTAAATCCCGATACAAGTTTTTTATAAAAAAATATTGTAAAACTTCATATTTTATGCTATAATAAACTGATTGCATATATCTATAGGGCAAAACCCATTGAAGAAAGGACTGAAAAACGGGATATATGAATATTTTTACAAAAATTTTCGGCACGCACAGTGACCATGAATTAAAAAAGATCAAACCTATTGTTGATAAGATTCTTGCGCTCGAGCCCGAGATGCAGGCCTTAAGCGACGATGAGCTTCGCGCGCAGACGGGCAAATTCAAGGCGCGCTTAAAGGGCGGCGAAACGCTTGATAATATTTTGCCCGAGGCTTTCGCCACGGTTCGCGAGGCTTCGTGGAGAGTGCTCTCCAAAAAGCCCTTCCCCGTTCAGCTTATGGGCGGAATAATCCTTCACGAGGGCAGGATCGCCGAGATGAAGACCGGTGAGGGAAAGACCCTGACCGCCACGCTTCCGGCATATCTTAATGCGCTCACCGGCGAGGGCGTGCATGTTGTCACCGTCAACGAATACTTAGCTTCGACACAGGCCGAGGAAATG
>ERZ824480.3588-NODE-3588-length-10401-cov-4.115794_pt1 | contig 10401 bp, 7 predicted proteins | sample MGYA00519861_ERZ824480 | MGnify/ENA primary metagenome ERZ824480 (study PRJEB31778, sample SAMEA3449152) | human gut metagenome | biome: human gut; feature: human-associated habitat; material: faeces | place: United Kingdom | collected 2010/2012 ...
AAGGGATATGAACATACAGCCCGAGGTTTTCACATTCTGCATACGGCAATATCTGGTCATATCCATTTTTGAACGTAAATGGCTTCGCTGTCCGTGTAAGCCACATTCTCGTTAAACCTGTAATGAAGCTCATATTACTCCTAAATATACTTCAAGTATGTATGAAGCATCTCAATGATTATTTTGGGATTGCCTCTGAACAGAAGCGTATATTCAGCAACAAAAAAGTATCCGCATTGGTCGCAAAGGCCAGGAACATCTATACAGCGCCCGCAAGTAGACAACTTTCCGTTTTCCATCACTACGCACTGATGGCAAGGCGTAGGAAAACGATTTTCAATAAGATATGGAAACGCACTTTTTAGGTTGAATACAGGTGCGCCTTCTTTCATCATTTGAGTTATCGTATCACAGCACTTGGCTTTTTCCTCTTTAGTCAGAGCTAATTTTTTTGTGTCAGGATATGGTGTATGGAAATTGAATGATACTGCACGGACATTTTTAGTGTCACGAGCCGTTAGACAGACATCTCGTACATGATCTTTGTTGATTTGATTGATTGCCATATAGAAACAGATATTGTCTGCGGTAGCATTGCTGATGTTCTTCATGATAGTGTCGTAGGTGTCACCACGAACTTCATTATGGCGCTGCTTATCTCCGTCCAAGCTCAAAAGAATCAAATCTGCTTCCGGAAGCTCGAGCGGAAAAGTGCCGTTGGTGACAACATTGACGATCAGAAAACCCATTTTCTTTGCTTCTATAACCAAATCTCTGAGAGTGCGTTCGCCATCTTTCCAAAGAAATGTTTCGCCACCGCAGAAGAACAAAATGCGAACTCCCATGTCATATAGCCGCTGCATTTCTTGCCAGATCTGTTCATATGGATGGACGATTGCTGTAATATTGTTGACGGAACAGTGCTTGCAATGCAAATTGCATTTGTCTGTTAGGATTACAGTTCCAAGGATTGGTGATTTCTTTCTAAGCAGAATCGTCTTTACGCCAAAAGCAGCGAAGTGAAAAAAGGATGATAGCTTCATTTTTCCTCCATAGCTCTAATTGGGTATCCCTGAATAGTGTGTACACATTATATTATACTCATTTTCTTCTGCTTTTTCAAGATAATGTGGCATATTTCAGAGAATTAGTATAATCGGTTTATTCGCTCCGTTTGGGTCACTTTTCCTGCATGTAAAATAGTGATGCTTATTCAAGCAAAAATTTATGCTGCTATGTATAATGACTTCATCGTAAAGTGATTCTCTGATCCGTATAATCAATATGTTGAAATGTGGCCTTTTTCATGTTTCAAACTTAATCTATGTGAATAAATGAAGCCAGATATGCTCACTTTTGAACAAAGCCACACAGAGGGGAAAACAAGCAATTTTCAACCCTCAGATGTACAAAAACAGGCAGCACCCAACCGAAGTTGAGTGCCGCCTGTTTTGTTGTCCAATCCTGCTTGGCAGATGCCGATTTTGTAGTTTTCTCAAATTACTGTCTTATCAGCACACGGCAAATGCCGGCCCGCGATAATAAGGTAACGCCATAAAAACATCTTTTTTGCGAATTGCTGTGTTAAAAAAACTCATAATCCGTCAGGATTATTCGCTTTTTTGCCTTGCACTTCATCAAAAAATCTTGCTTTTATGATGCCCATGGCAGTTTTACGCATTACTTTGCATAAATCGAAGATAAAAGCACTGTAACCTTAAGGTTACAGCGCTTTTTACGTAAAACCGATACTCTCTTATCGCGAACCGGCAAGCCGGCCCGCTCTGCTTTTTCATTATTCCACCGTAACGCTCTTGGCGAGGTTTCTCGGCTTATCCACATCATAGCCCTTTAACTTGGAAACGTAGTAGCCCAGAAGCTGGAGCGGCGGCACCGCGAGCGACGGGAGGAAAATGTCCTCCGTTACGGGAACGTAGAACACATAGTCCGCCTTTTTCGCGATCGTGTCGTTGCCCTCCTCGGCGAGTGCGAAAACGCTCGCTCCGCGCGTGATGACCTCCTCGACGTTCGAGAGCATCTTATCAAAATGCGCGCGGCTAGTCGCGAGTGCGACAACGAAGGTCTTCGGCTCGATGAGGCTTATCGTGCCGTGCTTAAGCTCGCCCGCGGCATACGCCTCGGAGTGAACATAGGAAATCTCCTTAAGCTTTAACGAGCCCTCCATGGCCGCGGCGTAGTCCTCGCCTCTGCCTAAGAAATACGCGTCCTTCTTTGTATAGAACTTCTTGGCGATCGCCTCAATCTCGCTTCTTCTCTCCAAAACGGATTCGACCTGCTCGGGAAGCTTTAAGAGCGCGCCGATGTAGCGCTTTAAGTCGCGCTTGCCGATTGTTTTAAGCTCCTGCGCCATATAGAGTGCGAAAAGGTAAATTGCGGAAAGCTGTGCCGAATATGCCTTTGTCGTCGCAACGGCGATCTCCGGGCCGGCCCATGTGTAGAGCACATCTTCTGCCTCGCGCGCAATTGTGCTTCCGACAACGTTGACGATGGCAAGGATTCTCGCGCCCTTTGCCTTTGCGTCTCTCATCGCGGCGATGGTGTCCGCCGTCTCGCCGGACTGGCTGATGACTATAACGAGCGAGTTTTCGTCGATTATCGGGTTTCTGTATCTGAATTCGGACGCGAGGTCGACCTCAACGGGCTTTCTCGTCAGATTCTCGATAACGTATTTGCCGACGCAGCCGACATGATATGCCGAGCCGCAGCCGATGATGACGATCCTCGAAAGCTTCTTTAATTCCTTTGCGGTGATCATGATGTTGTCGTCAAGCTTGACAGCGCCGTCGTTGATCCTGGGAAGGATCGTGTCGCGCAGGACTCTGGGCTGTTCCATCATTTCCTTGAACATAAAGGAGTCGTATCCGCCCTTTTCCGCGGCCTTAACGTCCCATGTTACCTCAAAGATCTTTTTCTTTATCTCGTTTTTCTTTTTGTCATAGACCCTGACAGAGTCCCTCGTCGCGACAACGATCTCGTCGTCCTCCAAAAGGTAAACGTTCTTGGTGTAGCCCAAGATTGCCGGAATGTCGGATGCTATGTAGTTTTCGCCCTGTCCGAGGCCGACTATCAGGGGGCTGTCTTTTCTCACCGCCATCATAGTGTCGGGCTTATCCTTGCACATAATACCCAGAGCATACGAGCCCTCAAGCATATCGATGGTTCTTACCACGGTATCGAAAAAGTCGCCGTTATAGTTCTTTTCAAGAAGCTGTGCAACGACCTCCGTGTCCGTCGCGCTCTTAAACGAAACGCCGTCAGCTGAAAGCTTTTCCTTTAATTCAAGATAGTTTTCGATGATCCCGTTATGAACGACCGCAAAAAGGCCGCCCTCGGAAAGATGGGGGTGCGAGTTAACGTCCGACGGCTCGCCGTGCGTCGCCCATCTGGTGTGGCCGATGCCGAAAGTGCCCGTCACATTAACGCTTCCCGAATCGATAAATTCCTCAAGGCAGGCAAGCTTGCCCTTTTTCTTCGCGACTTTGATCTCTCCGTCGTGGAGCACCGCGATCCCGGCAGAGTCATATCCTCTGTATTCAAGCCTCGAAAGGCCGGAGATCAAAAAGGGAACCGCTTCTTTCTGCCCGATATAGCCGACTATTCCGCACATAAAATAACATCCTTTCTTAAATTACATATATTTTAACTTCGTTTTTTACTGTGTTTTCCGCTGACCAGTATAACATTATATGATTTAAATTGCAAGTATTTTCTTGCATTTTTAAAATATATTTTGAAACGGCGCACAAAAAATGCGCCGTTTTCAGGCGCATTTTTATTTACTTGTTTTTGCCATTATTTTTTAATATGGCGGTTTTACGGGCTTTTTCGGCCGTTTTGTCTCAAAAACCAACCGAATTTTTAATCATTTTTTATTGCCTTAAATTTCATCGGCGAAAAAATCACTTGAATTTTTTAATATATTCTGTCGGGTCGACCCTTTTTCCGTCCTTTTTGATCTCGAAATGAAGGTGCTCTTCCTCCGCCTGTTCGGAAATTGACGTTTTGCCCACATAGCCTATCTGGTGGTGAGCCTCGATCTCCTGCCCCTCGGACACGGTCGTTTCGCTGTGCATATTGGCATATACGCTCTCGATGCCGTTTCCGTGATCGATTCTGACATACACGCCCAGAAGCGGATCGCGGCCGACCGCGGCAACAGTGCCTTTTTCGATCGAATAGACTTCCTCGCCCTCAGACGCGCCGATGTCCACCGCCTCATGGCTTCGCCAGTCGTCCAGCGTGACGGAATATAAGGGCGACGTCGAATAGCCCTTGATTACCGGGCCGGAGAGCGGCGTCACCGGAGAGAACGTCGCTGTGGCCGCAGCCGGGGCGACCTCCTCGGCCGTAACGGGCGGCTCATGCACGCCGTCGTCGGCGAATGCCTCGGGAAGGACTCTCACCTCAGGCTCCGGCGCGATCTCTTCTTCTTCGCCTTCAGCTATAAAGGCCTGCGTTTCGTCCGCGCGTTCGCCCGCCTTTTCGATCTCGTTTTTCTGAATCATATAGCCGGCGCTCATCGCCGCGATGAAGCATAAAAATGCCGCTATATATGTTTTATGACGCATAAAAAATTTCTTCATGGCAGATACTCCTTTTTGTCTTAAGTATTGCCCGAAGAAATTTTTTTATTCAGTTTAATAAATCCGATCAGTCAACCACGTAATAAACCCAGTCGCCGTAAACGCCGGCCATGGCGGTCGGCTCATCGTCCGAAAGCTTGACCGAGGCCGACTTCGTCGCATAATAAGGCTTGCTGCCGTAATATGAAACGAAGGCAAATCCGTCCTTATAAGGAAGCATCTTCGTCAGCGGCGAAACCTTATCGTCGCTGTAGGGGCGGAAATTCTTCCCGTCCGCCGCGCCGATAAAGAGCCTGGGCGAGCCCGTGTTTGAATAGTAGTTATAGATATATTCCGTTTCCGTCTTCGCCGCGATTTCGAGGTTTAAGCCATAGATCATCTCGTCGGACGACCCGTCGGCGCTTACGCGGCGAAAATTCCCCGCGTCGTCAATGTAATAAACGAACCCGTCCTTATATTCGGGATAGTATGCCGCCTTTGCAAGGAACACTTTTTCGCTCCCGTCCGGCTTCGCGCGGTAGAGCGCGCCGGACTTCTCGGTGTAGTAAACGAGGCCACCGGCATAGTCAAACGCGTTGTAAAAGTCGCCCGTCACGGTCGCGATCTTATTGCCGTATCTGTCATAGACCTCGCTCTTATCCGCCATATCGCACCACGCATAGTCGTCATAAGTATAGCCGACCATCATAACGTTCTCGCAGAGCGTGATGTAGCGGCGCGTCTTTATATCGGCGGATATGACCTTGCCGCCCGTGAGCACGAACACCTTGTCGCCCGAAACATGCGCGCGGCCGGCCGGGCAAAGCTCCTCTTCACTGCCCGAATTAAGGTCTCTTATATACATCTTGTCGCCGGCGATATATAAAAGGCGGTCGCCGGCGATGACGGCGCTTTCAAACCCGTCCTTCACGCTCACGCGCTCGCGCACCTGCCCGTTCGTTCTGATGAGCGCCGGAGCATAATATTTCGTGCGCTCGGCTCTTGCCTCGCCGTTCTCGAAATAAACTCTCGCGCCGAAAAACTCCGCCACGAATCGGAACGGAACATAAAGCTTTCCGTCACGTGCCAATACCGGGTTTGCAGCCGTTTCGGAATAGGTCTTTAAAAGCTTAAGCTCTCCGATCTTGCCGTCAAACGACATCACGGTCGCCTTGTAAGGGTCTGCCAGACTAAGCGAGAGCGCCGTGGGCGACTCCCTGTTCTCGGTAAAGAGCGCCTCGCCCTCCTTGCCCGAATACAAAAGCCCGAGCGCCGAGGCAAGCTTTTCCGCTTCGGCATAGGTCACAGAGCCCTCCATAAACGAAGGAACGGCCTCGTTCTCCGCCGTCGCGCCGAGTGCGGGAACGGCTAAAAGAACCGTTATGAGCAAAACAAGCGATAAAATTTTTTTCATCAAGATCAAATCCTTTCCGTTTTAATACCGAAAAAGCCTTAAAATGTGGAGCGCGCGCGTCGCGGCGGTGTATAAAACGTGCTTTAACTCTTCGCGCTCATAGCTCTTATAGGGCAGGAGCACCGCGTCAAACTCAAGTCCCTTTGCCATATATGCCGGAATTATCACGTTGCCGGCCTTAAATTCGCGGTCCTCGCCGGTGACGAGGCCAAGGCCGGCCGCGCGGCCGTATTTTTCATAGAGCGAGTCACACTCCCTCTCCGTCGGGAATATGACGGCCGAGGTCATCCCCTTCTCGCGCAGGCGGACGGACTCTAAGATGAGCGCCTTGTAATAGTCCTCCTCTGTGTGAAGGCGGCTCATTGTGACCTTTTCGCCGTCGCGCTTCATATAGTTTGAATTTTCGATGCCCAAAATACGGCTGCAAAACTCGCTGATCTGGGCGGTGTTTCGATAACTCTTTTCAAGCTTGACAATTTCGCTTCCCGGGAAGATTTTTGCGATCTCTTCCGCCGTCACAAGGCCGGAGAGCGGATTCACCGCCTGGTTAGTGTCTCCCAGAATCGTGACAGAGGCCTTCTTAAAGCAGTTTTTTATCGCGTCAAACGCTAACGGCGTGTAGTCCTGCGCCTCGTCGACTATAAGAAAGCGAATCTCGTTTTTGATTTCGCGCGTCGACGATAATAAATATAAAAGCGGCGCTGCGTCCTCCGCCTCGGGCGATGACGCGGCGAGATTCTCCTTCGTGTAGCGCCAGACGTCTTTATCAAGCTTTTCCAGAACGTCCAAATAAATGACCTCGGGGTCGGCCGAAAGCGTTCTTTCGGCATAATGCATAAAGGCCTTGTGCTCCTCCCTGATGTTCCAGCGGAGGCGGACAAGCCTTTCGTTCGCGCCGTCCTCCTCCATATCAAGCTCCTGCGCGGCCCTCGCCATCTTTTTCTTATAAACGTCCTTCGCGAAAACGGAAACTCTTAAATAGAGCTTATTTAACCGTCCCTGAATGGAGAGGTACGAAAAATCCTTCGTATAGAGCTTTGTCATCTCCTCCGAGCTCATTATGACCTTGCCGTCATAGACCATGTCGGGAAAATGGGGCGCGTTACCCGTCAAAAATTCGATGCGCTCGGTAAGCGCGCGCCTCAAGGTCTCGGAAAGCTTAAGCCTTGCCGACCGCTCCCGGATCCCCGAAGGCTCGACCGCGAACTCCAAAAGCGAGCTTGCGCTCCCGAAATTATAGCGTCCCTCGAAAAGGGAATTTGCAAAGTCCGACAGCGTGACGCTTTTGACGTTTTCCTCGCCCAAAAGGGGCAAAACGTCCGATATGTAGTCGCCGAAAACGCTGTTCGGCGAAAAGATCATAATGTTCGAGCTCGTGATCTCGTCGCGGTAGGCGTATAAAAAGAACGCCGCCCTCTGCATCGCAACTGAGGTCTTCCCGCTCCCGGCCGGGCCGAAAGCGACAAGGCATCGCGCGCTTTTGTTGCGGATGATCCTGTTCTGCTCGCGCTGGATAGTGCAGACGATCGACTGCATTTTGGAGTCCGCGCTCTTTGAAAGCGCGTCAAATAACATCTCGTCCCCGATGGCGACCGAGGTGTCATATGCCGCTAAGATCTCGCCCTTCCAGATCTTGAACTGCCTTTTTTTCGTAATCTCGCCCTTTACGACTCCGCCGGGCGAAACGTATTCGGCCGCGCCCGTCTCAAAATCGTAATACATGCCGGCGATCGGGCTTCGCCAGTCAAAAACGTAAAAGTCCAGCGTCTCGGGGTTCATTAAGCTCCCCGTGCCGATATAGACCTTCATTGTGCTGCCGCCGGTCGAAAAATCCATGCGCGCAAAATAGGGCGAATTTCTCATCGCGTCGAGCCTTGAAAATTCAAGCTCCGAATTTCGCATAACCCCGGCGCGGCTTCCGATCTCGGTGAGATAGGAATACGCGTCCACAAACTTGCCGAGCGAGCCGACGTCGTTTCCGATGTCCTCCATCATCGTCTTGTTAAGCTCGATGACCTCGCTCTTTTTCGATTCTAAGCTTGCCTTCGCCTCGTCGATTCGGGCAAGCAGGGCGCGCATCACAATATCCAAATATTCCTGTTCTTTTTCTTTTTCGGAAAGAGAAATGGGCATAATCTACTCCTTACATTCTCTCAACAGTCTTGATTCCCAGAAGCGCGAGCGCGTTTTTGATGACCGTGCAGGTCGCCTCGGTGATTTTTAAGCGCGCGTTTTTCACATTGTCCTTTGCCTTTAAGATCGGGGCGGTGTTATAGAACTTGTTGAACGCTTTGGAGACAGCCGTAACATACCTTGTGATATAGAAAGGCTCGTTCTTTGTCATCGCCGCGCGCACATTGTCCGAAAATTCGGACAAAAGCTTTAAGAGGGTGTACTCCTCGTCGGTAATGTCATAGTCGAAGCTAATCTCGCCATTCGGCGCTTCCTTCCGGAGCACGCTTCTGCCGCGCGCATAGCTGTACTGAACATACGGGCCGGACTCGCCGTTGAAGTCCAAAATATCGTCCCAGTCAAAGATGATGTCCTTCTCGCGGCTGTTTTTAAGGAAGGTGTAAAAGATCGCGCCGATGCCGATTTTCTCCGCAGTGTCGGAGGCCTCGCCCTCGTTGCCGTTCGCCTTCATTATCTCCGCCGTCTTTTTAACGGCCTCGGAGATAACGGTCTCTAACAATACGACGTTGCCCGTCCTCGTGCTCATCGCGCCGGAGGCGAATTTCACCGTCCCGAAGCCGACGTGCACGCAGTCGGCGGCATAGGGCTTGCCCATCATGTCCAAAATCGCGAATATCTGCTTAAAGTGAAGGCTCTGCGGAATGCCGACAACATAGATGTTCTTGTAAAAATGATAGGTGTTCGCGCGGTAGATGGCCGCCGCCAGGTCGCGCGTCGCATATATCGTGGAGCCGTCCTGCTTTAAGATGATAGCCGGCGGCATGTCGGGAAATTCGACGATCTTAGCTCCGTCGGAAAGCTTCAAAAGGTTCTTTTCGGTAAGCTCGGAAACGACGGAATCCATCTTGTCGGAATAAAACGCCTCGCCGTTGAACGAGTCAAAGCCGACGTCCATGCGGTCGTAAACGCGCATAAATTCCTTTAAGCTCTCCTCTCTGAACCAGCTCCAGAGCTTGGTGTTCTCTTTGTCGCCCTCCTCGAGCTTGTGAAATTCCGCTCTTGCCTCGTCCTCAAGCGAAGGGTCGGCCTCCGCCTCTGTGTGGAACTTAACATAAATTCTCGTAAGCTCGGCCATCGGGCTCTTTTTGACCTCTTCTTCATTGCCCCATTTTTTATAGGCACAGATGAGCTTTCCGAACTGCGTGCCCCAGTCGCCCAGGTGGTTTATGCGCTCCACCTTATAGCCCAAAAAGGCATAAATCTTTGAAAGCGAATTGCCGACAGCGGTCGAAAAAAGGTGGCCGATGTGAAACGGCTTTGCGATGTTGGGGGACGAAAACTCGACGATGACGGTCTTCCCCTCGCCCTCGGAGGATTTTCCGTAATCCTCGCCCGCGGCGTCGATCTCGCCGATCAGACTCTTTGCAAATCCCTTCCGGGAAAGGAAAAAGTTCAAATATCCGCCGACCTGGCAGACCTTTTCAATCACGTCGTCCGTGCCGATTTTGTCTTTAAGCTCGGAAGCGATCATGTTCGGCGCTTTTCTCAATGTCTTTGAAAGCGTGAAGCAGGGGAACGCAATGTCGCCCATTGTCTCGTCCTTCGGCTTTTCCAAAAGGTTGTAAAGCGCGCTCTCCTCCATGGCGCAAAGTGGCGCCGTTTTTTCGGCTATGTATTTCTTAAAATCCATAATCACTTCTCCTTAAATGAATTGCAACAGTATATTATCATAGTATACAGCATTTTCGTCTTTTTTTCAAGCCCTTTTTGCCGAAAGCCTTGCAAAAAGAGCGAAAATGTAGTATAATTAACAGGGGTGATTTTATGAAAAGCTCATGCGAATACTGCATAAACTATGCCTACGATGAGGAATATGAAGAGTATTACTGCATCGTGGATAAGGACGAAGACGAGATGGAGCGGCTGCGCTACTCGGGTAAGAATTTCTGCCCGTATTTCCGCGGCGGAGACGACTATACCATCGTAAGAAAGCAAAATTAAAAGCCCGGTCGCCCGGGCTTTTAATTTTGCTTTTGTTTGAGGTTTGGGATGTCGTGAACATAAATACCATGCGGTGCACTGCCTTAAAGGCCTTCCTTTAGACGAGGGAGCTGTCGAGCGTACGCGAGACTGAGGGAGAGAATTTTAAGTACACTTGTAGGGGGCTCACATCCTTGAAGACCCGTTTTTGTCTGCCCGATACGGACTTTTCTGTAGGGCGGACTCTGTGATAAAATAATTCCGGGGTGAGAAGATGATTATCACAGAAGA
>ERZ824480.3599-NODE-3599-length-10376-cov-2.601977_pt1 | contig 10376 bp, 8 predicted proteins | sample MGYA00519861_ERZ824480 | MGnify/ENA primary metagenome ERZ824480 (study PRJEB31778, sample SAMEA3449152) | human gut metagenome | biome: human gut; feature: human-associated habitat; material: faeces | place: United Kingdom | collected 2010/2012 ...
GCCTGCGCCTTGGGCGCAGTTCTTTTCGGCACCCTCCTTCTCGCGCCGAAAGTCTGGGCGCTCACAACGCTTTCTATCGGCGAAGAACGTGCCCAAAGCCTCGGCATTCAAGTCAGCCGCCTGCGGCTTCTCGTTTTTTCAACGGCATCCGTGCTGATCGCTGCGTCGGTGAGCTTCATCGGCACGATTGCCTTTGTGGGGCTCGTCGCGCCCCACTGCGCCAAACTGCTTTTAGGGGATGATCAGCGCTTCCTCATGCCCGCGAGCATGCTTTTCGGCGGAGCGATTCTTCTGCTTTCTTCGCTCCTTTCCAAATTCATCTCAACTGGTGCCATGCTTCCAGTAGGCATCATCACGTCGATTGTCGGCGTGCCTTTCCTCTTCGTTCTGCTCCTTAAGAATCGGAGGGACTACTGATGAGCGACCTTGAACTTCGCGTAGAAAACCTGAATGTCGGCTTCGGCCGCCGCACAGTGCTCCGCGACATCAGCTTCACCGTTCATTCGGGTGAATTCATTTGTCTGCTCGGACAAAATGCCGCCGGAAAAACCACGCTCTTCAAAGCCGTCTCAAACCTCATTGCTTCTTCCGGACGCGTAACGCTCTGCGAAAACGGGAAAGCACTCCCCCGGTCCGCTATTGCTTACCTGCCGCAGCTCACACAGGTCCAGAGCCGCCTGACAGTCTTCGAAATGGTCATGCTCGGCCTCGGCCGCCGGCTTTCCTGGCGAGTGACGCCCGACATTTTCGAGCGGGTCGATCAGACGCTTCACGCCATGCAGATCAGTCACCTTGCCGACCGTCCTGTTGCCTCGCTTTCGGGCGGCCAAAAGCAGCTCGTTTTCATGGCGCAGGCCTTTGTTTCCCGTCCCCGCGTGCTGCTGCTCGATGAACCTACTTCTGCGCTCGACCTGAGACATCAGCTGATCGTCATGCAGGCCGCCCGCAGCTATGCCAAAACAACCGGCGCAGCCGTCCTTGCCATTGTTCACGACTTGATGCTCGCGGCTCGATTCTCCGACAAGCTCCTCATGCTGGGCGACGGCACCATTCGCCGATTTGCCGCTCCGGCTGAGGTACTCACGCCCGAAGAGCTGGCGGTCGTTTATCGCGTGGAAGCCGCGGTTGAACGCTCTCAAGAGGGGCTTCTCACCGTGATCCCCATGACGCCGCTTGATGTTGACGACGGCACACACGGCCACGGCCCCCATCCGCACGCGCATGACCCTGCCTGCACGCATTCGAGCAGTTCCGATCAACACGACCACCGCATTCGCCATGACGACGACCACCCCCATCTGTGAAACCGCTTCCGTTAAATCCTCAGCCTCTTTGGGCGACAAAGTTTCGAGCTACTGGAACACTCGTGCCGAAGGCTACAGCCTGCGCACCGCTGACGAACTCAACGGCCCCCGCGGAGCGCATTGGCAAGAACGGCTGCTCAGCAATCTGCGCGGCGTTCCGTCGGGCGGTTCGGTGCTCGACGTTGGCTGCGGACCGGCGCTTCTGGCCATTACCGCTGCCCGATGCGGCTGGAAAGCTTATGGCTGCGACTCCAGCCCTGAAATGCTCCGGCGCGCTCTTGAGAATGCGAAGACGGCCGGGGCTGATGTGACGTTTTGTCAATGCGACGCCGCAACGCTCCCTTTTGCCGACGAAACCTTCGACGCCGTCATCTCCCGCAATGTGCTGTGGAATCTGCCTCATCCGGAAAGGGCGCTCAAGGAATGGATGCGCGTACTTAAACCCGGCGGCCGTCTCCTTTATGAGGACGGCAATCATTACCGCCATCTTGTGGATCCGCTCTTTAAACGTCATCACGACAACATGCCTGCGCCCTTCGGTCACCAGCCGCAGTACATGCTCAACGTGGATACTTCGGCGATTGACGCCATTGCCCAGACGCTGCCGCTTACACAGGAACTTCGTCCGCAATGGGATTTGCATGCGCTCATCGATCTGGGATTCACCGAAACACAGGTGATCGAACCGAGCCTCGCTGAAGTCTCGGATCCTCTGTCGGGGAAAAGCATCCGCATCGTCACCGATTTCGTCGCAGCAGCGACAAAACCCGCGGCTGCCGCCTTCTCGAATGTCACAGCTGCGACCTGAATGCCCTGAAACACCATCAGCCGCTCTATCTTCATCAACCTTTGCGCTTTCGGAGTGCCTCATGCTTACTCGCCGTACGCTTCTTCTTTCCGCAGCTGCCGCATCCTTGGCGATGCTGCCTTTTGCCAGTTTTGCCGCTGAAGCCGCCGCCGGCGAAGCGGCATTGGGCAACGCCGCCCTGCCGCCGGCGGGCAGCTGGCCCGTCACCTTCAAGGATCTCGCGGGACGCACCGTCACCCTCACTCAGGAGCCGCAGCGGATCATCGTCGCCAACTACATTCAGAACTTCATGCTCGTAGGCGGCCGAGACGCCCTCAAACGCGTTGTCGGCATGACGCAGGATCATTGGGAATCCACCCGCATGGGCGAATATCAGGTCTTTACCACAGCCTACCCGGAACTGAAGTCCATTCCTTCCATCGGCGGATTTCACGACGACATCCTCAATTCTGAAAAGATCATTGCTTTGAAACCCGATGCGATGATCATCAACCGTACGCAGTTCGCAGCCAACACTCAGCGTATTGAAGTGTTTGAGCGCGCCGGCATCCGTGTGATCGTCACCGACTACCACGCCATGAAGCTTGAGAACCATGTGCTCAGCACACGCATCATCGGCCGCATGCTGGGTCGGGACACCGTCGCCGAGGAACTCTGCCGCAAAGCCATTGACGGCCTCAAGGACGTTGACGCACGCGTTGCCCGAGCCTCTGCCGGCAAGAAGCCGCCCAAGGTTTATATGGAACTCGGCAGCAAAGGCGTCGGCAACTACGGCAACACCTACAACTCCACCATCCTTTGGGGCGCTATGCTCGCCCGCGTGGGCGCCGACAGCATCTCAGCCAACAACCGCGAGCCCTACAGCGCTGCTACGCGTGAGTACGTCATCTCACAGAACCCGGAGATCATTATCATCGGCGGCTCGAGGGGGTCGGGCGGCGCGAGCGACCAGATGCAGATGGGCTTCACGGTCGACCGCAAGACCGCGGAAAAGTGTCTCGAAGCCTTTATGCACCGCTCGCTCTGGCAAAATCTCCCGGCCGTGAAAAATCGGCGCTTCTACGCCGTCGACCACGGGAGTCTGCGTTCCATCATTGACTGGCACATGAGCGCTTTTATCGCCAAAGTCTGCTGGCCGGAAGGCTTTGCCGACATGGATCCGGAAGCCGGCATCGTCGCCGACTATAAGCACTATCTTCCGGATTTGGATCCGGCCGGCACATTTACGCTGGCGCTCGGAAACTAACCGCAGAGCCCCGCGCGTTTGAATGGGGTGCGGCCGCCGGCTCTAGGCTGGAGGCCGCTTTTTAATGCTGTTTGTACGTTTGGCCGGCAGACGTGCTCATGCCGAATGCATGCCGCCCATGACCGCAGTCAGCCAATCAGCCCTTAAGCACTCGGCTGCAGGTGCAGCCGCCGCCTTCTTTTCCGGTTTCATCCGCAGCAGGGCCGTAAGTCCGGACAGCTTTGGCGAGCAGTGCTTCAAGCTGATCAGCCTCATCCTCTGTGAGCGACCCCAAAATGCGTTCGTTCATGCGGGTTGAAATATCGGCCATGATGGGTTTGAGCGCACGGCCTTTTTCCGTGAGCATGATGATGCTCGCTCGGCCGTCGGATTCACTGGGGAGCCGATCGACGTAGCCCTGCTTGGCAAGTCGATCGAGCATGACGCAGGTCGTCGACTTCGTACGGCGAATCTTCTGCGCAACCGCCGTGAGACTCAAACCTTCCTGCTGAAAGAGCACCTGGAAGATGTCTCCGCAGCTCGTCGTCAATTCGTCAAGGCCGGCCTTTTTCATCTCAGTGAGCAGGAAACGGCGGCCCTCTTCATGCATGCGGGCTGCGTAAGCAAGTATGGGACGGTCTTCCTTCATTGGCTCTTCTTATTGTTGACAGCTGAATGCCAGTCGCTTTTCAAAAGCAACTTCAGCTCGTTATGAATATTCTAAGAATTATAAGACTGGGGATTTTCTTCGATTCGGACAGCACCTGCAAATAACCGCACAACGATGTGTAATACGTAAATATGTATGACGTCTTGGCAGTATTCAGCCTAAATTTGTCCGTACTCAACGCACTTTGAAGCCAAATCAGAGCAATTCTGGTAGTCCATATCGTCAGCGAAACCGCACTGCACGCACGGATGCTCTCCTTTGAACTGCTCGAAAAATTTGAGGAGAGCGGTTTCACCCACCCCCTGCTGGCTCCTCACTTTATGAGCGAACAAACAGTCAGTGCGCATCAGCCCGGGAAATCCGCACCCGCTCGATACGGCTGCGGGTTGCTTTAACCACATCGAACCGCAGTCCGCTGAATGTGATGGACTCTCCGGCTGACGGAATCCGCCCGAACTTCTCCAAGAGCAACCCGGCGAGCGTTGCGCAGCTGTCATTTTCGGGACGCAGCCCGCTCACCTGTGTGGTCTGTTCGACCAAGAAGAGATCGGCAGCGCCCTCTGCCGACCAGCCTCCCGCGATCGGTTCGATAAAGCGTCCTTCGTTTTCATCCGGAAAATCACCCGCAATCGCTTCCAAAAGATCATGCGTCGTCACTAAGCCCTGAATAATGCCGAATTCGTCAGCCACCAAAATAATGTGATGGTTGCCCTCTTGGAAATTCCTCATCAATCCAATCACACTGACCGTTTCCGGCACCACCAATGCACGACGGCGCCGAGCAATATCGGCAATAGCCACAGGATTGAGCGTATCGCCAGCTAAATCCTTCGCTTTTAATATCCCGATCACATTGTCAAGCGACCCCTCACAAACGGGATAGCAGCTGTGCGGCTCACGCTTGATCAGCGCGGCGATCTCCGATGCGGGATGTTCTAGATCGATCCAGACCACATCGCAGCGCGGCGTCATGATGGTTTTGACCGTACGTTCCGCCAAGGAAAGCACGCCTTCAACCATGTGCCGTTCCTCCTCAGCAAAAACATCAGGCTTGCGGTCTGCAGCAGCGCCTTCGGCAGCCGTGTCAACCTTCTCGCCAGGCCGGCCCATCAAATTCACAATCGCCGAAAGCGTGCGTGCGCGAAAGGGGAGCTTCTCCGTATGCTTACGAAGATTGCGGGCAGCCAATTGGTTGAAGAACTCAATCATGACCGAGAAGCCAATGGCGGCGTAGAGATAGCCCTTCGGTATATGGAAGCCGAACCCGTCAGCCACGAGTGAGAGGCCGATCATGAGCAAAAACCTCGTCATTGCTGACCTTCTGGATCTTTACGGAGATATGCTCACCGAAAAGCAAAAGGACGTTATGGAGCTTTACTACGACCGGCTACGAGACACTAGCCGTCAGCGGACGGCTGGCGAGCATCATGACGCCGATGGCAATCACTACCGCTGCCATCATCACCCCCAGATTGTCCACCATGCCGACGGCCGTAATAATGGAATCCAAGGAGAAGATCGCATCCAAAATCAAAATCTGGACGATCACCAGCCAAAAACTTGTCGCAGAACCCGCCGTGCTGTCTTCATGCGGACGCGCTTCCAATCGTTCATGAAGTTCTGAAGTGGCTTTAAAAAGCAAGAAGAGCCCGCCGGCGCAAAGAATGAGGTCGCGCAGGGAAAACGGGTGCCCCCAGAGCGTGAAAAGCGGCGCTGTCAGCCCCACCAGCCAGCTCATCACCGAAAGCAAAGCCAGCCGCAGGAAAATAGCCATGCCTAAACCGGTATAAAGCGCACGATCTTGCTGCTTTGCCGGCAGTTTTTTGGCCAGAATGGCAATAAAAACCAAATTGTCGATGCCGAGCACCAGCTCGAGCACAACAAGCGTCAAAAGTCCAACCCACAGGGTGGGATCAAAAAGAAATTCCATCAGCAGCAACAGAGCGGCTCTCGAATCAGCCGCGGAAGTCCCCAAAACACAAAAGATTTTTATAACAAAGATACAAAAAAACCATGATTTCGGCTGCCTCGGATGATGAGGCGACTACTCTCATGGTTTTACATGTTGGAGATTATATCCCAAGCGCCCGGAAACTCGCTCCGGGAGGTCCTGACACAATCACCCGTACGCTGCCGGGCGCACTGAAAAAAAACTCACCTAAAGCACTAGCTCTAGGTGAGTTTTCAATGGTTTGACTTTTATTTGGAATTAATGCTCGTCACCGCCGGCGTGCTTAAACATGCGCAGACCCGTGGTCATGGACGAGAGCGTGGTGCAGCCGCCCATGATGTCTTCTCGGAAGGACATGTACATATGCGCGATGGTGAAGATAATCAGCACGTACATCAGTGCATGGTGCACCGTACGCACGGCCTGAGCATCGCCAAAGAGCGTGAACACCCATCCGAACCAGGCCATCCAGCTCGTGTCGGCACCCCAGGCCTGAGCATAAAGCGCAAGACCCGTGATGATGAGGAGGATGCTGCCCAACACAAAGAAGCCGAACATGGCGCGAGCGGATTGTGACCCGCGTACTCTGCGCTCGTCTTCTTCATGAAGAGGTAATAGGCAACCTGACCGAAAACGCCCTTCCACCACTTCCACGACCAAAGCGGCGGAATGAAGATCTGACGCGAGTACTTGTTCCCGACGACCGCCCAGTAGAGACGGTAGATGAAAAGCACCGTGTAGATGATGCCGGCCGCAAAGTGCGCAAAGCGGATGTAGGCGAAGTCATAGGTAGCCCATGTATCGCCGAGATTGGAAACCAAAGGCGCCCCAATGAGGAACCCGGTCACAATCATCACGAACATGCAGACCATCATGGCCCAGTGCCACACTCGAACCGGCGCCTCCCAGACATAAAGCGGGTGCGTACCCGCACTCATGTCTACTTCGTAGGTGACTGGATCGATTTTCATAGGTCCTCCTTGACCTCAGCACACCTGCACGGACGTAAGCTCTTCGCCTTCGGGCGAGTAGAGATGCGTAGCGCAGGCAAGGCACGGGTCGAAGCTGTGGATCGTACGGATGATCTCCAGCGGACGCTTCGGATCAGCGAGCGGCGTACCAATAAGCGAAAGCTCATAGGTACCCTTCTGCCCTTCACTGGAGCGCGGCGAAGCATTCCAGGTCGTGGGCACCACCGCCTGCCAGTTTTCGAGGCGGCCGTTCTTGATGACGCAGTAGTGCGCGAGTGCGCCGCGCGGAGCTTCGCACGGACCCACGCCGCGGCATTCCTTCGGCCAAGTCTTGGGTTCCCAGAACTCCATATTGGCCGCAGTTTCGTCGCCGGCCTTGATGTTGGCCGTCAGGTCATCAATGTACTGTGCGAGCTTGTGCGTCATCCACTGGCACTCAAGCGCACGGGCAGCATGACGGCCGAGTGTGGAGAAGGCCGCTTCGAGCGGGAGATTCAATTCCTTGAGAAGTTCGAGAGCCGGTTCCTTAAAGTGCGGAACGTTCTTAGCGATGCCGATCACCATACGGGCAAGCGGGCCCACTTCCATCATGTGACCTCGCCAGCGCGGGCTCTTGATCCAGGAATACTTGCCGTCCGGAGCGAGCCAGTTGAACTTCGTTTCCGTACCGTCGCTTCCCGGCGGGAGTTCGTAGTGCTGGTCAGTAATGCCGTCCCACGGATGCAGACCTTTGTCGGCTTCCGGATACTTGTACCAGGAGTGGTCAACAAATTCCTGAACCTGCTCGGGATCGCGCGTGTCAACATCAAAGACTTCGTTGAGGTTGCCGTTGAGAATGGCGCCGCGGGGAATCTGAATCGACTTGTCAGAATAGTCGTTAGCGATTTCGGGGAAGTCACCGTAAGACAACATGTTGATGCCGGCGAGCCCCTTGCCGTACTTGAACCAATCCGGATAGAAGGATGCAATAGCCTTAATGTCCGGGATATAGACGTTCGCGACGACATCGATGGCATGCTGGGCGACTTGACGCATATAGTTAAGCGTCACTTCGTTTACCATTGTGCCCTGGGCGCCCGTATCGTGGACGTTGATCGGGCAGGCGACGCCGCCCACAAGATAGTTCGGATGCGGGTTCTTGCCGCCCAGAATCGTATGAATGCGCACAACTTCACGCTGGAAGTCGAGCACTTCAAGGTAATGAGCGACCGCAAGCAGATTCACGGCCGGCGGAAGCTTCATGGCGGGATGGCCCCAATAGCCCTTATTGAAAATCGAGAGCTGTCCCGATTCAACGAGCTTCTTCACGCGGTTCTGCACATCGCGGAAGTAACCGACAGCTGCGAGCGGATGGCGCGGCGAAATCTTTTGCTGGATAGCAGCCGTTTCGCGCGGATCGGCATCGAGCGCGCTGACAACGTCCACCCAGTCGAGCGCTGAAAGCTGATAGAAGTGAACGATATGGTCATGAATGTAGAGCGTGGCATTCAGGATGTTGCGGATCAGATTGGCGTTCTTTGGAATCTTGATGCCGATCGCATCCTCAACGGCACGCACGGCCGAAAGCGCGTGAATACCCGTACAGACGCCGCAGATGCGTTCAACGAACGCCCAGGCGTCGCGGGGATCGCGGCCCTTCAAAATGACTTCGAGGCCGCGCCACATCGTGCCGGTGCTCATGGAGTCGACAATCTTGCCGTCATCGCCCAGCACTGCCTGCACGCGCAGGTGACCTTCAATGCGGGTGACCGGGTCGACTACGATTCTGCGTTCGCTCATTATTCCTTACCTCCGATTTCCTTATTGGTCTTGGCGCGCGCCTGAGCAACCGCCGAGAGCGCAGCATGCGCTGCAGCTGCAGCGCCCACCACTGCAACAGTGGCGAGGCCGACCTTGTCGACCGTGCCTTCAACGCCCGCAAAGATCGGGGGCAGAACGGTCGTTTCGTGTTCGTAGAAGCTGCCCTTGTCAAAGAAGTTGGGTTCAGCGCAGCCAATGCAGCCGTGGCCGGACTTAACAGGCCAGGACAGCCCTTCGTTCCACTGAATCGTGGAGCAAGGCGCATAGGTCGTCGGACCCTTGCAGCCGACCTTATAGAGGCAGTAGCCGAGCTTGGCGCCCTGATCATCAAACTTCTCGGCGAACTGACCGGCGTCGAAGTGACCGCGGCGATAGCACTTGTCGTGAATGCGCTGGCCGTAGAACATCTTCGGACGGCCGAGACGGTCGAGCGGCGGGAGACGATCGTAGGTGAGGATGTAGGTAATGACCGAGGTCATCACTTCCGGAATCGGAGGGCAGCCCGGCACCAGGACGATGGGCTTGTCAGTGATCACTTCCGTGATCGGCACGCATTCCGTGGGATTGGGCTTGGCAGCCTGCACGCAGCCCCAGGCGGCGCAGGAACCCCAGCCGATCACAGCCTTGGCGCCTTCGGCGACATGCTTGATCTTATTGAGGAAGATTTCGCCGTTAGGTACGCAGTTAATGCCGCCCTGATGAAGCGGAATGTTGCCCTCGACAGCCAGGATGTAGTTGCCCTTGTACTTTTCGATTGTCTCGTGCAGCGACTCTTCTGCCTGTTCGCCGGCAGCGGCCATAATCGTGTCGTCGTAGTCGAGCGACACCATGTTCGTCACCACATCGGCGACGATCGGCGTATAGGATCGGATGAAGGCTTCAGAGCAGCAGGTGCATTCCAGGCCGTGGAGCCAGATAACGGGCGTGCGTGGTTTGGTTTCCATCGCATGGACGATTTCCTGCGCACCGGCGCTCCCGAGTCCAAGGCTCGCCGCAGTGAGCGAGCAGAACTGCAGGAAGCTGCGGCGGCTGATGGAATGAGACTCAAAATTTGCGTTCATTGTGTTTTCCTCCCAATTATTCTTTCGTGTCTCGGTTCTATGGCGCAGGGTACCTTGCCCTGCCGATTTCCCACTCCTACGAGATTATCTGCCCCTCTGTATTACCAGAGAATACAAAAGAGCGCAGAAACAGACCCCTCTGTCTGTGCCTGTGCTCCTCCCGTAAAATCCTTAACACGACATATATTGTACCATCGAAATAAATGGTTGTCAATGGAATGGAAATCGCTTTTTCTTCTAAAAGAAAGCCGTACCCTGCATAGAGATGAAATAAATTTACTTTACTGTGATGAAGAGTGACGAAAATAAGATAAACAGGCCCAAAAACAAAACAACGGGAGCTGTTCTTGGGTTAAGAACAGCTCCCGTGTGTGGGATACGGGCCGGAAGCAGGAACTCCCGGCGGAAAAGAGTTAAGAAAAAGTTAAGATTTTGCGGCGTCGAAAGCCTTGGCGAACTCCTCGTACTGAGCGGTGGTGTAGGCGTCCTCGCTGGTCTCCCAGTTGACGTACTTGAAGTTGCAGGGGCCGAACATGGCGTTGATCTTGGTGTACTCGTTGACGTGGGTCAGGCACCAGAGCACCTC
>ERZ824480.3602-NODE-3602-length-10367-cov-3.169705_pt1 | contig 10367 bp, 10 predicted proteins | sample MGYA00519861_ERZ824480 | MGnify/ENA primary metagenome ERZ824480 (study PRJEB31778, sample SAMEA3449152) | human gut metagenome | biome: human gut; feature: human-associated habitat; material: faeces | place: United Kingdom | collected 2010/2012 ...
TCGCAGCCGCTTGTTTTTCTCTGAGGCTCATTATATCACAAATTCGCAACGCAAGATATCTTGACATTTCCTACATTCCTCGGTAGAATATTGCTTGTTATACTATAATGATCCTTAGCGATTTTGTCAAAACCCTTAAGGATACATTTTATCATTAAGCTGCATGGTTACTTTGCAGCCCCATTAATTAGGATTGGAGTTGATTTTTTTTGGATTCAAGCGACGCCCGGCAGATAGTTATTTTACTTATTCTGCTCGCACTCTCTGCTTTCTTTTCATCTGCAGAGACTTGCTTAACAACAGTAAACAAAATGCGTATCAAATCATTGGCAGACGATAAAAACAAGAATGCCTCTCTGGTACTCAAACTGATCGAAGAAAAGACGCAAATGCTTAGTGCCATACTAATAGGTAATAACGTTGTGAACTTATCTGCTTCTTCTCTGACAACAACTTTCGCAATGAAACTTGCAAAAAGTTCAGGTATGAGTGACAGTGTAAGCGCGATCACCGGTATTGCAACAGGAATTATTACTATTTTGGTCTTAATATTTGGAGAAATCATTCCAAAGTCCCTCGCAACAATGAATGCGGAACGTTTATCTCTAATCTATGCCAAACCGATTTATGGACTAACGAACATACTTCGACCGATTTCTTTTTTAATGAATCAATTGAGCAACGGACTAATGCATCTGCTCCATGTAAAGTCGAATCACTCTCCTGCGATTACAGAGGGCGAGCTTCGTACGATCTTGGATGTCAGCCACGAGGAGGGTGTTATTGAAAGCGAAGAGCGTCAGATGATCACAAACGTGGTTGATTTCGGTGATTCGATGGCTAAGGACGTCATGGTTCCTAAAATGGATGTTGGATTCGTCAGTGCGGATATTTCTTATCAGGAATTGTTCGAGGTATATAAGGAACTTCGCCATACAAGAATGCCTGTATATAGTGAAAGCCGTGATAATGTGATCGGTATCATTAATGTTAAAGACCTGTTCTTCTATGAAGATGCCCGCGATAAATTTGATGTTACAACTATTATGCGTGAACCTTACTTCACCTATGAATATAAGAAAATTTCCGAACTCTTTTTTGAGATGAAGAAGGAGTCTATTCCATTGGCTGTTGTGTTAGATGAATACGGCGCAACTGCCGGCATTTTAACACTGGAAGATCTCATAGAAGAAATTGTAGGTGAGATCCGTGATGAATATGACACAAACGAAGAGGATGAGATCACCAAGATTGATGACGAAAATTTCATCTTACTTGGTATCGCAAAATTAGATGATATTAATGATGAGCTTGGCATTGATCTGGAATCAGAGGATTATGACTCGATTGCCGGACATATCATTAATCTGTTGGATCATTTCCCGAAAGCCGGGGAAACTGTACAGGATGAATACGCTGAATACCGGGTACTCGAGGCAACCAACAATCGTATTGATAAAGTAAAAGTTCATCTACTTCCTCAGAAAGATACGACAGCAGATTTGGATGAGGAAGAAGGGGTCTAACGCACCTACATCACTCGGTGCGCAAGCCCCTTTTCGATCACGTCACTACGAGGATCAGACACACACCGCTCAAATTGGCAGTCTTGAATCAATCCCGCTGTTGCGCCATACATCCAGACTGCTGCACCGCGAGTGTCACGACACCCGACAAACTTACAACGTATCACTTTACCACCCTGCATATATAATGCTCCACCTTGACAGTAACTAAACGTGCTGTCAAGGATCTCGGAGGCATATGCGTTATAAACCGCTCTCCCGCCTTTCGTATTGGCAAAAAAGCACTGTGCGATCTTTACTCTTGTTCCTGTCGCCCGGAGTATTCCCACCCGGTTACGTCCATCAAACAAACAATGCTGCAATACCGCGAAAGCAGCATGGTCCAAACGGATCAGATCACCTTGTTCACATTGTCCACAGATCATTTTCACATTATGCATCTCAAGACTTCCATAGCAGACTATTGGCTGATTCATATATATAACGCTATCGCTTATCGTAAGTTTTGCTCCCGTTGACACCTCTAATGAACAATCAAGTATCGCTGTACATTGTGAAATTTTACGTTCCTTCTGTACTCGAATTCCTTTTTTATCAATGCTTCCTCCTACCCGCCAATGTCTTACAAATGGCATATCTTTCGGCACACACTCATGATAAGTACAATGTGTTACATCGATATCACAGGACAAATAAATCGCTGCACCACGCTCTGCTTCACACTGTTCAAATACATTATCACAGACCACACCCTGCCCTCCTCGAAGCATTAATGCTCCACCGGATTCTGCAGAATAACAGTCGCGAAAATGACAGCGGATCACATGGATGCGCTCTCCCCAAAAACGAATTGCAGCTCCTTTGGTTGTACGCACGATCGTGCTGTCTGCCACCGATACCACTCCATCTTCCGCTCTAAGAAACATTCCATAATAGGCACAATCAATCACACTGTTCTCAATCAAAACACGACTTCCGCACTGATGCACATTAATTCCGGCACGATGAGAATTACTAGTACGTACAAGCCGGCTATTACTGATATGCAATTCTCCACCTCGCAGTGCTATATTGCCAGCCATGGATACAACGGCCTGATCGATCAGCAACGTCATTCCTTCATACAAAACAATGTCCGTCGGAAGAATGTAATTTCCCGTGATCCGAATCCGTTTGTACTGTTGCAGCTGCGCCTGCAGCTTTGTACCATCCATCGCATCTCCCAGAGGACTCATCTCTTTATTATATTGCTCAAAACGGGTTAATACATCTTGAATCATTGACGCCCCTCCTTATAATTCTGAAAAAATGCTTCCTGTACATTTTGATCGGAAATTACTTCGCATCCCGATATAGTCTGTTCACATCTGTAATTTTGAAAATATACTGCTGCACCCAGATATTTTGCATGGCATTCCACAAACTGGCACTGTCGGATCCGTACACTACCGAAGGTTTCTGAGTAAATTGCCCCTCCATAGTCTCTCGTACCGTTGACGAATCGACAATTGTGTATATACACTTTCGCCGGATCTTCGAATACCAACAGTCCTTCTAAGCCATTCTGCAGTCCGGTATTCTGAAACTCTGCATACTCTCCGGCAAAATGCACCAGTGGCACCCGAGCACTTCGGCATAGCCTGCTGTCTTTAACGAGCAAACTCCCCTTTTGCTGATAGATAGCACCACACAGCGACTGACAGTCTAATACTGTCGCTGTCAACATGATCGAAGATCCGGCAGTCATTGTTATGAAATATTTCTGTGAACAGTTCTCAACGCATATCTCACAATTTTGAAAATGTACTCTTCCACCTTGAACACGTATTGCTCCATCCATAGTAATCTCTGCTTCTTCACACCAAAGCGTTGCACCGGTTTCCACCAAAATATCCCCATCTATGATCTGCTTTCCATGAAGATAAATCGTCTCTCCTGTATGTACCGTAAACCCTTTCCGCGTCTGTTTCCACAAAAAATCCGGATAGATATAACGCATTACTGCAAAAGGCATACAGCCTCCAAGCTGTTCATATCGTTCGTACTGCTCGGCTGCTAAGGTTTGATCCTGTTTCGCCGCAGCCTCCCCAAAAGCACATATAAATTCACGTTCTCTCTTGCTGATCTGAAACATAATAGCGTACTGATCAAAAATTGCCTGACAGTAATCCACAGACCAAACCGCCATAAGACACATCTTGTATATATCCAACAAGAAGCAACACTGGTCTACACGGTCACATACCGTTTGGCGCACCAGCTCCAAATGTCGTTCCAGATCATTATTAATATCCGTAATGATCTGTGCGTATTGATCCTGATCCGGCAGTAATTGCCGCAGCAACCGTTCATAATATGGCTGTAACTCCATAATCGCACGCATATTGCCCATCGCCAGCACACCTAGCCCAAAACAATACCGGTATCGATATGCAGCACTTCGTTCCTGCATCGGGTGTGACACCAATGATCCTTTATTTTCTTCCCTTTCCATGGTTTCCTCCTCCCCGAAATCGCATTAGTTCTATATTATTTATCGAACAAAATCCGTCATTTGCCCATGTGCTGCGACAAAAAAGTCATCAATTCTGTATCATTTATCATCGCGAGAGTCCTGACAACTTTCTATGCGCTGATGAAGCAATTCTACAGCCCGATCAACTTGTCTCATAAAAAAAGCATTCTCCTTATTCTGTTTTTCATCAATATTACGATTCAAAAATTGCAGTACTCTACCATACGTAACCGCCTCTTCTAACTCTAAATTATAAGGGATCACGCCAATATTTTGTCTTGGGATATGAAAACGATAACATATTCTACGCAAATTCCAAGTATGATTAGGCTGATATTTACCAATCAAAAAGAACGCTTTATTGCGTATTATTGGATGATTTTCAAAAAATTCCGTCAACATCTTTGTATCCTGTCGTAGATTGACTACTATTAAGTCTGCATCGGAAAGTATACTGGTTGTACTAAGATTTCTGTTGGATTCAGTATCCACAAATAATAGATCTGCTGCCTCTTCCAGACATTGAAACAAAGTCTCTCTGACTAATTCAAATTCATAATTGAATACATCTCGATTTACAATGAAACTCTGTGGCAAATAGAATAAATTTTGAAACAATAAAGGAATCGCTGTGTGCTGTATCATATTCGCATCATTCTTTCCGGAATACAGTTCTTTCAAAAGATGTTCCAACCCGTATTTGTTATAATATTGACCCTGCTCACGCAAACATTCGATCCTCTCTGACGGGAGCATCAGGTCACCGATATTTCTAAGACTGTAATGATTCTCTAGGAGCATGCATTTCTTTTCACTATGAACTGCTGTCATAGCTGCCATACACGCAAGATTCGTCGTGACACACGCCCCCTCTCTCGTATGGCTCCAAAATGCAATCTTCAATTGAACTCCAAACCTCCTTCCCTATTATGAGCGACCTGCCAGACAACGTAAGTTGCTTCCGGGCTGGTCAAAATACTAATTCTTTGTCGTTCAACTTGGGAGTAAGGTTACTATATCTGTTTTACCCGAAAACGTAAAGACTTTTTTTCTGTTTTTTTCACTTTCCATACATTGCACAAAATAAAAACAAAAATTTGTTAATAAATTCAAAAAACACCCGGTTCTTTCGGGTGTTTTTGTCAATATGCCACTTTCATTCTGTATCACCATTTGGCAGAGCTTGTGCAATGGTGTGATCCGACCATCCAACATACATTTGATGGACACGCTGCCCCATTTGTTTGCCGTGTGCCGAAAAGCGATAAACCCAATGGATCGCATCTAAGATGTCCTGTTCCCCAAGAGATCCTCGACATGCAAACCGGCTGCAGCATATGACACGCAGCAGCAACAATTCACCCAGCACCTGATGAATACGTTCTGTGTTCATCTCTTGTGGATACTCCAAATACCGGGATAAAATCCGATAGCGCATATAATTGTCATAATACTGCTTCCACCATTGCCCCGTATTTCCCACAAATCGACGTATCAAATCACAAGCTGCTTCGTCATTTTCCTGCTCATAAAAATCAAAACTATCCTCTAAATATCGGCATTCCGGAAACGCCAGTATAATGTCCAAACATTCCATAGACACATTTACAAACGAATCAAAATCCGGATCCTCGTGTGGATATGCCGCACTTAACAATTGCATGGCACTTTTTCCCTCTTTCCATACAGAAAGATCATCTAAACAGATCCTCTCTCCCTGCAGAGTGATCCACTCTACCGGATCATGTAGCAGATATCTGCTTACTGCAGGGCAGGAAGCAGCAAGCGAGATCCATACATCGCCATTAATTACTGCTGTTAAACGTGGAAATTTACGACAGGTATTGCATAACATCTCCTCAGAGGTATTCCGTTGTATCCTGCACAATCCATCCTCGTCTAGCATCGCGCAGCGACCTCCTGCAAGATTTTCAAAGCAATAAACGCCCTCTTTTTTATGGATATGTGAGAGTATGTCCTCTCGGAGCCATTCCGGCTCTATCTTCTGAAACCGCTCATACGCCTCCGGATCCACGACAATTTTCCAGCCGGCGCAGCAAGTTGCCTCACAACGATCTGCTAAGCAGGAAAATTCCCGATAATACTTAAGTACTACGCCATCCATTAGAATGTCAACTCTGACTTATCATGCAACAGCTTAGCACCTTTGGTGATCAGTACGACACCGGCGGCAATCGCACCAACGATCAACAAAATGCCTAATACAATATTACTAGCCCCAACAGATTTCATTGTTTTATATACTTTTTCGACCATACATGACCTCCATGTTTACAATCATCACTCAATTAGTGTACACCGTACTCCGCATAGTATGCGTCAATAGCAGCCTTCAAGTTATCATCGATCAATACTCTGCCCTGGCACTCCTTGTTGTAAAGACATTCCACGACGTCCTCCATTGTAACGATCGCATTTGCACCAAAGCCATATTTCTGCTGAATCTCATCCAGTGCACTGGCATTCGAAGTGAGTCCGCGCTCCATTCGGTTTAACGATACCATCAGACCAATAATCTCAACATCGCCCTGTGCTTTAATGATCGGGAATGTTTCCTCAATGGATTTACCGGAAGTGGTCACATCTTCAATAATAACCACTTTATCACCATCTTTGATCTTGCTTCCCAATAAAATACCGGTATCGCCGTGGTCCTTCACCTCTTTGCGGTTTGAGCAGTAACGGATTTCTTTGCCATATAACTCGCTGAATGCTATAGTTGTTGCCACACTAAGGGGAATTCCCTTATAGGCCGGTCCAAACAACACATCGAAGTCATCCCCGTAATGCTCATGAATTGCCTTCGCATAATACTCTCCCAGCTTTTTAAGCTGCGCACCGGTTACATAAGCTCCCGCATTCATAAAAAACGGAGATTTACGACCACTTTTTAATGTAAATTCCCCAAATTTCAATACATCGCTTGCAACCATAAACTCAATAAATTCTTTCTTGTATGCTTCCATCTTAACGATAATCCTCCTTTTCATAGGCGTTTCGCCATATTGCTGTATAACTGTTTTTAGATTCTACACCATTTGAACACCAAAATCAGCTTCTTTATACTACTTTACGCATCCTATCAGCTCATTAATGTCTTTCACGCCGTTTTGCTGCATAAACTGTTCTATTCCTTCTATCACCTGCACAGTTGTCGCCGGTTCATTGAAATTGGCGGTACCGACTGCCACCATTGTAGCTCCCGCCATAATAAACTCTAACGCATCTTCTGCTGTTCGGATCCCTCCCATTCCAAGTACCGGAATATTCACAGCATGTGCTGCCTGATAGACCATGCGAACCGCAACCGGCTTCACTGCCGGACCGGACATTCCTCCTGTCTTATTGGCAAGTGCAAAGGTTCGACGATTAATATCAATCTTCATCCCGGTCAACGTATTGATCAAAGAGATTGCATCTGCTCCGCCTGCTTCCGCTGCTTTTGCCATCTCTGTAATGTCTGTTACGTTTGGACTTAATTTCATGATCACAGGCTGTTTTGCAATCTTTTTGATCTGAGCGGTAAGTTCCTCTACATGATGTGCATCCTGACCAAATGCAAGGAATCCTGCGTTTACATTCGGGCAGGAAATATTAATCTCCATCATATCAATTGGCTGATCTGCCAAACGTTCCACCACTGCCAGATATTCTTCCGGCGCATGACCGCATACATTTACAATGATCTTTGTATCATACTGTTTCAAAAAAGGAATATCCCTCTCACAGAAAAGATCGATACCAGGATTCTGCAGACCAATCGCATTCATCATGCCTCCGTAAACTTCAGCCACACGCGGAGTCGGATTTCCGACCCACGGGACATTGGCTACGCCCTTGGTTGTCACTGCTCCCAGCTTATTAATATCTACATAATCAGCAAATTCTGCTCCTGAACCAAAGGTTCCGGATGCCACTGTTACCGGATTTTTCCACTCTACGCCGGCAATATTTACACTCATATCCATCAGATTTCCACCTCCGTAGAAAGAAATACCGGGCCATCCTTGCAGATTCTCTTATTATTCACATTGCTATGTGCATCTTTTTCTCTGGATTTGCACACACAGGCAAGGCAGGCACCGATTCCGCATGCCATACGTTCCTCCAGGGAAATATAACATTCAATCCCATTTTCTTCGGCATATTTCTTGATTGCACGAAGCATCGGAGTTGGTCCGCAGGCATAGATCACGTCCGCTTCCAGAGCATTCTCTCTGATAGCATCCATAACATTGCCTTTTGTTCCCACACTGCCATCCTCTGTGGCAATATAAAGTGTTCCCGCCGCCTCAAATTCCTCTCTGAGGAACGTATGACAGTCCCTGTATCCTGCAATGATCTGTTTTTTCTCACATTTCATCTGCTTTGCAAGTTCCAGGATCGGAGGAACACCGATTCCACCACCCATAAGGAAAACTTTTTTCCCCTCAGCCTTCTCTACAGGAAAACCATTTCCCAGAGGTCCCAGTACCGGAATGGTATCTCCGGCTTTCATCTGTGAAAATTCATCGGTTCCGGTTCCCTGTCCGGTCACTCTGTAAACCAGATGAAGACGGCCATTTTCTTTGTCAATCTCACAAAGACTGATCGGTCTGGGAAGAATTTTGGATTTATCATTTGTATAAAGAGATACAAACTGTCCTGGTTTCGCATCTGCTGCAATTCTGTCAGTCTGGATCCACATACTGTAAATGCCTGCACCAATGCTCTCCTGACTTACAACAGTGCAGATTTCTCTTGTCTTTTCGCTCATTTCATGCCTCCTAGCGATTGTTTAAAGCAGTACTGATGTCTTCGATCATATCTTTTACCGCCTGGCGGGATGCATCTGCATAATTTAATTCACCAAAGGAAGCATATTTTTCCTGTTTGTAAGCTGCAATGATTCCTCTGGAAGAGTTGACGATCGCACCAAGTCCGTCTTCATTAAAGAAATGAACAAGATCGGCACCTTTTCCGCCCTGTGCACCATATCCCGGTACCAGGATGAAGGTTTTCGGCATGATCTTACGGAGAGTTTTTCCCATTTCCGGATAGGTTGCACCTACTACAGCACCTACATAGCTGTATTCATTTCCCATATGTGATTCTCCCCACTGGGCAACCTTCTCTCCAACCCACTCATAAAGCGGACGTCCGTCAATGATTCTGTCCTGAAACTCTCCGCTGGACGGATTGGATGTTTTTACGAGTACAAAAAGCCCTTTGTTCTCTTCTTTACATACATCGATAAACGGGTTGACACTGTCAGATCCCATATATGGATTGATTGTCGCAAAATCTTCATCAAAACCTGCGATCCTGTTACTTCCCACCTGAACTTTACCCAGATGTCCGACTGCATATGCAGCAGATGTGGAACCAATGTCACCTCGTTTGATATCTCCAATAACTACCAGACCTTTTTCTTTGCAATAATCAATGGTGTTCTTATATGCCATTAAGCCCGGAATACCAAACTGCTCATACATTGCGATCTGTGGTTTCACTGCTGGAATCAGATCATATGTAGCATCAATAATTCCTTTGTTATACTGCCAGATTGCTTCTGCCGCTCCTTCTAAAGTCTCCCCATACTCAGCAAATGCTGCTTTCTTGATATACTCTGGTACATAATCAAGCATTGGATCTAATCCAACAACAATAGGTGCATCTAATTTCTTAATATTGTTTACTAACTGATTGATCATCGAACTCTCCTTTATATCTTTATTTTTATATTTCAAAAGGTTATACCTTTCCTTACTATAGTAGTTAAGGTATATTCAATTTATCTTATCACAAAAAGGGAGTTTCGTCTATGAAACTCCCTAAAATCAATTTTAAATTTGTATTACAATTCTTTTGCGAAAGAAAAATCTTGCATTGTCTTTATCACTCCCGGACGTTTTAAGAATTCTTCTTCCTTTTCTTTGTCACAGATTGCAACAATCTGTCTGCATCCGGCATCATATGCATTTTTAAGTCCTGAATTAGAATCTTCATAAATTCTGATATCTTTCATATCGACACCGATCACATCCGCTGCCTTGTGAAACATTGCGATCTTATTTTCATAAGTTCCATCATCATAAATGATATCTTCCGGCTTGATCCAGCGATCTAGTCCAAATGATTCGATAAAGAAATCAATATTTTCTTTGATTGATGCACTAGCAATCGTAAATGGAATATCTTTTTCTTTCAAATGATCAAAAAACTCACATACACCATCTACCAGATGAAATTTTTCCGTATCTTCTTTACAGAATTGACGATAATATTCTTCTTTTTTCTGAGAATATTTTTCTAATTCTTCTTTT
>ERZ824480.3604-NODE-3604-length-10353-cov-3.202078_pt1 | contig 10353 bp, 8 predicted proteins | sample MGYA00519861_ERZ824480 | MGnify/ENA primary metagenome ERZ824480 (study PRJEB31778, sample SAMEA3449152) | human gut metagenome | biome: human gut; feature: human-associated habitat; material: faeces | place: United Kingdom | collected 2010/2012 ...
TGCGCTTTGGCTGGTCGTGCTTTTGAAGCTCTGTTTGCCGGGAACTTTGTTTTCGCTGCCGGTTCTTCCGGCAGCGAAGTTGGTTGCGCCGACGCAAATTTCGGAGCTGCCCGCGCAGACTACGCCGGTGATCCAGCAGCCGGCACAAACCGTGATGCAGCCGCAAGCACCCGCGCAGCAGCCGGTTTCCCCGGTACAGGAAACCGTGAAACCGGCTGCAAAGCCGTTGGCGACGGCACAGATTTTTCAAATTGTCTGGTTCGGCGGCAGCGCATTGCTCGGACTCTGGCTGCTCGGCGCGTGGGTAGTGTTTACGATTCGTCTGCACCGTGACCGGCGTTTTCTCGGCAAGCGCGGCGGAACGTGCATCTATGTTTCCGGCGCGGTCAAATCGCCGTGTCTGGCCGGACTCATTCCGGCGGTCTATCTGACGGAGGATGTGCTGCAAGCGGACGAGGCGGAATTGATCCTGCGTCATGAGCTGACGCATTTGCGGCATCTGGATTTTCTCTGGTCGTTCTGCCGGACGGCGGCGGTAATTGCTTACTGGTGGAACCCGTTCATCTGGCTTGCTGCGATTTGCTCTAAGCGCGACGCGGAGCTGGCGTGCGATGAGGCAGTCTCCGCCGGGCTCTCGGACGCGCAGCGCCTTGCCTACGCGCGGGCAATTCTGGCGCAGGCCCCGCGCATGGCGGCGGCCCTGAGCCTCGCCGGGCCTCCGGTCAGGGAGCGGATTCTGTTCCTGACGAAAAAGCAGCGCACGAGCGTTCTGTGCGTCATTCTGGCGCTGCTGCTAGTCATGTCCGCTGCCGGGTGCTCAATTACGGAGCTGACGCGGCAGAAATCGGGAGAAATCACGCTGCCGAAGGAAACACAGACAGTTCAGGTCGAAACAACGACGAATATCACGCCGCAGGCGGATGCATGGCGGGAAGCAAATCTTCCGACTGAGTACGATCTGCTTGGCTGCTGTGACTTTGTGGACTGGTTCATTTTACTTACCGGCAGCAAAGCCCCCGGCTCGTCTGAGAATACCGGGTATACCGCATTTCAGGCGTTTGTGGTTCAGAAGGACGGCGAAGATTACACACTTGCAGCGTGGAACGACACATCTGAATGGGATTCATCCGTCGGCTTCATGGTACATACGCTTGTCACAAACGACAGAACCGTGATCTATGGATTTACAACGGACACTGTCTTTGGCGTGTGGGATCAGGAGAATCGGCACGACGTTTCGTTTGACGAGATAACTGTGACCTTCCAGGATAGCAGTATCCCCTTGACGCGTTCAATTGACCCCGGAAAGCCGTTTCTCACATTCTCCGAGGGCGCGCGAAGCATCGCTGACATCTCTTTTTCCGACGGTGAGCGGACGGCAAACTGGTCAGATGTATCGGGAGACGGACTGAACGAGCCGTCAGAACCGCTTGACTGCGCACCGCTTCTCTCGAAAAAGTCTTCCTGCACGACCTCGCTCCCCACCCCGGTCTCTTCCATGTTCGGCCTCACAGGAAGAGAAGCGACGCTTTATGACGCGGCGGTCTCCCAAAAATATCCGCGTAGCGACAACGACATCGTTCTGCCGAGTCTTCGCGTGCGCGGTTCGTTTGAAGAAGACGGCAAAACCGTGGTCATCTGCGATCTGCATTATGATTTTTACAATGACTACACTGGTTCTGGGTGGGAGTGGAATGGAGGCGGCGCGACCACATATCTGCGGGCAGAACTTGAAACGCGAAGTGGCGCGGAGCTTTGCACTGGCTTTGCGGAGTACCCGAGCGGAAGTCTGAGCGACTGGATCCGCGACCACTGCGCCCCACTGGCTATGCAGGACGCGGACGGGGCGTGGGTGTTACCGGAAACGGCAGAAAACTGGTTCCCGTCGGATGCAGATATGCTGAGCCAGTACCTGACCGCAGCGGAAGCCATACAGAAACCGACTGCGATTTTGGATGGTAGCATCGACCTTTCGGCAATGTCTGTCGATGCGCTGGGACAGCTTCTGGATGAGTTGAATGTGTTGCGGCCGGACGGCAAAAAGGCACAAAACGAAAAATGGGCGGCGATTTCGACGGTAAAAACCGAGCTGGTCAACCGCGCGAAGGAAAGCGGTTATTCTTATCGGGAACCTGTGACCTTCGAGACGCTGAACGAAATGATCGGCTATCGCCTGATGAACAATGAGTCGCTTATGAACGCCTTCCCGGACGATGCCGCGCAGATGGAAGCTTGCCGGAAGGAAAACGCGGCGATTGAGACGTTTCGCGTGACGCTTCCCGAAAGCGGAAGCGATGAAGAGGCGTATGCGTATTGGCAGCAATACTGGCAGGACGTGCTCCATCAGGAAGCGCCATCGTATTTTGTTCCGGCAATGACGCTGACGATCTTTGCCCTGAACACATCTCCGTCCAGCAAAAAAACGTACACGCTGTCTGCCGAAGATGCGGCGATCTTGGATGAGCTATTTTCGATTGATTCCATGACGCCAACCGCAAGCGATTCCGAATCCGTATGTGCGTACCAGTTTGATATTGAAAATCGCAGTTATCTTCTGGATGATTCCCGTGACTATGTGGATGCGATCGTGCGCGAAAGCGATGATGATTATAAATATTACGGCAAACACCTGAGCGATGCGGAAATAGAATCTTTGAGTGGAATTATCAAAGCGTATGCAGAATGAAGCATGGATGGATGGATGAAGAAAACCGTATTGTGTCCTTTCACGAGATTTCGGACAGCCGGTACTACAGCGCGGAGGAGCACGATTTCTGGCAGATGATCGTCAGCCTGATTTTGGCCGGATATCGTGTGCAGTAAAGCATGGATTTTTTAGAAGGCAGCTTGCAAGTTTTTAGACCTGCAAGCTGCTTTTCTCTGTAAGCTCAGAGCCGTTTCTGCTGACGGAGCACCTCCGGGAACGAGATTTGTCCGTTTGTCCGCAGCACCTCCTGATAGCTCATGCCGCGCATTTTCTGGTATGTTGCCGCGTCAATATCCGTATCTGATGCAATGATATGATTGCAAATATTCTGCTCGACCGCCTGCTTCAAAAGCAGTTTGCCGATTCGATCTCCGAACATACTGAGGATGGCTTCGAGCGTTTCACCAAGGATCTTCGGCAGAAAGTCTCCAGCGTACTCGCTCTGTAAATAGCCGCAGTAGAACAGAATTGCCTTTGCAATAAACTCGTTCTGTGTGCTGCATCCGTCGCTTTTGTAGTGTTCCTGCACCCGCTGCCAAACCGTATCTTCCATCCAGACTGTGTGGCGGCTTCGTTCTTCTGTTTTCATGTTCAAAACCTCCAAAAATCATAATAGCGTCAAAATTCTCCTTGATTTTACTGGCGTTTTGCGGCTTTTGGGCAATAACAGCGTCATTCCATTTTTGACAGCCGCAGAAAAGCGCCATTTTCATCCCCCGAAACTGCCCGCACTGCGGGCAGAAGTGGACGGCCGGACGCAGAAAAGCGTCAGGCCTTTCTCCTGCTATAATTCGTCCATAGGAAAAACTCGGATAAAAATGCAGACATTTCGCATAATCGACGAAAACCCTTCCCACGAAAATGCGGCTTCCAAGCTCGTTCTGGCGGCAGTCCGCTTTTTTATCCTTGCGGTACTTATTCGCTTTAAGCAGCATTCGGCTCCGCCGTATGAGGCGACTTTTCTTCCCTTCTTTTCTTTGCCGTTATCAGCGCGCAGATGCGCGATGATATAATATCCTCATGCAGACAGAGGTTTTCTTCTTTTCTCCTTGCGGCGTTCGTCCGCTCTAAGCAGCGTGGGACCTCTCTCTTATGAGCTTTCATTTATGAGCCGGATGCGGGATTCTCCGCTGATATCGAAGCAGGGTATGACTCATAAGACCATGAGGACTGTCTGTAAATCTACGTTGAGGTGTATGTTATGTTCATTGTCGGTATCGATGTCGCCAAGCGCAGCCACGAGGTCTGTATGATCACATCGGACGGTCAGACCGTCCAGCGCCCGTTCTCTATCCGCAACAACTGCACCGGGTACAATCTCATGCTGGAGAAAATCAGAAAACACACGAACATCAAAAGTCAGATCGTATTTGCGATGGAGTCCACCGCGCATTACTGGCTGGCGCTCTTTACGCGGCTGCGCAAGGACGGCTACCACGTCATTCTGCTCAACCCGATCCAAACCAGCGCCATGCGGGATATGTTCATCCGCAAGATCAAAACAGATGCAAAAGATTCCTTCATCATCGCCGAGCTGATCCGCTTCGGGCGCTATGCCGAAAGCAATGTTGCACAGGATCGTCTGCTGGCACTGAAGGAACTGTGCCGGAACCGCTTCTATCTGGTCGACATGGCCGGCGACCTCAAGCGGAAGCTGATCGCGCTGATCGACCGTGTCTTTCCGGAGTATGAGGCGCAGTTCGATACGATTTTCTGTAAGTCGTCCGTGGCACTCCTGAAAAAGTATCCGCCACCGCAGAGGCTTTCCAACGCACATCTGGATAAGCTGACGGAGCTGCTCTGGAACAGCAGCAACGGTCACTTCGGTGAGTGGAAGGCGCGTGAACTCAAGGATCTTGCACGAAACAGCTTCGGCGTTGAAGACTGTGACGGCGCGTATTCCACGCTGATTCTCCTGATGCTCGACCAGATCCAGTCGCTCTCCGGAAAGGCTGACGCTCTGGAAAAAGAAATATCCAGACTGTTTCAGAGCTTTGATACGACGGTCACGACGATTCCCGGCGTTGGACCGATCATTGGAGCCGTCATTCTCAGCGAAGTCGGAGATATCTCCCGTTTTTCTTCTGCGGACAAGCTCGCAGCCTATATTGGCGTCGATCCGTCTGTCAACCAGTCCGGCGAGTTCCAGGCTGCGCACGCGCATATGTCCAAACGGGGCTCTCCGTATCTGCGCAGATGCATCTGGATGGCGTCTCAGGTCGCTGTACAGCGCGATCCCATGTTCCGCGCATATTACGAGAAGAAAGCCGCAGAAGGGCTCAAATACATGACGATCATCGGTCATGTGACGAGGAAAATGACTGCCGTGGTATTTGCCATTCTGCGTGACCATAAGGTCTATGAACCTGTTCTGCCGACCGCCGCATAGAAGCTTCACACCCATATCCGCCTGCTCACGCTCCGTGAGCCTGCTTTGCCGCGCCCATTTCCAGCGGTGACCATTTCATTTCTTCTGCATTTTTATCCCTTGACAAATCCATAGCCGGCTGCTTTCTCGCCGCTTTCTCGCCGCGGCGTCCAAAATCCCTCGATTTTGACCATTTTCAGCAATTTCCCGCATTTGCCGCAAGCGGCTTTTCCCGCGGCCATCTCGTCCTGTTCCGATGTTTTCTGCCAACGCTCCCGCACGGCGGTGCAACGTCCGGTCTTCGGGCTTCCGGTGGCTACGCGCCCGGCTGTGTCCGGAAAATCGGACACAGCCGCGACACGCGGCTCACGCGGGCAGACAGGCGTTTTTCTGCTGCGCCTGTTGGAACGCTTCCAACCGCTTTCGGATGCGTTCCTGCTCACATTCCGCGTCCAGCTTTGCAAGCTTTTGCTCGTAAAACTGCTGGATGGAGAACTGAATGGGCAGGAGCGTGTACAGAAGACTCCCGTTTTGTTTTCGACCATCCTGCGTGATGATGCTTGTGTGCTCCGTTTGAATGAGGCCACGTTCGACCAGCTCGGTCACATATTTGCGCACCGTGTTCGGACTCATATTGACGGCTTTACCAATCGTTTTGTAGCTTGCATGGCACTGATATGTCGTCCGATCCTCAATGTACATCAGGTAGCTGTAGACTGCCAAGGCCCCCGGCGAGAGGCCGAGGGTGAAAACCTCATTCGGCAGAGGAAAGTAGTTTTTGATTGGATCGCGCGACGTGTAATACTTATTCCTCATGCGCGCCTCCCGTCTGCCGTTCTACCCATAGACGAACTGCTCCTTCGGCACGACAAGCCGGCTGCCGATCCGCAGCGACGGAAAGCCGTCCTCATGCAGAAGTTCGTAGGCGCTCGACGGCGAAACGCCCAGCGTGCGGGAGACAAGCTGCGCGTTGAGAAACAGCGGCAGCTCGTCAAAATTTTTGATGCTTGATGTGTTCAAAGTCTTTTTACCTCCATCAAATTTTATAAATTTCAGAGATTAAACTTGCATTTCGGAGGTCTCTCTGTCAGGGTGCATCTGGAAGCCGACGGCGTGTCCAGCGGCGAGGGATTTTCGTGCTGGGCAAGACATTTTCCCGCAGGAATACTTTCGTATTTCAAGGAAAAATGACGCGGCACAGTGCGGAAAGACCCGCTGTCTGGCGCGTTGGCGGCTTTCAGATACACCCTGAACTAAACACAGTTGCAGTCCGTGTTTTCCGAAACGCGGCGCGCCGTCCGACTGTTGCAGCAGCCGGACGGCTTTTTGGCTGATTTGTGTTGCTACATCATCAGCCATTATTAAGGTGACAACCATATGGTATACAAAGATGTATTTCTACGGCAGAAAGTCGTCTGACATTTCAGAAATTGGACGAAAAAGAAATCACGTCGATGCTGGAACGCATCAGCGTGAATTGGGAACACTTCGTCGAAAGCAGTGACCTCGGAGCGCATACAGCCGCGATGGTGGAGTTGGGTATGCTGGCTGAGAAGCACATTTACTTTCGCCTTTTATATACGCGCAGCTTCGGCTGTTTTTCCGTAAATGGCTACGATCAAGCGGAAATTCAGGCGATTGCTTTGGACTTAAAGGAGTTTGCAAAGCAGTTTTCAGAGACAAGGAAGCAGGTCGAGAAGTTTTTGGAATGTGTGCTGGACGTGGATTCCGCCGGGCGTGAACCGCAGAAACAGGCGGCGAAAAACTATCATCACGACCAGCCGAGAGATCCGGAGCTGTTCCGATTTGAGCCAATCCCGCTGAGTTTTGAACCGGTCGAGCCGGGCCGGTGCGCGCCTGTTTTGTACTCGTCCGCCGTGCGGGACATGATCGACTATTCGCTGCGAAGCTGCGTCGAGCGCGGCGTGACCGTACGCCGCTGCAAGAACTGCGGCCGCTGGTTTCCGCAGACCGGCCGCGTGAGCGCGGAGTACTGCGAGCGCCCGGTAAAGTACGGTGAGCAGCGCTGCCGCGAGATCGGCGCGTTCCGGCAGTGGACGAAAAAACAGACCGACGACCCGATTTTCAAGGCGTACCGCAAGGAGTACAAAAAGCGCTTCGCGTGGATCAAGGCCGGGCGCATCACCGACGAGCAGTTCTATGCGTGGAGCGAGAAAGCCAGAGAAGAAAAGAAGAAGTGCGACCGGGAGATCATCTCGCTGGAGGATTTCCAGCAGTGGCTCCGCGACTCCAAAATATGAAAATACGCTGCCGGTAAGCTGTCGGCAGCGTATTCTTTGTCTATAGCGGAGCAGAAACTGCGCTTTGCGTGTTTATGCACCACAGCGCATAAACTTCTATCTCACGTTCAAGCCACGCATTGTGTGTTCACGCAACATTGTCCCTTCTAAAATATGCATCTGAGAATCGGAGCCAGTAGCAGGCCGGCAGCAAATCCAGAATCGCAATCTGTCGTATTTTAGCCATTTTCAATCCCATAGCAAACAGCGGCAGACCGACGCAAGCCTTAAAGTCCGCCAGCATCTGCGGCGTAATATGCGGCATCAGCCATTGCGACAGCAAATACAGCGCCGTATACAAAATCATCTGCGGCAGACTGAGCCACGCTACCATCCCCTATTCGAGAATGGAACGATGATATGAAAAAATGGGCGGCATGTTTGATTTGCGCACTGACGCTTCTGGCGCTTTGTGCCTGCGCGGAACGGCCGACGGAGGAAAACGCACGCAAGCGGGCCGAGGCGTATGCGCAGGCTGTGAATTTTGCGTATGAGACGCCGGAAGAAATCTATGCGTTTTTGACCGAGGACGTGAAGACCCGGATTTCTCAGCCGGCGTTCTGCGCCGCGTTTGCCAAAGACCGCACCTATCCCTACATCACGCCGTTGTACCTCTTCTATCCGGAGGTTTCCATGGCGGACGACGGCCTGTCTGCGACCGTGGTGTATCAGCAGGCGGCCCGCATCATCGGCATGACGTATACGGTGCGCCTGGTCTATGAAAACGGGGCGTACTACGTGGACGATTGGGAGCGGTTCATCGACGGCAGCTATCTGGAAAAATTCGAGAACTGTCCCTATACGCTGGACTGGTATTACAACCTAGACACAGAACAATGATCGCAGAAGGAGGCGAAGACAATGGGTGTCGGAACGAGCGTCAAGCGTCTGGACGCCATCCAAAAGGTAACGGGAAGCGCAAAGTATGTGGAGGATTTGATTCCGCTGGACGCGCTTCATATGAAGGTGGTGCACAGCACCATCGCAAACGGGCTTGTCACCGCCATCGATACCACCGAAGCAGAACGGATGCCGGGGGTGGAGCTCATCATTACATGCTTTGACGTGCCGGACGTGGAGTTCGTCACGGCGGGCCATCCCCTGTCTCTGGACCCTGCGCACGCGGATACCAGAGACAAGCTGATTTTGGCGAAGCGGGTTTTATATTACGGAGACGATGTGGCAGCAGTCATCGCCGATACGCCGCTGAACGCGCAGCTGGCGGCGGAAAAGGTGAAAGTCAGCTACGAAACGTATGCGCCGATGCTGACACCGGAGGCCTCCGTCGGAGCCTATAACGTGATGCACGCATTCCGTCCGACCAACGAGCTTGCCCGCACGGACTTTTCGATCTCCCCGGAAGGAGACGTTAGCTGGTACACCGGTACATTCTCTACCGACGAAAAAATTGCGGGTCGGGAGGATCTGTGCGGCGAGCATTACGCGGTGCCCGCGGTGCACGCCTGCCACCTGGAAAACAACACCTGTTTTGCGTATATGGACGGCCGCCGCATGGTGGTGTACTCCTGCAATCAGGTGCCCCATACGCTGCGGCGCAACATCGCTGAGGCCATCGGAATGCCGCTCGGCGATGTGCGGGTGGTAAAGCCTTTTTTGGGCGGTGGCTTTGGCAACAAGCAGGATACCATGTATGAGCCGCTGGTGGCGCTGGCCTCGCAGAGGCTCGGAGGGCGCTGCGTCGCCATCACGCTGAGCCGCGAAGAGACATTTGTCAATACCCGCACCCGGCACGGCTTTGACATGACCATCGCCGCAGCGGCCGACGAGGCAGGAGATTTGACCCATCGCGGCATCCGCATCAATTCCAACGGCGGCTCCTACGCGGCGCACACGCATGCGGTGGCGGCCTATGCAGTCACCAGCAATTTTCAGACCTACAAGGCCTCAGCCGTGCAGATTGGAGAGTCCTCCACGGTCTATACCAACCTGCCCTCTGCGGCGGCGATGCGCGGGTATGGAATCCCGCAGCTGAATTTTGCCATGGAGTCGCAGATGGAAGACATCGCGCGGCGAAACGGCTGGGACCCGATTGATTTCCGCCTGCAAAATATCAACGAGGCGGGCTTTGTCGACCCCTTTGACAAATTTACGGTGCGAACCTGCGGTCTGCGCGAATGTGTGGAGCAGGGGCGGCGGCTTTGTGATTGGGATCGCAAGCGCAAAGAATATGACGCGTTCAACAAGACCTCTCCCAACCTGAAAAAAGGTCTTGGCATGGCGCTTTTTTCCCACAAAATCGGCGTCTATCCGCTCCAACTGGAAAGCGGCTCGTGCCGCATTGTGATGAACGAAGACGGAAGCGCGCAGATCATGGTAGGCTGCGCGGAGCTTGGCCAGGGATCCGATACGGCTATGTGCCAGATTGTCTCCCAGATCACAACGATTCCGGAGCAGAAGCTGAGCGTCTGTTCCGCGCAGGATACGGACATTACACCCTACGACAACGGGGCTTACGCCTCCCGTCAGACGTATATTTCCGGAAGCGGCGCAAAGCTGGCGGCGGAAAAGCTTGTAGATACGATTCTGGCGCACGCTGCCCGTACATACAAGCTTCCCAAAGGCGAGCTGCGGCTTGCATCGGAGCAGATCTGGCATCGTGACAGCGCCGTCTGCACGCTGGCGCAGCTTTGTACCTACATCAATTTCGTCAACGACCAGAAAACAGACACCGACCATATCACGGCGGAGGCCACCTTTACCATGAAGAACATCTGCCTTGCATACGGCGTCAGCTTCATGGATCTGGAGGTGGACGTGCCGATGGGCAAGGTGAAAATCCGGAAGGTTTACTGCCTGCAAGACAGCGGCAAAATCATCAATCCCCAACTGGCAGAGGGCCAGATGCACGGCGGCGTGGCCATGGGAATCGGCTACGCGTTGGGAGAGCAGATGCTCTTTGACGCAGCGACCGGACGGCCGCTCAACAACAACCTGCTGGATTATAAAATTCCCACCTG
>ERZ824480.3611-NODE-3611-length-10337-cov-4.822894_pt1 | contig 10337 bp, 9 predicted proteins | sample MGYA00519861_ERZ824480 | MGnify/ENA primary metagenome ERZ824480 (study PRJEB31778, sample SAMEA3449152) | human gut metagenome | biome: human gut; feature: human-associated habitat; material: faeces | place: United Kingdom | collected 2010/2012 ...
GCTCACGGCGGAGGACTCGTTTATTTTGTTTGTCAGCAGGGAGGTGTGCCCATGTACCAGGCGCTGTACCGCAAATACCGGCCCAAGACCTTTTCCGAGGTGGTGGGCCAGCAGCACATCACCGATACGCTCCAGCGCCAGGTGGCCGACGGTCAGGTGGGCCACGCCTACCTGTTCACCGGTACCCGCGGCACCGGCAAGACCACCTGTGCCCGTATTCTGGCCAAGGCCGTCAACTGCCAGCACCCCATTGACGGCGCGCCCTGCAACCAGTGCGCCGCCTGCCGCGGCATTGACGACGGCTCGCTGCTGGATGTGACGGAGCTGGACGCCGCCTCCAACGGCAGCGTCAACGACGCCCGCAGCCTGCGGGAGGAGGCCGTCTACCCGCCGGCGGTGCTGCAAAAGCGTGTCTACATCATCGACGAGGTGCATATGCTCTCCCGCGATGCCTTCAACGCCCTGCTGAAGATCATGGAGGAGCCGCCCGCCCACCTGCTGTTTATTCTGGCCACCACCGAGATCCAGAAGGTCCCGGCCACCATACTCTCCCGCTGCCAGCGGTTCAACTTCAAGCGTATCCTGCCCCACGATATGGAGCAGCAGCTGCTGAAGGTGGCGAAGGCCGAAGCCATCGACCTGACCCCGGACGGGGCGGACCTGCTGGCCCGCATGGCCAACGGCGCCCTGCGCGACGCGCTCAGCCTGCTGGACCAGTGCCGTGCCGCCGGCGCGGTCGTGGACGGCCGCAGCGTGCTGGACACGCTGGGACTGGCCGGCAGTACCCAGACGGTGCAGCTCATGCGCCTGCTCCTGGCGCGTCAGGGGGGCGACGCTTTGGCGCTGCTGGACCAGCTGTACCGGGGCGGCAAGGATGTGGGCGCGCTGCTGGGCGAGCTCAGCGACCTGTGCCGGGATATGACCGTTCTGGCCGCCGCGCCGGAGGGCGGCGCCGCCCTGCTGGGCGGCCTGTATGACCGCAAGACCCTCTCTGAACTGACGGCGGAGGTCCCCATGCGCCGCCTGCTCTATATGACCGATACCATCCAGCGCACCGCCGCGGCCCTGCCTCGGAGCATCCGCCAGCGAACGGATGCCGAGCTGTGTCTGCTGCGTCTGTGCGACGAGAGCCTTTCCAACGACACGGAGGCCCTGGCGGACCGTGTCTCCGCCCTGGAGGACGCTTTGAAGAAGGGCGTCGTCCCGGCGGAAAGACCTGCGGCCCGTCCGGCGGCTGCGCCGACTCCGCTGCCCCGCCGCGAAGCGCCCCCGATCCCGCAGGAGACATCTCCCGCATCGGAACCCGCACCGGTCCCCATGGCCCCCGCACCCGCGACGCCTGCGCCGGAGAGCGCCCCGGCGGCGCCCGCCGCCGGCGGTGACAGTCAGGTCTGGGCCGCGCTTATCGAGCACTACAAGGGGCCCCTGACCATCCCCGACCGGGTATGGCTGAACCAGGCGACAGGTACGCTGGAGGGGGATGTGCTCACCGTTTCCTGTGCCAACGATCTGGTGAAGCAGCAGCTCAGCCGCAAGGCCATCGAGGACGTGCTCTGCGGCGTCACCAGCCGCCATGTGGGCCGTCCCGTCCGGGTGCAGTTCACCGTAGGCGGCGGCCCCGCCGCGCCCGTGCGGCGCGCCCCGGTCCACCCCGCGCCCCGGCCCACGCCCGCCCCATCGGCGGACGACTATGAGCGCCCGCCCCTGCCGGAGGAGGCGCCGCCCGCCCCGCCGGACCTGCCGCCCTGGGAGGTGCCGGCTCCCCACAGGGACAAGCTGGACGAGTTGGTGGAAAACGCCAAACAGCTGGACAATTTTCGCATCAAATAAGCCGACAGTTCATGCTGAGCGCACCGGTGTCTCACATGGAGCACACCAATGTTACACAAAGAGCGCATCGGTATTACACATGGGTAAACCGATGCTGCACATAAGATGTCCGATAGTTTACACTGGCAAAATGAACAGATCGATATAAAGGAGAAACGAATATGGCAAAGGGATACAGTGCCCGCAGGGGCTTTACCGGCGGTGCCGGGATGATGCAGCAGCAGGCGCAGATGCAGCAAAAACTGCTGAAAATGCAGCAGGATATGGCAAAAGCGCAGGAAGAAGTTGAAAAAACGGAGTTTGCCGCCTCTGTGGGCGGCGGCGCGGTAACGGCAGTGGTCACCGGCAAAAAGGAACTGACCAAGCTGACCATCAAGCCCGACGTCATCGATCCGGAGGACGCGGAAATGTTGCAGGATCTGGTCATTTCTGCGGTAAATGAGGCACTTCGGCAGGCAGATGATGCCATGAACAACTCCATGAGCTCGCTCACCGGCGGGCTGAACATCCCCGGCCTGGGCCTGTAAACCGTGATAGAAAAGCGCCCGCCCTGCATAACGCAGGGCGGGTGCTTTTCACGCAAAAAGGACAAATATTCGGATATTTCGCGCGATATATTGACACATTCGACAAGGCGGTGTATTCTGTGTATATAGAAATTTTGTTAAATTTCTGCTTATCATATGGATAAAAAACGGGAGAAATACATCATGGAAAACGAAAAAAACGAGATGAAAAAGAAACCGGGAAAGGTGCTGCCGTGGTTGGCCGCTGTGCTGCTGGCGGCGGCCCTGGCAGCGCGGGCGGCGGTGCCCGTGCCCGCGGGCCTGGTTACGCAGATCTGGAACATCGGCACACAGCTGATCATACTGTTTTCCGGGTTGGTGCTGTTTTCAGCGGCGGCCAGAGCCGTATTTCAGAGAGTGTCGCCCAGCAGCAACCACGGCAAGACCGTGTTCACGCTGGCGGACAGCGCTATCCGATATCTGCTGATCATCGTGGGGCTGCTGTGGGCGCTGTCTATCGTGGGCGTGGATGTGCGGGCGCTGCTGGCCGGCGCCGGCGTGCTGGCGCTGATCATCGGCTTCGGTGCGGAGAGCTTGATCGCCGACGTGATCACCGGTACATTCATGCTGTTTGAACACCAGTACGAGGTGGGCGACATCATCGTGGTGGGCGACTTCCGCGGCACGGTCACACAAATCGGCATCCGTACCACGCAGATCATGGACTCCGGCGGAAACGTGAAGATCATCAACAACTCCGATATCCGCAGTCTGATCAACCGATCCAACGACCTGTCCTTCGCCGTGTGCGACATGGCGGTCCCCTATGACAAGGAGAGTCTGGCGCGGGCGGAGAAGGTGCTGGGCGAGGTACTGCCGAAGCTGCACCGGGAGCATCCCGACCTGTTCAGCAAGGCCCCGGCCTATCTGGGCGTACAGTCGCTGGACTATGAAAATCGCGCCGTTGTGCTGCGGGTGGCGGGGGAGACGCACGAGGAGAACATTTACAAGGCGCAGCGCCTGCTGAACCGCACGCTGTTCATGGCCTTTGAGGAGGAGGGACTCTCCTGCCCCGTCCACAGGGTGGAGCTGGATCGGGAGTAAGCCATGAACGACAAGGAATTTTCACCGACACCCGCGGAATTTTCTCCGCCGAGGCCGGAGTTCTCCGCGCCGCCGCGGGAGTGGGCCGCGCCGGGGAACGAGATATCCCGCGACGACACCGCGCCGCCGCAGAAGAAGCGCCGCAGTCTTCCGGCCATGCTGGTGGCCGGGGCCGCGGCGGTGGCCATCGGCTTGTCATGCTGGGGCGCCGCCGTGACGGACAACACGCCCCGCGCCGCGCTGACGGCGGAGCAGTGCGCCTATCTGGACGCGGTCAGCGAGGCGCTGCTGGAGGAGGACATCCCCGGTCTGGAGGCGCTGGCGCTGGATCCCATGATGCGGCAGCTCTGCGAGGAGGTCATAGAACCGTATTACTACGACGTGCTGCTGCCCTACGACGCTTCCTACAGCGATATGGTGCGCAAGGACGAGCTTTATACCTACTACCGGGACATCGATTATGACGGGAAAACGCTGGGTGCCATTAATGATGCGGTGGATATCTTTAAGCTGGGGAGAAACCTGCATATCTGGTACAGCAAGTATGAGAGTGGAGATCCCTCTGTTGATTGGGATGATACGACATGGCGGTATACTCAAAGGCACGGCGATGAATATACCTACCACTGGCTTGAATGCGACAGCAGGGCGGAGGGCCTTAACAATCTGGAATTCTATACATACACATGGAACTGGACATATGAGGACGGAGTAAGATGGCCCACGGATATCCATGGTGTCAGACAGTATCGGGCGGCCTATACGCAGGGCGTCTGCAAAAGCGTATGGATCAGTGAGGGAGACGCTGTGTATGTCGCCGATGACTACCGGGACGGCATGATATATGGGAGCGTATGTCTGGAAAACGGCGAGGTCACCCTCCGCACCGGAGACGGGCGCTATGAGACGACATTTCCCGTTGTCAACGGGAGGGCGCAGCCGGGAACGGATGTAGAGGTCGAAATGCGATCCGATGAAAACGGCAATGTCTACGCATCGGCGCTGCTCTGGCATACGCCGGACGGGGAGACGCTTCGGATAGGGCTGCAAACGCACTGGGGGCAATCTGCCGATGCGTCCAATGCGGAAGAGCTGTATCATATTATCGTGCTGGAGCGTATGAGCATAGAATGATCCCAATAGACTGCCCGGAGGCTTCGCCGGATCAAACGGACCAATAAAAAATATTCCCTTAGGCCAACTGGCCTAAGGGAATATTTTTTATCCGAAATAGGCCACCAGCAGATCCGTGACCACGCCGTAGCTCTTGCTGCCGTCCGTATCGCCGTTGCTCTTGAGAAAGCCGTCGTATACCTTGTCCGACACCTGCGCCACTGCGCCGCGGAACTGCGCCCAGTAGGCGTTGTCCGCCCGCAGGTCGGCCACCACCGTGTCCGGCAGTGCGTCCCGTATGGTCTGCCACGCCTCCCGGTCGGCGCTGTACAGGGCGTTGGACAGATACCCGAACCCCGTCAGCCAGCCGGAATAGCGGTATCCCGTATCCTCTGACCGGGTGGCGGCCAGGATGCCGATGAAATTGCACGCCTCCTCCGCCGTGATGCCCCGCTGGTGGGCCAGCTCATGGCATACAGTGGCCGGCAGAAAGGCCGCCGGACTGTCCATGTTGACGTTCGGCTCGCCGGTGAAGGGGAAGTAGAACCCGGTGAAGCGCAGGGCACTCAGCGCCCGGGAGCAGGCGAAGCCCTTGGCACCGCCCGTTTCCGCCCGCAGGAACGGGAACTCGCCGCAGAGCACATCCAGCGCGGAGGCGCTCCGGTTCAGCACCGCCTGCCGGTCCAGCGTGCAGACACCGCTTTCATCTCTGGGGACGTCATCGGCGCAGGCGGCCAGATTGCCGGCAAAATAGGCCGTTACCTCCGCCAGCGTCTCCGCCGTGGAAGGCTGGGCATAGATGCCGCTTTTCTCCTGGAAGCTGTCGGTGTTGTACCCGATGCCCCAGGTGAGGCAAAAGCCGGCGTACACCGTCAGCACGGCGCAGAGGGCGGTGAGCGTCAGGCGCAGGGCCATGCCCCAACGGCGGCCCCGCGCGGCGATGATGCGCCGGGGTACGTTGGCCAGCCACAGTATGGCGCAGAACACCGCCGTCAGGATCAGGACCTCACCTACGGAGAGCGTCAACCTCCCACACAGCCGCCCCAGCCACTGCTCCGCCGGCAGCACGGCGCCGTACCACAGGGCAGTCATGGCCGCGCGGCTGGTGCGCAGGGCGAAATACGCGGCAAAGAACACCGCCAGCGCAATACACCAGCGGCACAGGGCGCGGCGGCTCATAGGGGCAGGGCCCTGCCGGTGAAGCACATGACGCAGTGGGCGCGGACGATGACCTTGCCGGTCTCGTCGGTCATCTCGGCGGAACAGAAGGCCAGCTTGCCGCCCAGGCGGTCCACCTTGCCCACGGTGGTCAGGGTGCTGCCGGCGGCAGCGGCGGACAGATAATCGATGGTGGCGTTCACGGTGACTACCATCTCCTGCCGCAGCGTCATAATGGCCATGCCCATGGCCACATCGCACAGCGAGAACAGGATGCCGCCGTGGGCGCCGCCCCAGCGGTTCAGACTTTCGGTGTGCATGGGCAGCGTTACGGTGGCGGTACCGTCATCCAGGTCGGTGGTCCGCATAAAGTTGTGGGCGAGAAACGGCTCCTGGTCGTTGCCGAAGACCATCAGCTTATCGTAGAGGTCTTTTGTCATGGGGGGTGCTCCTTTCAAAGAAAAGGCAGGCGGGCTGCGTGCCCGCCTGCCTGCCATATCACGCGGGATCTTTGGGTTCGGGAGCGGGTGTATCCTCCGGCGGGGAATCCTTGGCCCGACCCACATAGGCGTAGGCCTCCGTGGGCATATTCCGCTTCCGCAGCCGGCGGTCCATCAGGAATTTCAGCAGTTCCTGTATGCAGGCGAACACCGGCACGCCGATGAACATACCCAGCACGCCGGCAAAGCCGCCGCCCACCAGGATGGCCACGATGACCCAGAAGCTGGAGATGCCCGTGGCGTCGCCCAGAATTTTGGGCCCCAGGATGTTGCCGTCAAATTGCTGGAGGATCACGATGAAGATCACGAACACCAGACATTGCTTGGGACTGACCAGCAGGATCAGGAATGCCGATGGCACCGCACCCAGGAAGGGCCCGAAGAAGGGGATCACGTTGGTCACGCCCACCACCACGCTGACCAGCGGGGTGTAGGGCATTTTCAGGATGGAGCAGCAGATAAAGCACAGGATGCCGATGATGAGGGAGTCCAGCAGCTTGCCGCGGACAAAGCCGGAGAAGATGGCGTTCACCCGCCGGGTGCCGCGCATGACCGCGTCGGCATTTTCCTCCGGCAGCGCGGCGTAGACCGCCTTGCAGCAGCGAGCCAAGCTCTTCTCCTTCATGCCCATCAGATAGATGGACACGATGATGCCCACGATCAGGTCAAAGGCAAAGCCAACTGCCCCGCGGATGCCGCTCCAGATACCGCTGGTCAGCGGCACAATGGCCTTCTGGGCCCAGGGCAGCACCTTGTCGGTCAAAAAGGCCATGCCGTCGGTATAGCGCTCGGTGATGAGCCCCGCCAGCCAGACACCGATCCCACTGTCGTTCTCCAGCAGGTCGTTGGCCCAGCGATAGACCTTGCGGTAGTAGGACTCGGCGTTGTTGATAAGGGTGGTCACGCTGTCCACCACCTGGGGCACCAGCACGCTCATCAGCAGATACAGCAGGAAGATGACCACGGCCTCGGTCAGCAGGATGCTCACCAGCCGCAGCGCGCCTGACGGCTGCTTCAGCTCTTTTTTGAAGAGCTTTTTCCACAGCGCCGCGATGGCCCGTTCCAGACAGGACATGATGGGCGTCAGCAGATAGGCGATGGCAAAGCCGTACAGCACCGGCGCCAGGATGGATGCCAGCTTGGACACGAACTGCTGCAGCGTTCCCGCCTGATAGAAGGTGTCGTAGAACACCAGCACGGCACATACGGTCAAAAAGGCCGTCAGTCCCCATTTGAAATACTGCGTTCGCTTCATGGCAGGACCTCCCACTGCTGTTTTTTCTATCATACCCGTATGCGCGGCGTTTTGCAACAATTTTCGAACACAAACACCCGCGGCGGAATGTGTATTGCAATCCCGCCGCAACTGTGGTATCATACTCGGACAACCCCGCGCAAAATGCGAGAATTACGATGGTATGGAAGGGTGTTCCTATGAAAAAGCTCTTGTTTATCGTCAATCCCCGTGCGGGAAAGACAAAATCCCGCGCCCCGCTGTTCGATGCCGTGGCGCAGTTCTCCCGTGCCGGCTATCTGGTACGGGTCTATATCACCGAGGCGGGCGGCCAGGCCCGCGATATCACCGCACGGTGGGGCGGACAGTACGACATGGTGGTCTGTGCCGGAGGCGACGGCACACTGAACGAGACGCTGTCCGGGCTTATGCAGCTGGAGCAGCGGCCCCTGCTGGGCTATCTGCCCTGCGGCAGCACCAACGACTTTGCCATGAGCCTGCATCTTCACACCATGCTGCCCGCCGCGGCAGAGGCGGCCGCCACCGGCACGCCCTGCCCCCTGGACGTGGGGCGGCATAACGACCGCTATTTCGCCTATGTGGCCTCCTTTGGGGCCTTTACCCGGTCCTCCTACTCCGCCACCCAGGCGGCCAAGAACGCCCTGGGTCATTTTGCCTACATTCTGGAGGGGTTGGGTGACCTTGACTCCCTGCGGCCCTACCGCTGCGCGGTGGATGCCGATGGTGAGCGCTTTGAGGGGGAGTTCATTTTCGGCGCTGTGTGCAATTCCACCTCCCTGGGCGGCCTGGTGAAGCTGGATCCCTCCCGTGTACGGATGGACGACGGAAAATTCGAACTGCTGCTGCTCCGTATGCCAAAGACGGCACTGGATCTGCAGAACCTCATTACCGTCATGACCCGTATGCAGTACGACTATCCCGGCGTGATACTGCGCCATGTCCGGTGTGTCACCCTGACCACCGAGGAGAACCTCCCCTGGTCCCTGGACGGTGAATACTGCCCCAGTGCGCCCCGCGTGGAGATCGAAAACCTCCCCGCTGCCATTCAGTTGGTCCGCTGAGGCCGAAACAAGTTGAAAAGACCCGCCATCGGCGGGTCTTTTTCTATACACGCTGCAATTGTGCGGTGAAAATATACGGATCGCGATCAGAAGGACACCATTTCCGGGTCCGGCTTGGTGGTGGCGGCGATGGAGGTGACGTACAGCACGGGGCCTTCGCCCTGATAGGCGTCACAGGCCTCCTTCTTCACTGTGGCGTGTATCTTCACCCACTGCTTGTCCTTATACTGCTCCAGCCCTTCGCCGCGGCACACCAGGGCCAGGAACTGCATATCCTTGTCGCAGCACACCATGGCGAAGCGTCCCGGGCAGTGCACGCCCTTGAACTTTTTGGAGTGGCACATCAGCGCCTTGAAGGACACCTCCACGCCCTCGTAGCGTCCCGGGTTGTCCATCATGTCCACATACCAGATGCCGTAGTCCTCGTCCGGCACCTCCAGCTTGCCGCCGGTCAGGTCGAAGGGCGACATCTCCGGCGTGACGTACTCCTCGCTGGTGCCGTCCTCGTTTTCCAGGTAGATATCCGCCCGGCGGTTGGCCATCCGAAGGTTGCGGCTGCGAAGCTGGGCGCGCAGCTGCTCATTGCAGCGGTTGAAGATCAGCATATCGCAGTTGGTGATCTTCTCCATCATCAGCTGCCCCATGTTCTTCAGATACATCTCGAAGGTCGTGGCGTCCACCAGGCACATGATCTGATAGAGTATCCAGTTGGCGGGCAGCCCCTCGCGGTACAGCTTCTCCATGCTCCACATGCCGTTGTACTCCACGATGACCTGCTTGGGCCGGTACTGCTTTTCCAGCTTTTTCAGAAAGTCGGGCGTCAGTTGGTCCTCGTCCTCCACGGTATAGGTGAATACGTTGCCCAGTACCTTGGGATCATAGCCGTTCTCACCCTCCTCGCAGCACAGCAGCAGCGTCCGATCCTCGGCGGCAAAACCGTCCCGCAGGATGCCGTTGATGAACTCGGTCTTACCGGCGTCCAGAAATCCGGCAATAAGATAAACAGGAATATCCATGTCAGCCACTCCTTACAGTCCGAACAGCTGAGAGAGCTTATCCTCTTTCAGCTGGGAGCCGATCACACAGATACGGCCGGTGTAGTCCGCCGGACCGCGCCGCACCTGGTGCTCCTCGGGCACAAAGTCATAGTGCAGCCACTGGCCGCCGTCGGCGGCAGCCACGATACCCTTGGCCCGCAGGATCGCGCCGTATTCGCCGCTGTCCAGCGCCGTCAGGATGTGCTCCAGCTCCGCTTCGGAGTAGGCCTTCACCGTCTCCGTGCCCCAGCTGGTGAATACCTCGTCGGCGTGATGATGGTGATGGTGGCAGCCGCAGTGGGGATCATCGCATTCCTCGCCGTCGTGGTGATGGTGGTGATGATCGTGGTCATGCTCGTCCTCATCGTGGTGATGATGGCAGCAGTGCTCATGGTCGTGGTCGTCGTCATCGTCATCATCATGGTCATGGTGATGGCAGCAATGGTCATGATCGTGCTCATCCTCGTCATGGTGGTGATGGTGGTGCTCATGCTCGTGCTCCGCCTCATCCGCCTCGTGCTCAGCGCGCATATGCGCCAGCAGCTCGTCCGCCAGAGAGACCTTTTCGATAGCGCTGAGAATGGTCATGCCGTCCAGCTGGTCCCAGGGTGTGGTGAGAATGGCGGCATTGGGATTCTTCTCCCGCAGCAGCGCCACGGCGGCCTCCAGCTTCTCCTGGCTCAGCCGCTGGGTGCGGGAGAGGATGATGGTGCCGGCGGATTCGATCTGGTTGTTGTAGAACTCGCCGAAGTTCTTCATGTAGACCTTCACCT
>ERZ824480.3616-NODE-3616-length-10326-cov-3.900399_pt1 | contig 10326 bp, 7 predicted proteins | sample MGYA00519861_ERZ824480 | MGnify/ENA primary metagenome ERZ824480 (study PRJEB31778, sample SAMEA3449152) | human gut metagenome | biome: human gut; feature: human-associated habitat; material: faeces | place: United Kingdom | collected 2010/2012 ...
GAGCCCGAGCGCCGCCGGTGGCGGATGAAGCGAGAGCGAGTTCGGAAGAAACCGGAAGCAATGCGAGCGGTAGCGAGCAGAGCGACCCGGGGTTTCTGACCGGTCGTTGGTTCAAGTCCAACAGGGGGAGCCAGTTAAGAACGCTAATTTGTGTACACTTTCGGTCTTTCAAGAGGGTGAGAATCTTTGATGTTTTGGATACTTTTAGTGATTTCAAAAATCCCATTCATCTATCCGAAATCACAATATCTGCATATAGCAATTCCGATGAAGATTTGGCAATTCAAGCAGAAATTGCTAAAAATATATAAAAAATTTGGTTTAGTCAAAAAAGTGTTGAAGCAATTATTTATTGGAATCTTATTGACGGATATACCGAGGGAAGTCGTCTAAATGATATGGGAGCCGGAGAAAACAAATATTGCGGTGCGCTTTTGAACTTTGATTTGTCTCCCAAGCCTGCGTTTAAGGTAATTGACAAGCTCATAAATGAAGAATGGCACACCGAAGGTATTTACGGTACCAATGAATATGGTATTGCAAATATTAACGGATTTAAAGGCGATTACGATCTGGAATTTTCCTATAACGGCAAAAATTATACCAAGTCAAAACTTGATGGTCGTTATGATTGTATTAATAAAATTACACTTGATTAAAATTGAACAGAACAGGTAATTCGGACTATTTATGTTCAAAGCCCTGTCTGCGCGGCTTTTAGGTATTTTTATACAATACACTTTTTTAAAAAGTCCTAGCTTTGAACTTAGCCAAAAAGTTTATGCCAAACGAGAGGAATAGCCAAAATTTTTCCTTGACAAAAAAATTATAATGATATATTATATAAATAATGGGACTATAAATGGAATCCACATGGAGCAATACTCCTAAATAAAATTTGTCCAATATGTAAGGTATAAAACAAGGAGGTTTGAGAATGGATATAAAAGCTATGTATAAGCTAAGCTATGGCTTATTTGTTTTAACTGCAAGAGAAGCGGACAAGGATAATGGTTGTATCATAAATACAGCGATTCAAGCTGCTTTATCTCCAAACCAATTAAGTATCTGTGTAAGTAAAGCAAATTATACACATGATATAATCAAGAAAACCGGAGAGTTTACGGTGTCCGTGTTGAGCCAAAATGCAGAGTTTGATTTGTTTAAGCATTTTGGATTCCAGTCGGGTCGTGAATTGAATAAGTTTGAAAACTTTTCAAAATGCAAACGCGGTGCAAATGGTATTTATTACATAACAGAGGGAACCAATGCCTATATTTCCGTAAAAGTCACTAAAACGAACGATTTGGGATCACACACAATGTTTATTGGCGAAATCTCCGATATGGAAGTGTTAAGCGAGGTCCCGTCAGTAACATATGATTATTATTTAAATAACATTAAGCCAAAACCGCAAGCCGTAGGAACTACACCTGACGGACAGACCGTATGGCGCTGTATCATTTGCGGTTATGAGTATGTCGGTGAGGAATTGCCGGAGGATTTTATTTGTCCCATTTGCAAGCATCCTGCATCGGATTTTGAAAAAATAATTAAGAAAAAGGAGTTAAAAACCATGGCAACAAACAAATACGCAGGAACACAGACAGAAAAGAACTTGCAGGAAGCATTTTCAGGAGAATCTCAAGCAAGAAACAAGTATACATATTTTGCGTCTGTAGCTAAAAAAGAAGGCTATGAGCAGATGTCTGCTCTGTTCCTTAAAACTGCTGATAATGAAAAGGAACACGCCAAAATGTGGTTTAAAGAATTGGCGGGTCTCGGCGATACAAAAGCAAATCTTTCTGCAGCCGCAGACGGTGAAAACTATGAATGGACAGATATGTATGAAGGTTTTGCAAAGACCGCTGAAGAGGAGGGATTTCCCGAGCTTGCTGCAAAATTTAGGGCGGTAGGCGAAATTGAAAAGCGTCATGAAGAAAGATACCGCGCTCTTCTTAAAAACATTGAGACAGCGCAGGTATTTGAAAAAAGTGAAGTAAAAGTATGGGAATGCCGTAATTGTGGTCACATAGTAGTCGGAACAAAAGCTCCAGAAGTATGTCCTGTATGTGCACATCCGCAAAGTTATTTTGAGGTTCACGCAGAAAACTATTAAAAAATAATGTAATGTTTATGCCGATATAACCAAAGAACTAAATCATTGCGAGTTCTTAAGCGGTATAAAATACGGAGCTTGCAGATAATATCGGCAAGCTCCTTTTGTTTGGCCGCACAAAGGTTAAGGATGAGCTGCGATGAAAGGAGTCAACCCCGAATTTTGTGTAAAGTCTTTACGAAACCTCCAAGATGATATATAATAAAAATATCATTTTGGAGGTTTTAATTATGCCAAGGTACAAATTAAGTCCCATCGAGATGGCAGCGGAAAAAGAACGCAAGGAGAATTTGCGTAACATCATGAAAGGGTTGGATGTAAAGAATTTTGATGACCTGAAAGATGTGTTTAAGATGATGGTCGGGGAAATGCTTGAAAACGGTCTTGACGGAGAGCTTGATGATGAATTAGGCTAAGCAAACAGTATACTTTTGATGAAAATACATATATATCTGTGTACGTTTGGTGAACCATTCGCAAAAGAAAAGGGACACCAGAAGGTGTCCCTTTTCTTTTGTTTTCATGTTGAAAGTGAGTGCAATAGCAACAGAGGTTAACAGCCGCGTAGCGGCTTTAACTGGAACGAGCCCGAGCGCCGCCGGTGGCGGATGAAGCGAGAGCGAGTTCGGAAGAAACCGGGAGCAATGCGAGTGGTAGCGAGCAGGGCGACCCGGGGTTTCTGACCGGTCGTTGGTTCAAAAGGTGCTGTACCGGCCGATTCGTTAATCGACCCTGCGGTGAGGTGTTCCATCGACTGTAGGGTTCGGCGTTTACGACGACCCGAAAAACAATCCCTTCGTCAAAACCTATTGGTTTTGCCACCTCCCTTTGGGGCAAGGAAGGCATTTTGTGCCTTCAAATTAAAGCCCTCCTTGCCTAAAGGAGGGTGGCATTTGCCTTAGTAAATGACGGGAGGATATAGCCCAGAGGTAAGCATTTTAAAGGTTCCTAAGGGTGATTTGGCTCGGCGTAGCCGAGACGGAGGGAGAGATTTGAAAATTGCACAAAAAACTCTGTAATCATTACAGAGTTTTTTTGTTTATAGATTCGGGATGTCAGGAACGCTATCCCCTACGGCATATGGGCAAGGAGATCGCAAAACCTTGCAGGAGGATGTGGGCATCCTCCCCTACGGTGTACTAACCAAACAAGTGCTCAACCGAACCGGCTCGTCGGAAATCGCCGTTTCCTACGGTGTAATGACGAAAGAATGCATACAAATTGTAGGGCTCTGCGTTTACGACGGATTGTTGTACACATATACCCCTCACCACCGCCTATCGGCGGAGCCTTAAAACCTTGAACGGTTTTTTGCACCAGACTAAAAAAGACTTTGTTGTCTTTTTTAGTCATGCCCCGAGTGGGAAGCCTTTAAATGCACTATCCGAGTGTTCGATACCGGTCGATTTGTGAATCAACCCTACGGTGACATATTCACACTCAACCCATAGGGGTCGATGCCCACATCGAACCGTTGTAACGCGATACATAACGCGAATGTAAAACAATCAATTCCTCTGAGGGAGACAAAATAAGTTTATCAACACCATAAAATAAAAACCCTTTTAGCCGGTTCGCGATAAGAGAGTCTCGGTTTTACGTAAAAGGCACTGTAGCTTTAAGGTTACATAAGGCTACAGTGTCTTTTATATTCTATTTATGCAAAGTAATGCGTAAAACTGCCATGGGCATCATAAAAGCAAGATTTTTCGATGGCGTTACTTTCTTATTACGCCCAAAATGGGCTTTTCTTATTCTTTTTTCGGACGGTCCGGCGGGTAGTAATAGTGCGACGGGGAAATCAAAAAATGCTTTTTGAACTCGACCGAAAAATGCTTGTAGTCGGCATATCCGCACATATCGGCAATCTCCTGAAGACTGTAATATTTGCTCATAATGAGCGAGGAAGCATACTCCATTCGCTTGGTGATGACGTATTTTTTCGGAGACATATTAAATTCTTTATTGAAAAGCTTTCGGAAATATGTGTCGCTCATCATCGATTTTTTGGCAGCCTCTGTCAGCGAAAAATCCTTCCTGAACATATTTTCTTTTATGTAGAGTATCGACGGCAGAATTTTCTGATTTTCCGATTCGGAATATTTCGTGTCATTGTTAAATTCGGAAAAAATGCTGTTTAATATTGCGGCTGACTTATAGCGGTATGCCGTGTTTTTCTGCGTCCAGCAGGAAAGGAGGCTTTTGAAAAGCGTTTCGTATTTTTCCCAGTCGTCGGGAACAAATTTTTCGATCTTATCGTGCGAGTAATTATAGACCTTGAAATGAATGGTGATCGATTCGTTCACCGTTCCCGTGCACTGGGTGACGACAGAACCCGGAATGTAGCAGACGGAGTGATCCGGAATATAGATGGACTGATTCTTGCTCTCAAAAAGTATATCGGCCTTTGATTTATAGGAAAGCGTGTCGAACGCTCCGGGAAAATTGCGCGGAGGGCCGAACCAGTAGTACGGAAACACATCCAAAATCTGAAAAACGATGTCCTTCTGTTCGAAAATCACGAAAAATCACCCCTTTATATAGCTAATTATATCAAATCTGTTTCGAAAAGTCAACCTTTTTTGTTAGTTTTAGGGTGTACATATATGAACGAAAATGGTATATTAAAAATGTACATATCGGCGCTTTGATACGCGCCGAATTTATACATATTTTAAAAGGGAAGGAAGATTATTATGAAGGTAAAAAAATTGTGCACCCTAATGACGATTTTTGCCCTTATGGCAATTTTCTCGATTATCGGAGTGCAGGCAGAGGGAAACGCGGCAAAGATCGCCGAGACCGGAAAAGAATATGCGACTTTTGTCGAGGCTGTTAATGACGCCAAATCCGGACAGACGGTCGAGCTTTTGCAGAACGCAAGCTTTTCAGGAGAGATGGAAGTCAGCAAGAACATTACAATTAACGGTGCCGGAAAAGTGTTGACTGATAATGGAGCGATAGTCCCCAACGGTTTCTCAATCAAAATCACGGCGGGCGAAGTAACTGTTAAGAATATCACACTGAAACGTGACAATAAAAAATCGTATGCATTTTTCTGGTTGCCGTCAGACACCGGAGGTGTGCTGACATTATCTGATGATGTAATATTTGACAGTGTAAATGGTGGCAACGGATCTGCGGCTTTTTTGGAAGGCAATGAAAGATGTAAGTTAAATGTGACAGGAAGCAATGTTGCGCTGAAAGATTGTGATGGCGGATATGGCGTGATTGCATTGCTTAATAATAGTAGTGCAGAAATATCGAATATTACAATGACATATTCTAAAACCGGAAGTAATCGTAACGGAATCGGTGTTTTTAACAGATCCCAACTTACTATGAACGCAGGAATGATTTCGGGATATATGAACGGAGTTGCCGTCGGAACAAACGGATGGGGCAATTCTTCAAGTAACGTATCTGTAAGCAACTTAGGCGAGGGCGTCAGCATTCAGTCTTGCAGCAATGCCGGAATAGCGCTGGGCGCAGCAGGAACGGTTAATACTTCAGCATCGATCAGCGGCTGCACAAATCCTATAAACATATCTGGCGCAGGAACAATTAACATAAACGGCGGCGAGATCACCGGAACACAGAAGGTTATCAACGCAACCGGCGGAACGGTTAATGTGAAAGCAGGCACTGTGACAGGAACGGCAAATGTGATCGCAGTTGAAGGCGGATCGGTTAATATAACGGGCGGCGAAATAAACGGAAACAATGATGTTGTAAGGGTATCCAAGGGAACGGTTAATATAATGGGCGGAACAGTGAACGTTGCTAATTCGGCTGCCATAAACGCAACGGGCGGCACGGTCAATATCTCCGGAGGAACCGTAACCGGCGGAACAAACCTTATATATACCAACGGCGCTGAAACAACGGTTAACGTGACGGACGGCAAAATAGTGAGCACGGGCGTCAGCATTAACGCAGATAACGGAACAGTAAATATATCCGGCGGAAAGGTCAATGCCAAAGGCACTGCAATCTACATGGCAGGCAATGCCGGTACGGTAGTTGAGATTAACGGCGGAACCGTAACCGGCAATAAAACCTTAAAAGGAATACATCTGGAAAAGGGAACCGTTAACCTGAAGAACGGAACAATAAATGATTTCGAGTACGGTATCCGCGTACTCGGCGGAACACTCAATGTATCCGGCGGAACAATTGAAAGCTGCAAATTCGGTATCGGAGCGGAAAAGGGAACGGTCAGCATGACCGGCGGAACGATCCGAAACTGCAAGAGCACAACCGGCACCCCGGGGATGGGAATTTACGTAAATAAGACCGATGCACTCAACGTTAATGTGTCCGGCGGAACGATTACCGGATGCGACAGCGGACTCAACATTGCGGATAACAACGAGGCGACCTTGGCGGGAGACGTGACTGTTACTGGCAATACCGGAAGCAATATATGGGTTCCGGGCGCAGGAAAATTGTACATCTCAGGGAAATTTAACGGTACTATCCGCATCAAGACAAGCAATAGAGACAAAGGAATGACGGAAAATGTTATCCCTGCATCTGACTTCGAGGGGATTAGGGACTTAAGCTGCATAACAAACGATTACGATCAGTCGTTTTTCGGCTATTGTAACATGGAAACTAAGACCTTCGGATGGACCAAGCACCCCGAGGTAGCAATAACGGCGACAGACTCCGGTGTTTATAAGACAGCGAATGGAGATACGTTCGGAGTTGTCCGTTTCATATCCGAATTCCTGGCAGAGCCGACGGACGCGATCGAATATTTCGGCACATATGTGATTAAAAGCGAAACGCCCAACGTAAGCGGGGATGCTTCAAAAGCCGAGCTGACAAAGTTTGAATCGTCCGATATAACAGGTGAGTTACAGAAAGGAATTAACGCATACGCGGTTGACGCGATTAATATTGCACAGGAGAACTTTAATACACCTGTAATAGGAATAAGCTTTGTTAAGTTAAAGGGCATTGATACACCGAGATACGCAACGGCAGTTGTTAAAAACATTGATACCAATAAAAATCTCGGTATCAGCGACGGAACAGACTTTGCCGCACAGGAATAAGGAGGTATCTGAATAATGAAAAACAAGAAAATATATGAAGCTCCGAAGTGTCAGGTTACCGAGATAAAGACAGAGGATATCATTCTGGCAAGCGGCAATCTTAATGTGATCGGAAAGGACAAAAACTTCCTCGGCAAGAAGACGCTCGAGATAGATTTCAACTAAACAAATTTCCGCCCTTTTGCAAAGGGAAGCAAAAGGGCGGAAAACAACAATATAAGGAGGCATAAAAATGAGAATGAACGGTAAAAGAACGGTTAGCTTGCTTACTGCGGCATCGATTCTGGCATCGCTCTGCACGGCATCCTTCGCCGCGGACAAAACCTATAAGGCGTTAGACGCGGCCGAAAACGGAGGCGGAGCGTCCAAAACGAGCCAGGGTTATGTGATCGAAAGTCCTTACTGCTATGTAGGATTTTCCGATGTTGACCTTACCGGAATCAAGACGGTTGCCATCACCGCCAAGGTCGATATGAGCCAGGCGGACGGCGACATGATACAGGTGAGGATCGACGACCCGGTCAAGGGCGACTTTTTGGGATATGTCGAGATCAACGGGCACGATCCCGATAACGCAAAGGTTTTCAAGGGCTCTATTACCGAAACGAGCGGAAAGCACAAGGTTTATCTTGTGAGCTCCACGGCATATGCAAAAAGCTCGGTAATCACAGAGGTTTCGTTCCTTACAGAGACTTATGAAAAAGAAAAATACGTTCCGCTCAGCGACGATGTAATCGTTGATACGCACGCATCGACCTGGGCGATGACGGATGCGCTCGGCAGAAAGGTTGCCGACTATGAAGAGGTCGGCCCTTTAAAGGCGGGCAGACAGGTCGGAATGTTTTACTGGACATGGCCGCGCGGTGAGCGCGGAAGCGACCACAAGCCGGTCAATATGTCTGAATTTTCGGCACAGCATCCCGAAATTAAATATGACTATAACAGTGACATTTGGCCAAAAAACGCGACCTATTACTGGAATGAACCGCTTTTCGGATATTACAGCGGGACGGACTACTGGGTTTACAGAAAGCATGCGGAGATGCTTGTAAATGCGGGCGTTGACACGATTGTTTTCGACGCGACGAATGACGCAAAGACCTTCAGAAGACAGTCCGATGTTCTCTTTGCGGCGTTCTATGACGCTAAAAAGGACGGACTTAACGTTCCTAAGTTCTGCTTCATGACGCCTTTCGGAAAGACAAACGGTGCGGCAAAGCAGAACATCATGCGCCTTTATTTCAGCGCATACTACGGCGGCAAATATTCAGATCTCTGGTTCAGGTGGGAGGGCAAGCCCTTACTTATCGGCTGGCAGGATATGTTAAAGCCGAGGGACAACGACCCGGTCGACGCGGCGCTGATGCAGGAGATAAAGGACTTCTTCACATGGAGAAGCTGCCAGCCCAACTATGACGAGGGGCAAAACTCAGAAAATCAGTGGGCCTGGCTTGAAATATATCCTCAGCACGGATTTACCAAGAACGAGGACGGAAGCTATGAAATGGTTCCCGTTGCCATTGCGGCAAACTATTCCGAGCAGCTTCGCGACAAGATCGCGATGAATGATAAAAACGTTATGGGCAGAAGCTACACCTCGCGTTACGGTCAGGACAAATCGGCCGGCGCTTATAAGTACGGATATTTCTTCACAGAGCAGGTGAACCACGCGCTCACGTTCGATGCCGAGCTTATGTTCATCGACGGCTGGAACGAGTGGACCGCAGCAAGATTGCCGTACTGGCAGAACGTTGTAAACGCAAGCGGCGATACATATGACAATGAGGCGAGCCGTGATATCGAGCCGACCAAGGGCGATATGGGCGATAACTACTATGCTCTTTTGGTTGACGCGGTGAGAAAGTGGAAGGGCGCAGAACCTGTTCCCGTTGCCGGAGAAGACAAGACGATCAACCTTAACGACGTTTCGTCCTGGGACAGCGTGACACCCGTTTACTATAACAACAAGGGCACATACAATAGAAATTCCGAATCCTACGGAATCAAATACGAGAACAGCACGGCAAGAAACAATGTTATAAGAGCAAAGGTATCGAAGGACGCCGAAAACCTTTATTTCCTGGCTGAGTGCGCGGCGAACATTACCGAGCAGACCGGAAAGGACTGGATGAAGCTTTACATTGATACCGACAGGAACAGACCCACAGGCTGGGAGGGCTATGACTATGTTATAAACTCTCCCGCGGCAGGCGACATTTCGCGCCTCAGCGCAGACGGAACGGCCGAGAAGATAGGCACCGCAGAATTTAAGGTATCGGGCGAGAAGCTTTCCGTTAAGGTTCCGAGAGCGATTTTGGGACTTTCCGGCGAGCTTAACTTCGAATTCAAGTGGGTCGACAACGCGTCCGGCGACATATTGAACCTTTATATTGACGGTAACTCGGCTCCCATGGGCAGATTCAACTATGTTTACACCCAGAAGGCACAAAAGGCGCTTTCCGACGATTTGAGAAAACAGCTTACGGGCATCACCGTATTGAAGGACGGCTCGAACAGAGTCATCATGTCCGGCGGCAAGGCGTTCGCTTATGACAAGAACACTATTTACGGCGCGAGACGCATCAACGGCGTGATGTATTTCCCGGCAGAGCTTTTGTATGACGCATTGGGCTATAAGGTCGAGTGGGACGGCGGCCGCAATATGTTAAAGCTCTTCCACGACGACTTTTTATACACCGTCGCGGGAACGGGAGAGGCAAGAGTCAACGGAGTCTTAAAGGCGGTTACGAACCCCGTGACCGTGATAGACGGAATACCCTACATTCCGGTTACGCTCCTTAAAGAAAACTTAGGCATCGAGGTTTACGATTCGGGCAGTCTGTCCGCATTCGGAACGGGAATTAACGGCGCGGTTATAGACTCGCTTGTAAACGAGTTTTAACGGAAGGGAGAGAAAAAAGTGAAAAAATTATTATCGGTATTAACAATATTTGCTTTAATTTTAAGCACTGTGATTTTTTCCGCCGCGGCAGACACAATCGGCATAGCGTCGGATGAGCTCCCGACAACCGGATGGACGTTTGAAGCGTCCTCCACGAACGCGAATAACGGCGTTCCCACAGAAGTCCCGGAAAACGTTATCGACGGAACACCCGAAAAGCACTGGCACTCGATGATTAAGCC
>ERZ824480.3621-NODE-3621-length-10320-cov-2.884754_pt1 | contig 10320 bp, 8 predicted proteins | sample MGYA00519861_ERZ824480 | MGnify/ENA primary metagenome ERZ824480 (study PRJEB31778, sample SAMEA3449152) | human gut metagenome | biome: human gut; feature: human-associated habitat; material: faeces | place: United Kingdom | collected 2010/2012 ...
GAATGCCTGCCGCAACCGATGGGGCTGACGCCGCGGCTTTTTCCAGAGAGGCTCGGAGTGAATGAGAAGCTGCGCAGGGTTTTTCAGGACCCGTGTCGGGCCGTGATGATGCGTCTTGAGCCTTCGCATGCATTGTCCGCCGGCGGGAAAAACGAGCTGCGCTCAAGGTCCCGGCGAGACAGACTAAGCCGTTGAGCAGCGTGAGGGCATATCCGAGACTGGCGCTCGAAAGATGGCCCAGATACGGGTGCATGAATAGGATGAGGAGTGCGTTGCCCCACCCGACTAATGTCAGCATCGCCAACGCACGAAGTTCCGGCAGCCGTGAGCTCCAGAGTGCTGCGGAGCCGATCAGTGCGCCGGCAAGAAAAAGCAGTGCCAGACCGGCGAGCGATTCAAGCCCGGCATTATCCAGGGCGAAGGCGACTGGCGGCAGCAGGCCGAGAAGCACTGAGAAATTAAGTGCTGGGAGGAGCGCTGAGGCACGAAGTCCCAGACTTGGCCGCAGCCGCAGACTTAGACCAAGCGCCACGGCAGCCGTTGAGGCAAAAACCGCGGCAAGCAGCATCGGCGTGAAGATATCAGGGGCTTCGCCAAAGCGCTCAAAGCCCTTGAGCCCCAAACCGATCGCCAAGGCGGCGTACCAGATCGTAAATATGAGCGGCCGTCGGATAACCAGCAGCCAGGGCGTCAGAATGGCTGAGAGGCCAAGGAGCAGGCTCGCGGCATCGTCTCCGGTCTGCCAGGTTTGCCCGATAACAACAGTGCCGTGAGCAGGCCACCCAATGCTGCAGAGCAGTCCTGCAGCGTGCGATGGATGTATTTGCAGCAAATGGTCGGCAGGAAACTCAGCAGTGCGGCGCCGCCAAAGATCGTGAGCCGCAGCGTATCGGACCAGGCGGTCCAATTTGCAGCTGCAAATGCAAGCAGTGCGCCCGAGAGCAGAAGGATTGCCCAGCTCCCTATGATCATCCCGAAGGGGCGAAGTGATCGAGCATGGTCTAAGTCCGCAGCAGACGGAGCGCCCTCTTCGTCAGCAGTGTCTTTTTCTGCGTTCGCTGCAGCAAGCGGAGCCGGTTCCGCGGAAACGGTCGGTGTTTCTGCAGGTGCCGGTGCACTTGGGCTGGTGTCGGCCGTGCTCGTTTTGCGTTCGACAGCCGTTTCCGGCGGCGGCGTTGCTGCCCCTAGGACGAAGTTCGGCGCCGCTGAGGGCGCAATGCTCGGGGCGGCGCCAGAGACAGCGTCTACGCCCTCGGTCAGATCCGTCTCTGGAGAAGAGACGATTGCAGAGCGCTCGTCCGCTTTTTCTTCTTTAGAGAGCTCGCCAGCAGGTGTTTCCGCAGGCCGTTCTGCAGCGGCGGGCAATGCCGCTGGTTTTGCCTTCGTTTGCGCTGATGCGTCGGATGTCAGGCATTCCTTTGGCGCCGATGCTTCCGGCTGCTCCGAAGCGCCGTTGTCGTTGTCAATCGGCGCGGCAGCTTCTGCTGTCAGAGCTTCGGCAACCGCAGAAGATAAAGGCGCTTCTTTAAGGAAAGGCGCTCCCGAGCGCGGATGGCCGTCCTGACTTTGTCGGCGGGTGTTTTTGCGCTTGGACTTCTTTTTCTGGACGTTTCGCTGAGCGGCCATAGGATCGGTCTCCGCAGACAAGAATGGAAGGAATCTTAGAAAAAGAAAAAGGTGCGCTCGGCGAATCGCGTCAGGCGCACCTTCAATATATGTGTTCTGATTCTTGCTTGTCGGCGTTCAAACGGTTTACTGATGTTTAAATTCTGCGCTTGCCTTGAGGACGGCAGCCTGACGTTCTGCAGCTCGGCGGGCACGTTCTTCATCAAAGGAAGGGACTGCGGCTGAAAGATAGACATACATCGAATAAATCGTCAGCACCGCCGCCAGCCAGATGAGTCCCGTCCCGATCAAGGCAATGTCGATGCCGAAGATCGGGTCGTTCCAAAGAAGACAAGGGATAGCCGTCATCTGTGCAATCGTCTTTGTTTTGCCGTACCAATTGACTTTGACGCGGCCGGATTCACCGATCTTGGCCATCCATTCGCGAATGCCAGTCACCGTGATTTCGCGTCCGATAATGATCATTGCAACGGCCATGTCGAGACGATCGAGCCCGACCAGAGCCACTAGGGCAGCTGATACAACAAGCTTGTCGGCAATCGGGTCAAGGAATGCGCCCATGCGGGTAGCCCAGCCTTCGTAGCGTCTGGCCAGGAATCCGTCGAGCGCATCTGTCACGGCGGCGACAACAAATGTGACGCAGGCGATGACGTTGACCCAATGCGGCGCAAGCCATGTTTCAGGGATATAGAAAACGCCGAGAACCACGGGGATCAGCGCAATGCGCAGCCACGTGAGGACCATAGGGACGTTGATTTTGAAAGGCGGCTTGAGCTTCATTATTTTGCCGTTGGGCCTGGAATGGGTTGAAATAATTAAGAATTCTTAATCAGGGCTGCTCGCCTGATTCGGTTGACAGAGCGGCGCCCGTATTCGCCGGGACTGCCGTATGCAGCTGACTATAGATTTGTTCGGCAAGTTTGCGAGAAATGCCGGGCACTTGAGCAATATCTTCAGCTGAAGCATTTTTGAGCTGCTTCATGCCGCCGAAGTGCCCGAGTAGTTTAGCGCGGCGTTTGGGTCCGACGCCGGACAAATCCTCTAATTTAGATGTATTTCGAGTCTTAGCGCGCTTGGCCCGCATGCCTGTAATCGCAAATCGGTGGGCTTCGTCGCGAATTTCGGCGATGAGCATCAGTGCTCGAGACATTTCGCCCAAAATGAGCGGGAAGACGAGTGTCTCAAGACCGGTTTTGCGCCCTTCGCCCTTGGCTACCCCAACGATTGCGCCGACATCGAGTCCGAGATCTTCGAAAACTTCTCGGGCCATCTCCACCTGGCCGCGGCCGCCGTCAATTAATACAACTGTCGGAAGCTCTGCTTCTCCGCGTGCTGCAGGCGCATATCTGCGAGCAAGCACTTGCTTCATTGCAGCATAGTCGTCGCCGGGTTCAAAGCCCGCTATATTGAATCGCCGGTAGAGCGACGACTGCATGCGGCCCTCTCGGAAAACTACGCAGGATGCTTGTGTAGCTTCGCCCTGTGTATGAGAGATGTCAAAGCATTCGACGGAGAATTCCATGGGATCGTCATTCTTCGGTGCAAATGCAGGACCGAGCACCGCCATCAAATCATTGAGGCGCGCGGTTTGAGTGCCGGATTCGGCCAATCTTCGGGCAAGCGCTATCTGCGCCCCCTGTATGCACATCTCAAGCCATCGCCGGCGTGTTTCCTGCGGTTCGCTGACAACGGGTACGCGGCGGCCGGCAAGATCCGTGAGCAGTGATGACAAGCGGGCCGGCAGCTCCGGATCGGCAGGATCAGGTTCAACGATCAACAGGGCCGGAATGGGAAGTTCGGCGTAGTGTTGACTGACAAAGGCTTCAATGACTTCACCCTTCGAGGGCATCAGATCCTGAGCGGTCGGTGCTCGGTCGCCGGCTTTAGGAAATATGGCGCGATCGCCTAAATGGCGGCCGCCGCGCACCATGGCGAGATTCACACAGACAATGCCCTGACCTATCGATGCCGCCACGATGTCGGCGTCAACATCTCCGCCTGTTGTCTCAATGGCCTGCTGATGCCGCATTTGAGTGAGCGCGGCGATGCGGTCGCGCAGATGGGCGGCTTCTTCAAACTGCCAGGCATCCGAAGCAGCCCACATGCGTTTTTCCAGATCGTTGAGTACGTCAATGGAGCGGCCTTCGAGAAACTGTTCAGCACGACGACAATCTGCCGCATAAGCCTCTTTGGTGATCAGTCCGCAGCAGGGAGCCGTACAGCGCCCGATCTGTCCCAAAAGACAGGGGCGTGATCGGTTTTTAAAAACGGATTCTTCGCAGGTGCGCAGCTGAAAAGCTTTTTGCAGCATTTCGATGGCGGTTCGCGCCGCGCTCGAACTGGGGTACGGTCCGAAAAATTTCGATCGTTTATCGACGCCGCCCCGGTAATAGGAAAGGCGAGGGAAGTCGCCCGCGCCAATGCGGATGTAGGGGTAGCTCGCGTCGTCGCGCAGCCGGATGTTGTAATGCGGCTTAAGCGTCTTGATGAGATTGTTCTCAAGCAGGAGCGCTTCGGCTTCGGAACGCGTAACGGTGGTTTCAATCCGCGCAATGCGGCTCACCATCAGCGCTATGCGCGGGGAGAGTCCGGTTTTGCGGAAGTATGAGGAAACGCGGTTTTTCAGGTCCCTGGCCTTGCCGACGTATAGGCAGGTGCCGTCGGCGCCGAAGTACCGGTAGCAGCCCGGCAGATGCGGCAGCGTACGAACTTCTTCGCTGGGATTAAAAGGGCGCGCATCGGGGACCGCGCTGGAGAAAGCCCCTTCAGCATCGGCTGAGGCGTTCTCCCAAGGCGCAGGCACAGACTGTTCGTCATCAGCAGGAACAGTCCGCTCTCGTTCATGAGTCGCTTTCGTGCTCATCAAAGCAAAAGCTGAGCGGCGAATTAATTTTTCTTCTTTTTGCCGTCGTCGCCGAGCAGTTCATCAAAATGCAGTGTAATGCCCTTATATTCCCGCTCAACCTTTTCGGGGCTGGCGCAGCGGAATTCGAGCCAAGCCTTGGCAGGCTGACCGTCGGCTGAGGCTGCCGATGAGGAACCCGTGAGCGGCATCATGCCCATGCCCTTGTCGGTGCAGAAGGCCTTGGCGCGCTCGTAAACGAAGTCGGCGATGCGGGCGGAAGATTCAACCTTGGGGCGTTCCGCCGAAATGCGCCAGATAGACCCGACGACCGGTTCAATATTGACGCGGCTGTCGAAGGCCTTTTCAAGCTCTTGAGTCGCAGAGGAACAGCCCGAAAGCAAGAGGGCCGCACCGGCAGAGGCGCAAAGAAAAAGGGCAACAGAAGACTGGCGGGGCATGAGGAGCATGAATAAGTTCACCGTGAAGACGGCGGAAAAAGAAAACCTTCACATTATATGAATGGGCATGAATGAACGACGGATAGGTTAAGACTCGGAGCGCTTTTCTCAGCCTCGGCACTGCTCCTTTAGGAACGGGCTCCCAAACCATGCGAATGAATACAAATCAATGTGTTGGCTGAAGATAAAAATAATCAAATCAATCAATAGATTGCATACAGTCACAGGCTGTAATTTCTGTAAGGCGGCCTTAATTTGCGGTTCCTAAACTGCCCCGCAAAATAGAACTCAAGCGTCCTTAGGCCCTGGACGCAAAGAACGCCGCTCATGACAACCCCAAGCTCGATTACCCAGCCTCTTATTGAAGTTCGCGGACTGACCTGCGAGCGCGGCGAACGTACGCTCTTTACGGGCATGTCGTTCACTGTGGCTCCGGGTTCGCTGGTCCGCATTGCGGGATCAAACGGGGCGGGAAAAACCACGCTTTTGCGTCTCTTGACGGGACTGATGCGGCCGGCCGAAGGTGAGATCTTCTGGCGCGGCGAACCGATTCTCAAGGCGGCTCAGGATTTCTGGCGCGAGCTCTGCTATATCGGCCACCGCAACGGCGTGAAGGATGATCTTTCCGTGATGGAGAACGTCCTCATCAATGCGCGCATTGCTTCGCTGAGCTGCACGCCCGAAGCTGCTCGCGCAGCATTGGCAGCCGTGGGCCTCTCAGACTACGAAGACGTTCCTGCCGGCCAGCTCTCGCAGGGACAGCGCAGACGCGTTGCGCTGGCGCGTCTTTGGCTTTCAGAATCTGTGCCGCTTTGGATTCTGGATGAGCCCTTTACTGCGCTCGACGTCAAGGGTGTCGCCCGGCTGGCGGACTTGGTTTCCAAGCATGTTGCCGAGGGCGGCGTGGTCATGCTGGTGACGCATCAGGAAGTGCCGGTGGATCCGAAGCACCTCTTTGTCATTGAACCGGAGCGTTGGGCTCCCAAGCGCCGATCGGCGGTTGAGCGGGCGATGGCGGATGCGGCAGCTGCCGAAGCCGAAAGCGCTGCCAGGGACTGAAGAGAGGAGACGCCAAGATGTTTAATCTCTTCATGACGATTCTGAAACGCGATCTGACGCTCTCACTTCGCCGCAAGTCTGACCTCGCTCAGGTGATCTTCTTTTTTGCGGTGGTTGTAACGCTCGTGCCTTTGGGCGTCGGTGCGGAAACCAATATCCTGCGCAGCATCGCCCCGGGCGTGGTTTGGGTTGCGGCGCTTCTCGCGGCGCTCCTTTCGCTCCCGCGCATGTTTGCGACCGACCATGAGGACGGCACGCTCGAGCAGATGCTCGTGGCTGCAGAGCCGGTACCGGTCATTGTGGTGGCTAAAGTAGCCGCGCATTGGATCGTTACGGGGGTGCCCATGACCATCTTTGCGACCATTTTCGGGGTGATGTTCGACTTAGAGCTCGATGTGACGCTCGTCATGGTAGCGAGTCTCCTGATCGGTACGCCGGTGCTCTCTCTCGTTGGTGCGGTCGGCGCTGCGCTGACGCTCGGACTTCGTGCCGGCGGCGTCCTGACGTCGCTTCTCGTGCTTCCGCTTTATATTCCCGTCCTCATTTTCGGTTCGGGAGCGGCAACTGCCGCTGCTATGAGTCTCTCACCGGCTTCTCACTTCATGATCGTCGGCGGGCTTTCGCTCTTTGCACTCGCACTGGCGCCTTTTGCAGGCGCTGCGGATTGCCGAACAGTAAACCTTCATTATTCAGAACAAAAATAATCCATCGCAGGAGAACAGAACCTGATGAGCACTTCAATTACATTGGAAGGCTTCTATCGCAAGGCCGGGAAGCTTATTCCATGGTTTATGAGCGCAGCACTGGTGCTCTTTATCGTCGGCGTTTATCTCGGGTTCTTCGTCTGCCCGATTGAGGCGCGTCAAGGCAACTCTTACCGCATTATTTTTATTCACATTCCTGCGGCGTGGCTCGCCATGTCGCTTTATCTGCTGATGGCCGTTGCGAGCATCGTGGGACTGCTTAAAAACTCCCGACTTGCTTTCATTCTGGCGCAGGCGATGGCGCCGACCGGCGCCCTCATGGGCTTTATTGCGCTTTTTTCGGGTGCATTCTGGGGACGGCCGACTTGGGGCACATACTGGGTGTGGGATGCTCGCCTGACATCCATGCTGATTCTCTTCTTCCTCTATCTCGGTTTTATTGCGCTCCATTCGGCCATTGACGATAAGCGCCGCGCTGATCAGGCTGCGAGCGTCATTTCTATCGTCGGCGCCGTGAACGTCCCGATTATCTACTTCTCGGTGCGTTGGTGGAACACTCTGCATCAGGGAGCCTCCATTACTTCGAGCGGCTCTTCGATTGCACCGATCATGCTCAACACCATTTTCATCATGCTGGCTGCCGGCACGCTTTACGGCGCAGCCGTCGTGCTTTCGCGGACTCGTACGATGATTCTTGAACGCGAACGCAAGAGCGATTGGGCGCAGAAGGCTGCGCTGGAGGGGAAATTATGAACAACTGGAACTCTCTGGCTGACTTCATTTACATGAACGGCCACGGTTACTACGTTTGGTGCGCATACGGCGCATTTGTGCTCGGTGTTCTGTTTGAGCTTTACGGGCTGGTAACTCGCCGCCGAGCGATCTGTCGGCGCATCATGCGCGAAGCACGTGCAGCGCAGTCGACGCTGGAAAGCTGATCCCCCTGCGATTGAGACCCCAAGGAAAAAACATGAACGCCAAAACTAAAAAACTTGCCTTGATCGGCGCAGCCGCCGTAGTGCTCTGCGCAGGCATCTTCATGGCACTGCAGGCCTTTAACGAAAATCTGGTCTTCTTTTTCTCACCCACTCAGGTAGCCGCTAAAGAAGCGCCTGTGGGCCGCACGTTCCGTCTGGGCGGAGTGGTTGAGAAGAATTCAGTCATTCGGGAAAACGACGGCGTAACCGTTCACTTCCGTATCACCGATACGGCGCAGACGGTTAATGTCGAATATAAGGGCATTCTGCCCGACCTCTTTGCCGAAGAGCAGGGCGTTGTTGCGCAGGGCAAACTCAACGAAGCCGGTGTGTTTGTCGCGAGTGAAGTGCTCGCCAAGCATGACGAAAACTACATGCCGCCTGAGGCCGCCAAAGCGCTCGAAGATGCGCATAAGGCCGGCGTAGCCAAGGCTCACGCTCAGGGCATGGACTCGAAGAGCCACGCCGAGGCGGTCAAATCGGGCGCTCCGATGCCGGCCAACCATCCGTAAGGATTAAGGGACATTATTCTTCGCGCTGCGAAGCTGCTCTGCGCCGTTTGACTCGGAACAACGGCAAAGAACGAACTGCGCAGCGCCTTCACCAGCGGCGGACACCATAGAAGGCCCGTCCATTTACATTAGAAGAAGCCGATGACCGAGCGAGGCTCTGATAGAGAACCTACCGGTATGTCAACAACGGAGAAATCAAGTGATACCTGAGATTGGTCACTTCGCACTGATCCTGTGCCTTGCGCTCAGCATTGTCCAGGGCGTTCTGCCGCTCGTGGGCGCAGCCCGCGGCAGCGGTCCGCTCATGGCAGTGGCGCGGCCTGCGGCTGCAGCCAACGCATTATTCGGCACGATCGCCTTCGGGTGCCTTGCGTACTCGTTTTATATTTCCGACTTCAGCGTGCTCAACGTTGCCAACAACTCCAACTCGATGCTGCCCTGGTACTACAAGGTCGCAGCGACTTGGGGTTCTCATGAAGGCTCGATTCTCTTCTGGACGGTAACGCTTGGCTGGTGGGGAGCTGCAGTTGCATTCTCGGCGAGGAAGCTCCCAGAGGATATGGTGGCTCGCGTGACGGGCGTCATGGGGCTTGTCGGCATGGGGTTCCTGCTCTTCATGCTCTTTACCTCCAATCCGTTCCTGCGAATTTTCCCGGCACCGGCCGAAGGTGCAGACTTGAATCCGCTCTTGCAGGATCCGGGGATGGTCTTCCATCCGCCGCTGCTTTATTTGGGCTACGTGGGTTTCTCGGTTCCCTTCGCCTTTGCGATTGCTGCGCTCCTTTCCGGACGTCTTGATGCGGCCTGGGCGCGTTGGATGCGTCCTTGGACGACGGCCGCCTGGATTTTGCTCACGCTCGGTATTGCGCTCGGCTCCTACTGGGCCTATTACGAACTCGGCTGGGGCGGCTGGTGGTTCTGGGACCCGGTCGAAAACTCGTCCTTCATGCCCTGGCTCACGGGTACGGCGCTGATTCACTCGCTTGCAGTAACTGAAAAGCGCGGCTGCTTCCGTATTTGGACAGTGCTCTTGGCGATCATCACGTTCTCACTCTCGCTCTTGGGGACCTTCCTCGTCCGTTCGGGCGTTCTCACGTCGGTGCATGCGTTTGCTACGGATCCGGAACGCGGCCTCTTTATTCTGGCTTTCCTGATTCTGGTGATCGGGCTTTCGTTCCTGCTTTTCGCTTGGCGTGCGCCAACGGTGGGTTTGGGCGGCAACTTCGCACTGATCTCGCGCGAATCCATGCTGCTGGTCAACAATGTGCTGCTGGTGGTGGCGATGGGCGCCGTCCTTTTGGGCACGCTCTATCCGCTCTTCCTCGATGCGCTCAATGCCGGCAAGATTTCTGTTGGGCCTCCGTACTTTGATGCGGTCTTCGGTCCGCTGATGCTCCCGCTGGTGTTCCTGATGGCAGTGGGGCCGATCGCACGCTGGAAGGAAGCCGATCCCATGACGCTCGTGAAGCGCCTCGCCTGGTGCTTTGTGGCGGCGATCGCGGTCGGCATTGCCGTTCCGCTTCTGATGGGCGCCTGGAGCACCTGGGTCTTTACCGGCACGACGCTGGCTGTCTTCGTGATGTGCGGCATCGTTGAGGAAATCCGCGGCGAACTGAAGTTTGCCCCCGCCGGCACCGGCATCTTCGGTCGTCTTACCCGCATGACGCGTGCCACGTGGGGCATGCACCTTGCACACTTCGGCGTAGCAGTGTTCATCATCGGCGTGGCGCTGGTGAAGGGCTATCAGGCTGAGCGCGATGTCCGCATGTTTGAATCTGACGTCGTGCATGTTGCGGGCTATACCTTTACCTTCAACGGCGTGAGCTCCGCTCGCGGCGCCAACTTCACCGCCGACCGAGGCGATTTCACGCTCTCGAAGGACGGCAAGGAACTTCAGCACCTTTATCCGGAAAAGCGCAAGTACTTCAGCTCCAATTCGATGCCGATGACAGAGGCCGCCATTCGCCATTCCATTACGGGTGACGTGTATGTGAGTCTGGGCGTGCCGAGTTCGGACGGCGGCTGGGTGGTTCGCGTGTATTCGAAGCCTTTCGTGACTTGGATCTGGTTCGGCTGCATCATCATGAGCGTGGGCGGCCTGCTTGCGATGCTTGATCGCCGTTATCGCCGCCGCCGTGA
>ERZ824480.3622-NODE-3622-length-10319-cov-3.906956_pt1 | contig 10319 bp, 7 predicted proteins | sample MGYA00519861_ERZ824480 | MGnify/ENA primary metagenome ERZ824480 (study PRJEB31778, sample SAMEA3449152) | human gut metagenome | biome: human gut; feature: human-associated habitat; material: faeces | place: United Kingdom | collected 2010/2012 ...
TCATATTCTTTTACAAAATAATCAATAACAGTTTCTTCAAAGATATCCGTAAAGTTAAATACCAAATGCTCTATTCCAATTTTATAGGCAACTCTTCTGGCATCATCAATATCATCTATGGAGCAGCATCCGCCGGAAACGCATTGTTCCATATAACGGTCCGGTCTCAAACGCAGGGTAACACCTGTAACATCATACCCCGCATTTTTCAATAACAAAGCGGCGACAGAGCTGTCTACACCGCCGCTCATTCCTAACATTCCTTTTTTTTTCATATAGTTACTGCCTTTTACATTTTCTGTACTGTACTCTTTAAAATAGACCGAGACAGGCTCAGCCTCGGTCTATTTTAAAATCATTATTTTTCTGTGTCTCCAAATGGGTGAATATGATTATCTTTAATAATCGGAATTTGATTTTCTTCCTCGGAAGCAGCTTCACTTTCAGAAGATTCTTTTTTATATGAAAAGTCGCTGGCATATACATTGGTAGTTATCATAATTCCAATCACTCCAAAAGCTAATATTCTACATAATAATTTTTTCATGTGTTGCACCACCATTCATTATAATACAAAATGATTATAAGATTATTCGGGCTCAGCGTATATAATAATAATTGATAAAAACTATAGAAAAATTGACTTGGGATTATATATGGTTTTGGTACAGGATTATTTTAAAAGGTATTACTTTAAATTATTATGATTAACAGAACTCACGTTTGGATTTGCTATATACAAATAAAAATATCTGTGTTATAATCACTTCACATATCAATCAGAGGTGAAACTGCCATATGGAATTTAAACTACACTCAGACTTTGCCCCTACCGGCGACCAGCCGCAGGCGATAGATGCATTGGTTAAGGGCTTTAAGGAAGGCAACCAGTGCCAAACGCTTCTTGGTGTCACCGGTTCCGGTAAGACCTTTACAATGGCGAATGTTATACAGAAGCTGCAGAAACCGACACTGATTATTGCTCATAATAAAACTCTGGCGGCGCAGTTGTACGGGGAATTCAAGGAATTCTTCCCGGAGAATGCAGTGGAGTATTTTGTGTCCTATTATGATTATTACCAACCGGAAGCATATGTGCCTTCAACAGATACTTACATTGCAAAGGATTCAGATATAAATGATGAGATAGATAAGCTGCGTCATTCGGCGACAGCTTCTCTTACCGAGCGCAGAGATGTTATTGTTGTGTCCAGCGTTTCGTGTATATACGGACTCGGAAGTCCGATTGATTATCAGAATATGACGCTTTCGGTGCGCCCGGGAATGACAAAAGACAGAGATGATGTTTTAAGAAAGCTTGTTGATATACAGTATGAGAGAAATGATATAGATTTTCACAGAGGAACATTCAGGGTTCATGGGGATGTAGTCGAGATTTATCCGGCAGCGGCTACGGATACGGCTGTGAGAATTGAATTTTTCGGAGATGAGATTGACAGAATTTCCGAGATAGATGTGCTTACGGGAGCGGTAAAGTGTGACCTTGAGCATGTGGTAATATTTCCTGCTTCACATTATGTAGTTGCACCTGATAAAATGACTCATGCGATAAAGAATATTGAGGATGACCTTGCAGAAAGAATTACATTTTTTAAATCAGAGGATAAACTTATAGAGGCTCAGAGAATATCGGAGAGGACTAATTTTGATATAGAAATGATGCGTGAGACAGGGTTCTGTTCAGGAATAGAGAACTACTCAAGGTATCTTTCAGGGGCAGCGCCGGGAGAAGCTCCTAATACGCTTATTGATTATTTTCCGGATGATTTTCTAATAATAGTAGATGAGTCGCATATGACGATACCTCAGATAAGGGGAATGTATTCAGGCGACAGGTCACGGAAGACTACTCTTGTAGATTACGGATTCAGGCTGCCTTCCGCGCTTGACAACAGGCCTCTTAATTTTGATGAGTTTGAGGCGCATATTAATCAGATTATGTGTGTGTCTGCAACTCCGTCCGAATATGAGAGCACGCATGAGATGCTAAGGGCAGAGCAGATAATAAGGCCTACCGGACTTCTTGATCCTGAGGTGATTGTGCGCCCGGTTAAGGGTCAGATAGACGACCTTTTGAGTGAAGTGTCAAAGGAAACCGAAAAGCATAATAAGGTCATGGTAACAACGCTTACAAAGCGTATGGCAGAGGAGCTTACCAAATATCTTGCAGAGAACGGCATAAGAGTCAGATATTTACATTCTGATATTGATACGCTTGAACGCTCTGAGATAATAAGGGATATGCGTATGGATGTATTTGACGTGCTTGTCGGAATTAATCTTTTGAGGGAGGGGCTTGATATTCCTGAGATAACGCTTGTGGCAATTCTCGACGCTGATAAAGAAGGATTTTTAAGGTCGGAAACATCGCTTATACAGACGATAGGAAGAGCGGCAAGAAATGTTGACGGGCATGTTATAATGTACGCTGATAATATAACTGATTCGATGGAGAGAGCTATATCGGAGACTAACAGAAGACGCAAGATACAAAAGAAGTATAATGACGAACACGGAATTACTCCGCAGTCCATTAAAAAGGAAGTCCGTGACCTTATACGTATTTCAAAAGAAGTTCCGAAGGTTAAGGAAGAACTTGAAAAGGATATTGAATCAATGAGCAGAAAAGAGATTAAGAGGCTTATAGATAATTTCAGTAAGCGTATGCATAAGGCTGCCGCAGAGCTTAATTTTGAAATGGCGGCAGAACTAAGAGATACTATTGTAGAACTTAGAAAGCAGCTTGCTGATATAGATGGAGGGTTACACAGTGAAAGATAATTTTATTCGTATAAGAGGAGCAAGGGAACACAACCTTAAAGGAGTTGATGTTGACATTCCGAGAGATGAATTTGTTGTTATTACCGGACTTTCAGGTTCAGGAAAGTCTTCTCTTGCATTTGATACAATATATGCGGAAGGACAGAGACGGTACATGGAGTCTTTGTCTTCATATGCAAGAATGTTTCTCGGACGAATGGATAAGCCTGATGTCGATAATATAGAAGGTTTATCGCCTGCAATATCAATTGACCAGAAATCAACTAATCGAAATCCGCGTTCAACAGTCGGAACCGTAACCGAGATATATGATTATTTCAGACTTTTATATGCAAGAATCGGTATACCGCACTGTCCGTCATGCGGAAAGGAGATAAAAAAGCAGTCAGTTGACCAGATGGTGGATGAAGTTATGAAGCTGCCTGAAAGAACAAGGATACAGCTTCTTGCGCCTGTAGTGCGAGGCCGGAAAGGAACACATGCGAAGGTGCTGGATAATGCCAGAAAAAGCGGATATGTGAGAGTTGTTATTGACGGTAATATGTACGAGCTGTCTGAGGATATTGCCCTCGATAAAAATATAAAGCATAATATAGAGATTGTTGTGGACAGGCTTGTTATAAAGGAAGGAATAGAAAAGAGACTTGCAGATTCTATGGAGAATGTTCTAAAACTTGCCGAAGGTCTTATGATTGTTGATGTAGTTGACGGGGAAAGAAAGAATTTCAGCGAAAGTTTTTCATGCCCGGATTGTGGGATAAGCATAGATGAGATAGAGCCGAGAAGCTTTTCGTTTAATAATCCGTTCGGCGCCTGCCCGGTTTGCAAGGGCTTAGGTTTTAAGATGGAATTTGATCCTGAGCTTTTGATTCCTGATCAGACCATGAGTATTGATGAAGGAGCAATAGCCGTAATGGGCTGGCAGTCTGTTACTGATTCGTCAAGCTATACGAGATGTATTATGGATGCTCTGGCAAAGGAGTATGATTTCAGCCTGTCAACTCCGTTTTGTGATTATAGTAAAAAAATAAAGGACGTTATACTTTATGGCGCTGACAAGACTGTTAAGGTGCATTACAGAGGGCAGAGAGGCGTAGGAGTCTATGATGTGATGTTTGAAGGGCTGATAAAGAATGTAGAACGAAGATACAGAGAGACTTCATCTGATATTACTAAGCAGGAATATGAAGAATTCATGAAGATTACGCCTTGCAGGGAATGCGGCGGAAAAAGACTTAAGCGGGAAGTGTTAGGCGTTACTGTAGGTGATAAAAATATTGCCGAGATAACGGAGCTTCCTATACGTAAACTCCAGAAGTATATGAATGAGCTTCATTTAACTGATATGCAGTTGAAAATAGGAGAGCTTGTTCTCAGAGAGATTAATGCCAGAATAGGTTTTCTTATGGATGTCGGTCTGGATTACCTTACTCTTTCAAGGTCGGCAGGAACTCTTTCAGGTGGTGAAGCACAGCGTATAAGGCTTGCTACTCAGATTGGTTCGGGGCTGGTCGGAGTTGCTTATATACTTGATGAGCCTAGTATTGGCCTGCATCAGCGGGATAATGACAAGCTTCTAAAGACGCTTAACAATCTTAAAAATCTGGGAAACACACTTATTGTAGTTGAGCATGATGAAGATACTATGCGCGCCGCAGATTATATTGTTGATATCGGACCGGGAGCAGGTGAGCACGGTGGAGAGCTTGTGGCATGCGGAACGGCGGAAGACATTATGAGTTGTCCTGAGTCGATAACCGGAGCGTACCTTAGTGGGAGAGAGGTTATTCCGGTGCCGAAAGAAAGAAAAGAGCCGTCGGGATGGATTATGGTAAAAGGAGCAAGTGAGAACAATCTTAAGAATATTGATGTGAAATTCCCTACAGGCGTTATGACATGTGTTACAGGTGTTTCCGGTTCAGGAAAGAGTTCTCTTGTAAATGAGATTTTATACAAATCTCTTGCGAAAAAGCTTAACCGTGCGCGTACAATACCGGGCAAACATAAGGATATTACAGGTGTAGAACAGCTTGATAAGGTTATAAATATTGACCAGTCGCCTATCGGAAGAACACCGCGTTCCAATCCTGCGACTTATACAGGCGTATTTGATATGATACGTGATTTGTTTGCTTCAACGCCTGACGCTAAAATGCGAAGCTATAAAAAGGGACGCTTTTCATTTAATGTTAAGGGAGGAAGATGCGAGGCATGTTCCGGTGACGGAATAATTAAGATTGAGATGAACTTTCTGCCTGACATATATGTTCCTTGTGAAGTTTGCGGCGGTAAGCGTTATAACAGAGAAACTCTTGATGTCAAATATAAAGGAAAAAGCATTTACGATGTGCTTGATATGACAGTTGAGGAGGCGATGCATTTCTTCGAGCCAATACCGTCTGTTTACAGAAAAATAAAGACTTTGTATGACGTTGGACTTTCATATATTAAGCTCGGGCAGCCTTCAACACAGCTTTCAGGCGGCGAGGCACAGAGAATAAAGCTTGCCACAGAGCTCAGCAGACGTAGTACCGGAAAGACGATATATATATTGGACGAGCCGACGACAGGTCTTCACTTTGCAGATGTACACAAGCTGATAGATATATTGAAAAGGCTTACGGAAAGCGGTAATACAGTTGTAGTAATAGAACATAATCTGGACGTTATTAAGACAGCCGATTATATAATTGATATTGGACCTGAAGGCGGAGACCGGGGAGGAACGGTTATTGCAGCCGGAACGCCTGAAGATGTTGCCAATACAAAAGGAAGCTATACAGGTGAATTTCTTAAAAAAATCTTAGTTTGACATTTTTTATTATGCCTTATATCATGTTAGGAGGATTATACAAATGAGTAATTATCATTTTTTTGCCATGATGGCCAGAATGAAGTATATCAGCCGTTGGTCGCTTATGCGTAATTCTGATAGCGAAAATATAAGCGAGCATTCCCTTGAGGTTGCAATGATAGCTCATGCGCTTGCGGTTATAAGTAACGTCCGTTTCGGAAATGACCTTAATACCGAAAGAGCTGCACTTATCGGAATGTATCACGATACAACAGAGATTATTACCGGGGACATGCCTACCCCGGTGAAGTATTTTAATACTGATATCAAATCTGCATATAAAGAAGTAGAAGATATTGCGGCAGGCAAGCTTATCAGAATGCTTCCGCCTGATATGCAGGAATATTATAACGATTTATTTTATAAAAATGAAAAGGATGAATACATCTGGAAGCTTGTAAAGGCTGCGGATAAACTTTCAGCTCTTCTTAAATGTATTAAAGAAGAAAAGATGGGGAATCTTGAATTTACCAGCGCCCATGAATCAACTCAGAAGGCGCTTGACGAAATGCAGCTTTCTGAGATTGCGGTATTTGAAGAAGAATTTCTGGAGTCATTTAGCCTCACGCTTGATGAACTGCAGAGGTAAAAAGTTATGTAATACAGACCGGAGGTTACTGCAGAGGGGTTTTAGACGTCATACAGATTTTACATATGAAAGGATATAGATGATATGGAAAAAGAATTAGTAATTGTACTGGATTTCGGAGGTCAGTATAATCAGCTTATTGCAAGACGTGTAAGAGAGTGTAACGTATACTGCGAGGTTAGACCGTACACTATGTCAATTGACGAGATAAAAGAGCTTAATCCGAAAGGAATTATATTTACCGGAGGCCCTAACAGTGTGTACGATTCGTCTTCGCCGCGATATGATAATGAGATATACAATCTTGGTATTCCTATACTCGGAATATGTTACGGTTCACAGTTTATGGCATACAGCCTTGGCGGAACCGTAAAGACGGCGCCTGTAAGCGAGTATGGCCATACTGATGTTACAGTTGATACTTCTTCCGTATTATTTAAAGATATAGAAGTTTCTGACACAGGTTCAACCGTGTGCTGGATGAGCCATACAGATTATATTGCAGAGATTCCTGAAGGCTTTAGGATTGTTGCCTATACTGACAATTGCCCTGTAGCAGCTATGGAATGTCCTGAGCGTGGATTATACGCAACACAGTTTCATCCGGAGGTAATGCATACAAGAGAAGGTCTTAAAATGTTAAGAAGCTTTGTATATAACGTGTGCGGCTGTACTGGTGAATGGAAAATGGCAAGTTTTGCCGCACAGGCAATGAAGTCTTTGCGTGCAAGAATCGGCAAAGGAAAAGTGCTGTGTGCGTTATCGGGCGGCGTTGACAGTTCCGTTGCGGCGGTTCTTCTTTCAAAGGCTGTCGGTAAGCAGCTTACATGCGTATTTGTTGATCATGGACTTTTGCGTAAAAATGAAGGAGACGAGGTAGAAGAAGTATTCGGACCAAACGGCCCGTATGAACTTAATTTTATCCGCGTTAATGCACAGGAAAGATACTATAAAAAGCTTGCGGGTGTAACTGAGCCTGAGGAAAAACGTAAAATAATCGGTGAAGAATTTATACGTATATTTGAAGAAGAGGCAAAGAAAATAGGAAGTGTTGACTATCTGGTGCAGGGAACAATTTACCCGGATGTTATTGAAAGCGGACTTGGTAAATCAGCAGTAATCAAAAGTCACCACAACGTAGGGGGTCTTCCTGATGTTGTTGATTTTAAGGAAATAGTTGAGCCGCTTCGTATGCTTTTTAAAGATGAAGTAAGAAAAGTCGGAAGAGAACTTGGAATTCCTGATTATCTTGTTGACAGACAGCCATTTCCGGGACCGGGACTCGGAATCCGTATTATTGGCGAGGTAACGCCTGAAAAGGTCCGTATCGTTCAGGACGCCGATTATATTTACCGTGAAGAGATTGCTAAAGCAGGAGTGGATAAGGGCCTTGGCCAGTATTATGCTGCTTTAACTAATATGCGGTCTGTCGGTGTAATGGGTGATTTCAGAACTTATGATTATGCGATTGCATTAAGGGCAGTATGTACATCTGATTTTATGACTGCTGAAGCCGCACAGCTTCCCTGGGAGGTGCTTAACAAGGTGACGAACAGGATTGTAAATGAGGTTAAAGGTGTCAACAGGGTGCTTTATGACTGTACCGGGAAACCGCCCGCAACAGTGGAATTCGAGTGAAGATGATGTGAATATTTACGCCGGTTATTTATTCAGGCAAAATATGAATAATAGTCAATTTTATTGAAATTTATTTAACGGAGGCTCAGTTGTAGGCTTCGTATTTGTTTGATATGATTATATGAGCAAAGGCCAATGCAGGAATAACACAAGGAGATGCTCATATGTCATTAGGGAAAGTGATTAGAAAATACAGAAAAAACAGAAATCTGACACAGGAAGAAATGGCAGGACGGCTTGGAGTAACTGCTTCGGCAGTGAATAAGTGGGAAAATGAAAATTCTTATCCGGATATTACACTCTTAGCGCCGATTGCCAGATTATTGAATATTTCATTGGATACGTTGCTATCATTTCGTGAAGATTTAACAACGGAGGAGATAAACGAGATTGTTTGTGAAGCGGATTCAAAATTAAAAGAAGAATCATACGATGAGGCTTTTTTGTGGGCGAAGAAAAAGCTGGAACAATATCCGAATTGTGAAGAGTTAATCTTGAATATTGCGATTATTTTTGACGCACAGCGTATAGTGCATGAGGTTTCAAATAAAGCAGAATATGACGATTATCTTTGTTCTTTGTATGTTCGTGTATTGGATAGTGATGACGAAACAATACGTATTAGGGCGGCTGATTCTTTGGTCGGATTTTATATGAGAAAAAAACAATATGATAAAGCGGAAAAGTATCTGGAATATTTTTCTATACAAAATCCTGAAAGAAAAAGAAAACAAGCTCAAATTTATGCTGAAACAGGGCGGGTAAAGGAAGCATATAAAGCGTATGAAGAACTTTTATTTTCGGATTATCAGAGAGTCAGTATGGAACTGCATGGTATGTATATGCTTGCATTACAGGATAACGATAGAAAAAGAGCGCACAGACTTGTGGATAAACAAAAGGAACTGGCAAGGTGTTTTGAAATGGGGAAATATTATGAGATTTCAAGCGGACTAGAACTTGCAACTCTGGAGAAAGATACCGATTCTGTTGTTACTATAATGGAAGAAATGCTTTCATGCGTGGAACAAATTGGAGATTTCAGAAAATCACAATTTTATGAACATATGGAATTTAAGGAAATAAGAGAGGACTATATGGCAGAAGTGAAAGAAAATCTGTTGAAATGTTTTTGCGATGAAGAAAGTTTTGGATTTTTAAAAAATGACGAAAGGTGGCAAAGATTAGTAAAGCAGTAAGCCGGAATAAATGATGTGATTTAGGAAATACATCTTATAGGAATTTTGTATATTTATCAAATTACAATACATATGCCTGACAGGAGCACGTAAACTTATATACAAAAGTTAAACAATATGGTATATTTATAACTATCAAAATGATTAATAATACAGATGATGGAGGTACAGAAATGGCAGCAGACAGACGCCCTGACGATATGGTCAGAATTACCACACCTGAGCTTGCAGATGCATTTATTGAAGAACAGGTGGCAGCAGTTCGTGAACAGATAGGTGATAAGAAAGTTTTACTCGCTTTATCAGGCGGGGTAGATTCATCAGTAGTAGCAGCGCTTTTGATTAAAGCAATTGGCAAACAGCTTGTTTGCGTACATGTAAATCACGGCCTTCTCCGTAAAGGAGAGCCTGAACAGGTAATTGAAGTATTCCGCAACCAGATGAATGCAAATCTTGTGTATGTGGATGCAACGGACCGTTTCTTAGACAAATTAGCCGGAATTTCCGAGCCGGAGCAGAAGAGAATGATTATCGGCGGAGAGTTCATTGAAGTATTTGCCGAGGAAGCACGTAAATTAGATGGAATTGAATTTCTGGCACAGGGAACTATCTGGCCTGATATTTTAGAGAGTGAGAAAGGCATTAAGGCACATCACAATGCCGGCGGACTTCCTGAAGATATGAAGTTTGAACTTGTTGAGCCTGTAAAAATTCTGTTTAAGGACGAGGTGCGTATAGTCGGTAAGCAGTTAGGACTTCCTGACAACATGGTATTCCGTCAGCCATTCCCTGGTCCGGGACTTGGCGTTCGCTGCCCGGGAGCAATTACCCGCGACAGACTGGAAGCAGTTCGTGAATCTGATGCAATTCTTCGTGAGGAGTTTGAAAAGAATGGTCTTGAAGGAAAAGTATGGCAGTATTTTACTGTTGTACCTGATTTCAAGTCTACAGGCATTAAGGACGGAAAACGTGCTTTTGAGTGGTCGGTTATTATTCGTGCAGTGAACACTACCGATGCGATGTCAGCAACTGTGGAAAATATCCCATATGATTTGATGTGCCACTTGGTGGACAGAATCACACATGAGGTACCGGGGGTAAATCGAGTGCTTTATGATTTCACTCCGAAGCCGACCGGGACGATTGAGTTCGAATAAGTTGAGAGTTCGAAGAAATCCAGTGTTTTGGTGTGCTACCCGTCAAGTAGACATTTTAAATATCGAAAGATTTTTGGCTT
>ERZ824480.3626-NODE-3626-length-10311-cov-3.674532_pt1 | contig 10311 bp, 6 predicted proteins | sample MGYA00519861_ERZ824480 | MGnify/ENA primary metagenome ERZ824480 (study PRJEB31778, sample SAMEA3449152) | human gut metagenome | biome: human gut; feature: human-associated habitat; material: faeces | place: United Kingdom | collected 2010/2012 ...
CCTCAAGAGTGATCTCACCGCGAGAAGCCCCTATAACTCCAGCGAGCTTGAGCTCATCGTCCCCGCCGACATTCCGGAAGGCAAGCTCGACCCCGTCCCCGTGGCGGCGAGCTATCCCGCCGCGCCGGTGGCTGAGCAGGACGTGAGCGGCAAGGTGTTCGTCGCCAAGCAGGGCGCCGATAAGGTCTACCCCATGTTCAAGATCGAGACGGCCACTGCCGTCAAGGTCGGCGACACAATCTACGCGACGGTGCAGGTGAACCCCGCCGCGAGCGGAGCCTTTACCTATTCTTATCTGTACTTCGGCACGCGCACGGATCTCGTCGCGCAGCTCGATAAGGGCGGCGCGTTCGATGTCGTCGGCGGCGTGGCCGGAACGGCCACGCAGGCCTACCACTTCACGCTTCCGGCGAGCGCCGCCGGAACGCGTGTCCCGGTCTGCATCCTCAAGAGTGATCTCACCGCGAGAAGCCCCTATAACTCCAGCGAGCTTGAGCTCGTCGTCCCCGCCGATATCCCCGAAGGCACCGGCTCGGGCGAAGACCCGGATAAGAAGCCGGAGGCCGCGCCCGCGATCCCGAAGCTGCCCGACAATCTGAAGGAAGCCGGCATCAAGGTTCTGAAGGCCGAGGACAACGCGGAATTCAAGATGCTCACCGCCGCGAAGACCGGCATGGTCGTTGCGGGCGAAAAGCTGCTCATCCGCTTTGAGACCGCCAACACCTCGTTCGACAAGCTGTACTTCGGCTCCAAGGACGATGCGTTCAAGTCCCCCTATGTGCAGGGCACGGCGCGCAGCGGCGGCGGCTGGGTGTTCGAGTTTGAACTGCCCGCGTCCTACCGCGGCACGCCCATGCCCATCGCCCTCGGCAAGCCGGACGGCGGCTGGTATACTACCAAAGACCTCGTGATCTCCATCCCTGCGGACGGAGACTGCGACACCGGCACGGAGATCTCCGATGCCGAAATGAAGATGGTCGCCGCCGGCGGCTTCAACGAGTCGAGCTTCAAGATTAGCTCCTCCACCGCCGCGCTCATCGGCGATACAATCTACTGCACCATCACCGGCGAAATGACCGGCGTCCACGCCGGAAAGCCCGCGGTGAAGCTCTATCTCGGCAGCCGCGACGATAAGGACAAGTCCTCCGCCGTTTCCGGCAGCGTGAACGGTCTGCAGACGACCTTCTCGTTCGGCGTCTCCGCGGACAAGCAGGGGACATCCATCCCCGTTGTCATCGGCTTTGCCGACGGCAGCTGGGACGAGAACCAGGATTTCTTCCTGAACATCCCGAGCTTTGGCCGTGCGTTTGACCCGAGCTATTACACCGACGGCGTGTACGATCTCTACGGCAACGCCTACCCCTATCTCGACAAGGTCGACAACCGCGGCTTCCCCGTGGACACGCAGTCCACACTGACCGTTTCCGGCGACACCGTCACGATCAAGTGGGTCACCCGCGCGAGCGATACCGACAAGATCTACATGGGCCTTGTGACCGACCCGATGGCCACCCGCGAGGCGAATGCGATCGGCAACGCCGACTATGAGCCCATCGGCATGAACTACAAGGTGTTCTATATCACGCTCCCGAAGAGCGCGCTCGGCGACAAGATCCCCTTCGTGCGCCATTCGCCGCTGTGGTATCAGGATACGAACGGCTGGCTGGAGAAGCAGGATTATCTGGTTCTCACCGACTATCTGCCCCGTCTGACGGACGATACCGAGACGCGGCTGGACGATGCCGGTATCCGTCTGCTCGCCGGCGGCAGCCGGGTGGAGCAGAGCTTCAAGATCTCCTCTTCCTCCGCAGTGCTCAAGGGCACGACCATCACCTGCACCATCACCGGCAAGGCGGCAGGAAACAATTCCTCCAAGACGCCGGACAAGCTGTATCTGGGCGACCGCAGCGATAAGGATAAATCCGGCTATGTCACCGGCACGCAGAACCCCGACGGCACCACGACGTTCGTTTACACCGTGAACGCCGAGCGGCAGGGCTCCTACACGCCCGCGACGGTCGGCTTCTCCGATAACTCGTGGGATACCTCGCAGTCCTACTTCCTGAACGTCCCGAACTTCAACGGCACGTTTGACGCCTCCGCCTTCACGGACGGCGTGTACGACCTCTTCGGCTACGCCTACACGAAAAACGGCGTCATCCCCGTCGACGCGGGCGCGACGCTGACCGTGTCCGGCGATACGATCACCATCCAGTATGTCACCCGCACCAGCGGCTACAGCAAACTGTACTTCGGCTCCGTGAGCGACGACGAGGCGACGCGCGATGCCAACGCGGTCTCCGCCGGCATCCTCAATGCGGACGATCCCTACAGCTACCGCGTGTTCTCCGTCACGCTGCCGAAGAGCGCCCTTGCGGAAGCCATCCCGTTTGTGAGCTGCAGCAAGAGCGGCGCGTGGAGCACGAAGCAGGATCAGCTCCTGCTGCCGCGCTTCCTGCCGCGCCTGAGCGGCGGTTCCGACCCCGTCGATCCGGTCGATCCGAGCGACCCGAGCTCGGTCATCAAGGACGGCACCACCTACACCACCACCGCCGAGACCGGCGCTGCGATGTTCAAGGTGCGCCGCGTCGTCATCACGGCGAAGGACGGCAAGTATCAGCTGACGCTCACGCTCAACGGCACCAGCTACGATTACCTCTACCCCGGCACCGGCACGCAGGCCGACGCGGCCGGTAAGAGCGCGTGGGCTCCCGCCAAGGTCGTGAGCGGCACGATCGACGGCGAGACGCGCGACAACTGGCACACCTACACCATCACGGTGGATAAGCTGACGAACCCGCTGGCCGTCACCTCTCACAGCCAGAAGAACGACAAGTGGTACGACCGCAGCATCACGCTGGACATCGGAAATCTCAAGCGCACCGCCGAGGACGGCAAGTATTCCGCCACGGCCGAGTGCGACGCGGCGATGTTCAAGATCATCGACACGAAGCTCAACGTTGTGAACGGCGCGATCATGGCCACGCTGACGCTCAGCGGCACCGGCTACGATTACCTCTACCCCGGCACGGGCGACGCAGCCGAGAAGGACAAGGACAACTGGGTGCCCTTCGCCGTGGACGAAAACGGCAAGTACACCTACACCATTCCCGTGTCTGAGCTCGACAAGCCCCTCATCATCTCCTCGCACAGCCTGAAAAACAACATCTGGTACGACCGCACGGTGACGTTCCGCTCCGATTCGCTCAAGAAGATCGGCGACGCGGCCGACCCTGTCACTCCGACACCCACGCCGACCCCGACGCCGACGCCTACCCCGAACCCCACCAATCCGGACAACGAATCCGATCACGAGACCGACACCAGCGGCTCCACCTCCCGCGTGGATAACAGCACGACGCTCAAGGACGGCGTCTACGCGCCCGACAGCTTCTCCTTCTCCGGCGGCTCCGGCCGCGCGCGCATCGTGTGCGACAAGGTCACGGTGAAGAACGGCCAGGCGTACGCTACCATCCGCTTCGTGAGCAGCAGCGGCAACCCGCCGCAGTACTCCTATGTGAAGGCCTCCGGCAACACCTATTACTCCAACGACGGCAGCACCTTCACGATCCCCGTGGAGCTCAACAAGAACAACCGCATTCTCGGCATGACCACCAAGATGTCCTCCGCGCACGAGATCGAGTACATCATCTTCGTGCAGCTCAAGACGAACGCGAACAACCAGAAGGACAACACCGACGGCAAAACGCTCAGCACCGAGGCGCCCGAGATCATGGGCCTCACGTTCCAGGAGGAGATCAAGCTCGAGCACGCGCAGTATCTCAAGCTCTTCCGCTATGAGGGCAACATCGTCCTCGCGGAGATCGACGTCATAAGCGGCACGGTGCTCGACACCGACGAGGCGAAGGCCGAGATCGCCAAGGCGGACAGCGCCGCCGCGTCCGACGGCACGGAAGAAGCCGTCGCCGAGGAAGAGAGCGCCGACAACGCGCAGATCAAGGCCGACTACGTCGCCGGGCTCTATAAGCAGAACGTCCTGCGCTATCTGTTCGTTCCGGAAGGAACGGAGCTCCCCGCGGGCCTTGAAAAGCAGCTCATCATCGTGACGCTGCCGGCGAAGAGCATCTATCTGATGGACGAAACGCCCGTCGATACCTTTGAGATCTTTGAAGCGCTGAACCTTGTCAAGGTGTTCGGCGCGGAGACGAGCGAGAACGAGATCCTCAGCAAGGGTCTTGCCGACGGCAGCGTGCTGTACGGCGGCAGCTGGGATAAGCCCGAGTACAAGAAGCTCGTGCAGAACAAGACCGATCTCGCGATCACGTCCGGCAAGCTCCTGCCGCTGAGCGGGGAAACGCTCACCGAGCGCAAGCAGACCGCCCCCGCTGACGCGGAGAGCCTGACGGCGGTGGAGTATCGCGACCGTCTGTACGATCTGGCCGACCGCTTCGCCGTGCTCGACATCCCGATGCTCATCGACCGCTCCGCCGACGAGGCCGACGCTCTTGCACAGGCCGACTGGCTGCGGCTCTACGGCATCCTCTTCGGCAACGAGACAACCGCCGAGCGCATGATCCGCGAAATTACCTCCCGGGAGGGTTAATGCATGAAACACACGACAAAGAGAATTTCGGCGCTTCTTCTGGCGCTGACACTGCTTTTGACCGTCATGTCCGGCTGCGGGAGCACAACTCCCGCAGCCGCCGGGGCGACCGCCGCTCCGACGGCTGCCGCGGCCGAGGTCCCTGCGGCGGAAGACCCCGCCGCGGCTCCGGCTGACGCGCCGGTCATCGAAGGGCTGACCTTCACCGAAGAGTCACCGCTCAAGTACGCCACGGTATTCCGCCTTTTCCGTTATGAGGGCGGATACACGCTCATCCGCATCGACAACGGCGGCGACTTCCTCGTCGTGCCGGAGGGCGCGGCGGTACCGGCGAAGATGGACAGCTCCGTCACGGTGCTGCAGCAGCCGCTGGACAAGATCTATCTTGCGGCTACCTCCGCCATGTCGCTCTTCGCCGCCGTGGACGCGCTCGGCCACATCCGGCTCACCGGCACGCGCGAGTCCGGCTGGTACATCGACGCGGCCGTTGAGGCGATGCAGCGCGGCGATATCGAGTTCGCCGGCAAGTACAGCGAGCCCGACTATGAGCGCCTGATCGACGAGGAGTGCGATCTGGCGATCGAGTCCACGATGATCTACCACACGCCCAAGGTCAAGGAGATGATCGAGGATCTCGGCATCCCCGTGCTGGTGGACCGCTCCAGCTATGAGCAGCACCCGCTCGGCCGCACCGAATGGATCAAGCTCTATGCCGCCCTTGTCGGCAAGGATGCCGAGGCCGCGGAGTTTTTTGACCAGCAGGCCGCCATCATCACGCAGCTCGAGGGCTTTGAGAACACCGGCAAGACCGTCGCATTTTTCTTTGTGAACTCCGACGGCTCCATCGTCATCCGCAAGCCCACCGACTATATTCCCAAGATGATCGAGCTTGCGGGCGGCCGCTATGCCTTTGAAAACTTCGTGACCGACCAGACGAACACCTCCGTTTCCGTTACCATGGAGACGTTCTACGGCACCGCCGTGGACGCCGATGTGCTCATCTACAACGCCTCCATCGACGCGCCCATCTCGAGCATCAATGAGCTGCTCGCCAAAGACGCCCTGTTTGCCGACTTCAAGGCCGTGCAGGAGGGCAACGTCTGGTGCACGGGCAAATCGTTCTATCAGGCCACGGACATTGTCGGCGAAATGATCCGGGACATCCATCTTGCTCTCACCGGCGGTGCGGAGAGCGACATGACGTTCCTAACCCGCGTTTCCTGAAAACTATGACAGAAAAAACCGTCAATACAAATACCGCCCCGGCGCAAGCCGGGGCGTATCTCGTGCATCAGGCACGGCGGCGCGCCCGGTATGCGCTTGTGTTCTTCGTTCTCATTGCCGCTTTCTGCCTCATCACGGTGCTGAACATCAACATCGGCAACATCCCCATCCCGCTCAAGCGGATCGTGGAGATCCTGTTCACCAAGACCGGCAATCCCACGGAGGTGAACATCATCTGGAAGATCCGCCTGCCGCGCATCCTCATGGCGGCGATCCTCGGCGGAGCGCTCTCGCTCGCGGGCTTTCTGCTGCAGACGTTCTTTGAAAACCCAATCGCCGGACCGTTCGTGCTCGGCATTTCGAGCGGCGCGAAAATGGTCGTCGCGTTCGCGATGATCTATTTCATCCAGATCTTCGGCGTCGTGTCGTCGTATACGCTGATCCTTGCGGCGTTCGTCGGCTCGCTGCTCTCGGTCGGATTCATCCTGCTCTTCTCGCGGCGCATCCCGAGCATGTCCACGCTGCTCGTCGCGGGCATCATGATCGGCTACATCTGCACCGCCATCACGGACTTTACCGTGACGTTCGCGGCAGATTCCGATATCGTGAACCTGCACAACTGGTCCAAGGGCAGCTTCTCCGGCATGAACTGGAGCAACGTCGGCGTGGCGGCCACGGTCGTCGGCATCACCGGCGGCGCTACGTTTCTCATGGCCAAGCCCATCGGCGCGTACCAGCTCGGCGAGGCGTATGCCCAGAGCATGGGCGTGAACATCAAGGCGTTCCGCACGGCGCTGATTGTGCTCTCGAGCATCCTCTCCGCCACGGTGACGGCGTTTGCCGGACCGATCTCGTTTGTCGGCATCGCCGTGCCGTTCCTCATCCGGCACTGTCTGAACACATCCAAGCCGCTCGTGGTCATACCGGCCACATTCTTGGGCGGCGGCGTATTCTGTATGCTGTGCGATCTCATCGCGCGCACGGCCTTCGCGCCGACGGAGCTGAACATCAGCACCGTCACGTCCATTTTCGGCGCGCCGGTCGTTATCTACATGATGCTGCGCCGGAAGGGAGGACGGAAATGACGGATACGCCCTATTTTGTGATCGACGATCTCACGATCGGCTACCATAAGGTGCCGGTCATCCGCGATATCTCCGTCAAAGTACAGAAGGGCGAGATCATCGCGCTCATCGGCCCGAACGGCGCGGGCAAATCCACGCTGCTCAAGACCATCGCGCGTGACCTGGAACCGATCCGGGGGAAGATCTTTCTCGAGGGACGGGATATGCAGACGATCACCTACCGCGAGCTCTCCAAAAAGCTCGCCGTGATCCTCACCGAGCGCATCAAGGTCGAGCTCACGACCTGCCGCGACGTTGTGGCCACCGGCCGGTACCCGTACACCGGACGGCTCGGCGTGCTCCGCGGTGAGGACCAGCGCATCGTGGACGAAGCGATGGAGACCGTCCACGCGATCGAGCTTGCCGAGCGCGACTTCAACGCCATCAGCGACGGCCAGCGCCAGCGCGTGCTGCTCGCACGCGCCATCGCCCAGCAGCCGGAGATGATACTGCTCGATGAGCCGACGTCGTTCCTCGACGTGCGCCACAAGCTCGACCTGCTCACCATCCTCACGCGCATGGCGCGCAAAAAGAACATTACGGTCATCATGTCGCTCCACGAGATCGATCTCGCGGAGAAGGTGGCCGACCGCATCCTCACCGTGAAGGGCGACACGCAGTTCGGCTTCGGCGCGCCCGGCGAGGTGTTCGAGGAGCAGACCATCCGGAAGCTGTACGACATCGAGGACGGCGCTTGGTTCGACGCCGTCCTTCTGGACTTCGACCCGCTCTTCGGCAGCATCGAGCTCAAAAAGCCTGCCGGCGACACGCCGGAGGTGTTCGTGCTCGCGGGCGCGGGGACGGGCATATCCGTGTACCGGAAGCTCCAGCGCGAGAACGTCCCGTTTGCGACCGGCGTGCTGTACGAAAACGATGTGGACTACGGGCTCGCGCGGCTGCTCGCCGCGGAGACGGTCTCCGTGCCGGCGTTCGCCGCGCCGGACGATGCCGTATACGAAAAAGCGTTTGAAACGATGCGCCGCTGCGGAAGGATCCTCCTCGCGGGAGATGCCGCCCGGACGCCGAACGCGCCGCTTCTCGCGCGCGCGAAGACCGCGGGGCTCGCGGTACTCGACGCGAAAACGGAAGGATGGACGCTGTGAAAGGAATGTTTTACGCCGTAGGCGTCGGCCCCGGCGATCCCATGTGGATGACGCGCGAGGCGTGCGGCGTGCTGGAGGCCTGCCCCGTGATCGCCGCGCCGCAGACCGCTTCGGGCGAGATGCTCGCGTTTTCCATCGCGCAGGGCGCGGCAGAGCTCGGCGGAAAGACCGTTCTGCCGCTCTCGTTCGCCATGTCGCGCGACGCTGCCGTCCGCGCCGAAGGCTATGCGCGCGCCGCGGACGCCATCGCGCCGGAACTCGACGCCGGACGGGACGTCGCCATGGTGAATCTCGGCGATGTGTCCATCTACGCCACGGCGTATTATGTGCTCGACGAGCTGCGCCGCCGCGGATACGATACGCGCATGGTCCCCGGCGTTGCGAGCTTTTCCGCCGTGGCCGCGGCGCTCGGCCGGAGCCTCACGGAGATGGAGCTGCCGCTGCATATCTATCCCGCCGGAGCGTCAGATCTCGATGCCGCGCTTGCCCAGCCCGGCACCAAGGTGCTGATGAAGTCTGGCAAAGCCATCGGCGAGACCGCCGCGGCGCTCTCGCGGCACGGTCTGGCGGAGGATTCCGCCATGGTCGCCGACTGCGGCCTGCCCACGCAGCAGGTGTTTGAGACGATGACCGGCCTGCCGGAGAAGATCAGCTATTTTGCCACGGTGATCGTGCCGGACAGCAAAGAATAAGATCAGCCCCGCCGCCTTTCGCGGCGCTGCCCGTCATAAAAGAAAATCCTCTCTCTGCACAGCGCAGAGAGAGGATTTTTGTGTAAGTCCTTATTTGAGATCGGGATTGGAGACCTCGGTATAATCCGGCGTCGGGGCAGCCATCGGAGCCGCCGTCGCGGGAGCGACCGGCACGGCCGGATCGGCGGGGTTGACCGGCGCGGCGGGCGTTGCCGTCGCCGCGGGGGCGTCGGCCGTTTCGCGCAGCAGCTCACCGGCGGCCCAGCCGTAGCGGCCGTCGGCGGTGCGCAGGAGCACCCAGCCGTTCTGCTTGGCGAGGATTTCCACCGTGTCGCCCATGTTGAGCGCCATGTTCTCACCCCAGTCCATGCCGGGGCCGTAGTGAACGGCAAGCATGTACGGGATGACGGCGGCGGTCTTTGCCTCGTCATACCAGAACTCATCCGCCGGACGGTAGACGTAGCCGAGCATCTCGGCGGTGATCGTGTCGCGCAGGAGCGGGGCGGGCGTGGGCGTCGGTTCCGGCGTCGGCTCCGGCGTAGCGGTGGGCTCCGGCGTCGGCTCCGGGGTGGGCGTGGGCGCCTCGGTCGGCGTGGGCGTCGGCGTCTCGGCGGCCCGCTGCGCGCGCAGATCGTCAAGCTGCACCTGTGCGGCCGTCAGCTCCTGTGAGAGCGATTCGGCGCGGGTGTTCGCGGTCTGCAGACGCATGTAAAGCAATACGATGATAGCGGCAAACAGGAGAAGGAGCACAACGAGTGCGATCAGAAACGGCTTGAGCGGATCGCGGTAGGTCTCCTCCGGGGACTCGTCTTCGTATTCCGGATAATCTCGGGGCATGGTATAGCCTCCTTATCACTCACGAGGAATCTTTGTTATTCTATCAGACTTTGCCGCATTGGTCAAGATTTGGCGGCAAATGGGCTGATTTGGCAGATAAAACGGCCCTCCCGCCATGAAAGCGGGAGAGCCGTGAAGGGGGTAAGGTTATTTGCGCAGCGTAACGGTGAATTCGTCGTCGCCGTTATCGGCGGCGGTCACGGTATAGCCCTGGCTTTCGCCGAAGCGCGTGACGTTTTCGACGGCGCACTTGTTATCGACAAGCACCTGCAGCTCGCCGGGAGCGTCCGCCTTGATGGCCTTCTGGGCCATGATGACCGGCTGGGGGCAGGCAAAGCCTCTCGCATCAACGGTTTTCATGGGCTTATTCCTCCGCCTTCTTCGTGAAGAGCAGGGAGACCACGAGCACCACGACGAAGCCGACGATCACCGCGATCTTGCCGTTGCCGGTCGGGCCGTCGGCAGAGGAGGCGAGCTTCAGGTTGTGGCAGAACGCCGCGCCGCACATCATGCCGAGAACGGTGACGGCGCTGTCGCTCTCGCCCTGGCCGGCGAGAATGAGCTGACGCAGCGGGCAGCCGCCGAGCAGGACGCAGCCCCAGCCCATGAGGGCGGTGCCGAGGAAGTTCCAGAGACCATCGTTGTGCGCAACGGGCTGGCCGGTGAAGCCGGGGTTGAACTTGCCGAGAATGAGATTGCCGACGAGCACCGTGAGAATGATCGTCACGAAGCCGGCGACAAGGCCGAAGTCCTTGAACATGACGGCG
>ERZ824480.3628-NODE-3628-length-10303-cov-2.975995_pt1 | contig 10303 bp, 9 predicted proteins | sample MGYA00519861_ERZ824480 | MGnify/ENA primary metagenome ERZ824480 (study PRJEB31778, sample SAMEA3449152) | human gut metagenome | biome: human gut; feature: human-associated habitat; material: faeces | place: United Kingdom | collected 2010/2012 ...
TCATAAACCAATTATTTACAATCATAAAGTTCTCAGCTTTTGAATTTTTGAATACATTCTTTTATCCCTGTTCATTTATAATATGTTTTACCCCACTCTTGTATCTCAGGTAACGAAACTATTCATATCGAATTCTATCTTTTACCCTTTACCTTTAATGTAAGCTAATATTTGATATAAATCAATACTGTTTTGTTATTTTATATATATTTTAAAAAAATATAACTAGCATTCTTTTATTTTTTCGGTTTAGTTTTTGTCTTTATTTCTTCTGACAGTTCTTCTACTTTATAAAGTATCCCGATTCTTGTCAGTGCCTGGTAGGCTACCGTTTCTTTCAGATGTTCCTTTATGAAATCTTTCTTTAACGGAGTAAAGGCTACTTCAAAACGGCATCTTGCATGGGCAAAACATCCCGAAACCCTTATCTTACTACCCAGACTGTGATATATCTGATAACCGTTATTTTCCCATATCAGACCTTTGATACGGGATATACTCCATATTTTCACAATTATATAGTCAGTTAAACACAGAAAAATGCTTACCAGAAGTCTCCAGGATTTATATGCCTGTCTTGTAAATAAACAGCATAATAGATCAAGTCATATAATCTAACTTTTCTTTACTTAAATCAAATTCAATAAGATCAAATCCAGAACTACTGTAATGTAGTTCCGCATTACTATTTTTATTATGTTGTATCCTTCCTGCCGCTTTATAAAATGGATAAACACCTCTATTTCCCACATAATTTACAATTTCTTTTTTATTATATCCAGACGGAAAGGCTCTTTGATTAAAAAAGGGAATATCTTTCTCTCCATATTCTGAAAAAAGATCTATATCTTTTTTCAATCGCACCGGTTTAGTCAATTTTAATGATAATTTCGAACTATATTCTTCTGTCCCCTCTCTTTTAGCAATTAAAACCAAATTTCGATATAACTTATAATTACGTTTCGAATGTGTTGGTACTTGAGTTGAAAAATATTCTATACCAGCATAAATGGCTAAGTTTTCAACTACCCATCTAGTTAACAATTGTGGTATATAATATTCTTTTGGACACCCTCCCTTTAAATTTTGTTTTGATTCTTCGTTTTCATTATCCGCTTTTTTCACTGAACAGGCCATTATTAATGGCAACATATTAATATAATGTCGTAATAAAGTGTCTGAATCAAAACATTCATTTTGATTTTCCTCTATGTATATAAATTCCAACATCTCGTATGGCAATATACCTACACTCAAAATTTTCAAATCTTTTGGAATTTCATATCTTGAAAAATATAAATTACTAATATCTTCAGGTTGCCCTAATTCCATATAACAAGTATAGGTTGTTCCTCCTAAATAAAGGAAACGCTCTCCTTCCATGCTATAACGACAAAACGTTGAGCCTGTTCCGTTTGAAAAAGGTATATGAAACATTTCTTTTCTTTCACTCAATACACTGTTATCACAAACTCTCCCCCGATAATAAGTGTCCCCAATGAACTTATTACAATATTGGCTCACTTCCATAATATCTTCTTTTATTATATCCATCACTTGATTAAATACATCATATGCACCATCTTTAGAAGAACAATATAAACTCCTAGCTCTCTCTAAGCCCTCGCAAACAGCTTTACCATTGAATCCATATTTTTCAGTTTCTAGTATATAGTTTCTATATTTTTCTGGTAATATATCATTTATTCCTCTTTCTACACTTGCTTTATATGGTAAATCTGCATATTCCACTTTATTCGATATTAAGTACGTTAATCTCTCCATATTTCTTTCATATACCTCCTTCTATCCTTATTGTACAGGCTTTAGACACTTTACTATACTGAGAAATCAAGCTTTTTACTTTCTTCTCTTTTTGCTTATATTTTCCCTTTCCATCCATATACACCGGGCTAAGCTTCAATCCTGTCCGATTATATTCATAAAAATAATCTATCGTACTCTTAATATATATCCAATCTGACTTACATGACTTATTTGCTTCAACAACGAATATTAACTAAACTCCCACTATTCGTCCTCCTCTCCCGAACCAAATATGCCAATAAAATCAATCGAATCTATATTAAATGGGGAACCTTCAATCATCCCATTACGATATAATTTAGATGGCGAATAATTTCCACTTGTTGTCCACGAATAAATCTCATGATCTTCAGATAAAAAGTCAATTGATTTTTTATGATGTTTTAAAACGTCCATAGGACCGACATTATGTGTAGTAAAACAAAGCTGGCCCTTTCCATATTCCATCAAATATTCCAACAATGCACACAAATATACATCATGAATATTCGAATCGAATTCATCAATGAATACGATTCCACCTTCAACCATTTCATTTAAATAAGCAAATAACTGAATAAGCTTTTTAATACCAGTACTCTCATATTCAGCATGAATTTTATACGAATCATAAACCATTACTAAATCACAAACCCATTTGTCACGATTCTCCTTTTTATCAATTTCTATTCCCTGTAAATCGGATTTAAAAATTTTTAAAAATTCATATAACTTATCAACCATTTTTTCAAAAGCTTTATAACATTCCTTTGGTATACAATTATGTGTGATTGAAATAACGTCCAGCCAATCGTTATCCACTCTCAAAAGATTACTTATTATATAACTAATTTCATTTTTATTTCTTCCTGCTCCTTCAGAACATTGTAAAGCATTCTTAGCAACATACTCCCTATGATTATCGGATTGATCCAAATATACATGTAGCTTCATTCCAAAAACAAGAAGGTCAATCAGAGTTACACAAACAAAAGAATACTCGTTATTATATCCAACTATTGCAGAAGGCAAAAATTTTTCATAAAACAAAGAACAAGCAGATGATGTTAATAAAAGATTTTTAGTCTTATTAATAAAATCTACATGAAATTTTTTTCGACCATCTTCTTCTATAAGCATTATTATTTCTCCGTTATCTACTTCAAATATTGTATGCATAGTATCACTTCTTGAAGTGGCCTTCTTAGTGAATAAAGCTTCATTCTTATAAGTTGCTGTTCATATTTTGCATACAAACACTCAATGCAAGACACTACTCCAAAGGTATCCTGTAAATTAAAATTCAAAGGATCTAATCTCAGCTCAAGAATAGGCCTTAAGTCAAAACTCATATTCTCATACGATTTACCTACTAATTCCACATCATTTACCTTAAATGTTCTATTAACGGAATCAATAAAATAAACATTCCAAATAGACTAAACATAATAATATTACTATATTTATTATATGCACACCATACTGTTATTCTTTCTATATTTATCTTATCACTTCTACAACTTGCATTCGACCATTTTTTATTTTTTTCTATTTTTTCCTATTCTAATTATAAAAACACAGCGGCAATTTCTCACCGCTGCTTATATTATCTTTATTCTGTTATTTCAAATCCCCAAATAACTCCTTCTGATACACACCATCTTCTATCAACCTGGCAAATGATTTCACTACATAATCTATTACTCCACTGTCACACTCTTTGCCAGGTTACGTGGCTTATCTACATCCAATCCCTTAGCTACACTAATATAGTACCCCAATAACTGCAATGGGATTATGTAAGAGGGTCAGACCCCTTCTGTAGAATAAGTTGTGACTTTATAGAAATTTAATTTCCCCTGTCATTGTTATTCCCTTCTGTAAAAGAGGCTGGTACACTATCCATTTGCACTTTTTTAATAAAGTTTACGGAACTTTATGGTCCCCTGTCATTGCCATTTCTATACTTTTTTATAAATTTTATATCTTCTTTATTTCCACAGGCATTGTGATCTTCAAACTACAATTTTCTCACAATCCCCATGGATAACATTTGAGTCACCTGATTATCCGCATAATCTTTTGACAATTCATCGGCAATTGCTTTTATTTCATAATATATTTTGTTTGCCTCGCTTATATTATCAAGGCTGTCCATATAAAGCCATTTCTCAAACAATATGAAAGAGTAATACTCCATCAATTCAAGTTTATTTTCCGGGAACTTTCTTATCCACTTTTTGAACAAAGGGATTAATTCTTCATCGATTGGTCTCGGAAAATCAAGCCAAGTAACATAATTCCACGAAACCAGATACGAATAACCAAGCACAAATTTCCCCTCGTTCGGAAAAGCTTCGTAAATCTCTTTCAGTTTGTTTTCCGTCGAAAGAAGAATCTCTGATTTGTTAGAATCAAATACGGCAGGAGGATCATAAATAGTGTGTTCATTTGCCTCAAGAATTGCAAGTGCATTCGCCACATCAGCATTATGTGTTTCGTCAAAAATTCGCTCCATATCTTTCAGTAATTTGCGTCTTCTTCCCGGAACTTGATTCTCTCTATAAATATCATACAAGGCATCCGCTGCCCCTGCTATAGCTTTCAGAATATCTTCATCATCAGCAAACCTCTGCTGAAACTTCATCATCTGTTTCCAACAATTAGCTGCGGAACGATAATCATTTCTACGCAGCCAAAGCAGCATTAACCTAGCATAATTTTCTGTACACCAAGTTGCAATATAACCATTTTCTGCAATTTTATCAGCAATTTGATTATACTTATCCATTAAATTGGCAGTCTGTTGTGTTAATTCTGCATTATGAACACCGATAAAAAATGCATCCCACACCTCTTCTATACATTCACATACCACATCATTGTCCAGTCTATCTGTAATATAATCAGCACTTCTCAATCCGAGTGTATACAATCGATCCAGTTCACCTCTGTCGGTCAATACGATGCCTATATCCTTCCAGACCTCCATTTCATAGGCACAAATAATCTCTGGCGCTTGAGATACACACAGGTTGTCTGCAATTTGCTCAAAATTATTCAAGTTCTTTGCTGCAAGAATAACAAAAATCCATTGTCCGAATCTGTCACGCTCATCCTCTAACGGAGCGAACTCCATTTCCATATATGATTTTTTGTCTGGAAAATCTTCTATTGCGTGCAGCAAGAACATATCAAACTGTGTGACTGTTCCCAATCTTGCGGCTTGAGAAAATCCAATCCACTCATACTTCGGAATATAATAATCCACAAGAAATTCTTTTATAATGTCAGGGTACTCTGGGTCGATTATAGTAAGAAGCTTTGAGCATCCTTTTTCATCAAGTCTTAAATATTTTGGATCATTAGCACGTCTTAGTATTTCTTCCTGAATCTCCTCCAGTGTAGAAACCTCATCCATTTCATAATCATGCGCATATTCCTGATAAACAAACAAATCTGAAAAATCCGTCTGCTTCTTTCCGGGACGTTGACTTGCATTGATATACTGCTGAAGATTTTGTGCCGCCTGTTGATAAATTCCTTGGTCATCATCCAGGCATACTAAAACCGATGCTGAAGCTAATGCAAGCAATTTAACATAATCCTTCAGCAAGTTTGAATGATTATCGAGGCACAACAGCCACCTGTCCTCTTCTCTCTTTAAGAAAGCCGCCAACATCTCATCAAGGCTGGTGACACTGATGCATCCATCCTTATAAATCCACAGTTCAGTGTATACAGCTACAAACAGTGGTCTATCACACTCTTCTTTCAACGCAGTCTTAAAATTGCTATATATTTGATCCGCAGTATCCGGCAGTACAGAGGAGTATTTTACTTTTGTGTCATCATCTGCCACATTATTTAAATATGCCTCAAGATACACATTTATAAATTCTAATTCTTCCTCTTCTGAAAGTTCAGAAATGACTAAAGGCGAAAGGGTAGTTTTATTGTTATACGAACACTCCTGAAACCAAAGCCTCGTTTGCATATCCATTTTTCCAACAATTCGGTCATACCAGTTGTTTTCATTATTCTGATATCTTCTGTCAACAAAAAGGAGACGGAGTTTAAATCTACTGTATTCAAAGCGCTCGAACAACGTAGTCACAATAGTAGCACACTTATCCTCATTGCCTAACACATAATCAATTACAATGACCGTATCAGAAAATGGTTTAAATTCTCTGTATCTTTCAACGTCAACATCCGTCTTGGCAAAAAAGCCAAACCAATTATTGGAAAGCTGCTTGAGCCATTGATATACTAACCGGCTCTTCCCAATGCCTCCCTTTCCTACTAGCGACCACCACAGCAATTCTTTATCTGCTGAACAAAACTTATTTAACTCAACCAGTTCTTTTTCTCTTCCTACAAATTTGCAGAACTCATTTAAATAATGCAGACGATATGATGCTGTAAATAACTTTCTGGTTTTTACATATGGATTTACTCTAATAATTCCTGAATCTCTATACCGTGTGCGAATCCGATAATTTGCCATGTCTTCAACGGCATTAGATAAATCACTGTATTCCATTCCATAGCAAACCGGTATCACATTAGGTCCTAAATCTGACAAATCATCTCCTGCTTTATGCAGATAAAAATATGGAATATTTAAGTGAAGCTGCTTCGAAGCAAATGACATAAACCCCTTCAGATTTGGATCATCCACGGTTGCTCCACAGCCAAGTATAACCAATGTGCACGTACTGATAAGGTTCTGGATAAACTGTGCGCCCTGATTCGCTATGACATCTTCGTACTGTTTTTGATCAGCAACTATATCGTCCGTATTTGTGGCAACATCATAAATACCATGAAGGTGAATTACACTCATCTCTGCCTGCCCGCTCAACATCTGAACTATTTTTCCCGGCATATTATATGTATAATAACCCAGACCGGTAATTTCCTCCAGAAGCTTATCATAGTTCGTTGTCGCAAAATAATCCCCGCAGCGCACAAATAAAGCAAGGGCATTCGCCAACTTTTTATTCTGTACTCTGAGACTGCCAATCGTAGAGTCCATATAAGCCGTATAGTTTCCATTTTTTCTCAATGCTTCTATCAAAAAGCTTGCTGCGTCAATCAGTTCGGATGCACTATAAGAACCGAATCTTCTATCCAATTCCTCCGCTTCGACATCAGAAAGATAAGCTTTGCCTTCCTTAAGCCAATCAACCCACCCTTTTGCATGATCACCAAGTGAAACAGACAAACCTGCACCACAAAGGAATATAATAGGTCTCCCTTGAGAAAGAGCACTTTCAAATTTGGGATAATCCGATATTTTCATAAACTATTCTGCGAGTTTCGTTTGCACACATATGCAATGCGCAGTAATACCTCGCGACCTCCCTTCTCACAATATTTATGTACAGAACTTATTTTATCGAAGGCTGACTCCTTTTATGTCAAGGCTGTTGACTTGGATGACTACCGCACAGCTTGTGCGGTGAATAAATCATTTTTAACTTTATACTTTTTTAAGAAAGTTTATAGGATTTTGGGTTCCCCTGTCATCATAAAGAACAATCTGTTCCATCATTTCAACATGAACATTCTTAATCGTTTCGTTTTTGATATCGTAATCGTCAACATCTCTCTTTGTGAACTTCCAGAAATTTTACAACTAAATCCAGCCTATATCCATTCATCGGCATTCCGAATCAAGTCAATGATTTCATCCAATGAACGCTCGCTTTCCACGTATGCATCATACAACGCCTGTTTTGCCCTCTCGATTTTCCGTTCCGGATGTCGTTCATCCAGCAGTGTGGAAAGCTCCTCAGCAAGAACACTGTATTCCTTATGCTTTTTAATTACTTTTTCCTGAAGTCTTTCTATTTTTCTGTCCAGAGCTTCTATGTGTTTCCTTTCTTCCTGCTCCTGTTTTTCCATGTCATTCTTCCTCTCTACTGTCGGTATCCGTTTTTCCTTGTATAAAACTGAGAATCTCCTCATAACTTTTTCCGCTTCCTGCAATAGCTTTTAAAATTTCTTCATTCAAAATCGCTTTTTTCTTTTTATGCAGGTCTTCCAGTTCCGCTGTCAGGCGGTCATACTGTTCACGGTTCCGGCTGATTGCCTTCTCTGTTTTTGCTATTTTCTGTTCAAGTGTTTCCCTGTTCATGTTTCTTACCATCACTGTCCTAAAAGTTGAGTACTGAACTTTTAAGACGTTTAATAATCATAGGACTATTATGGCACTGGTTGGAGGTAAAATCCAGATACGGACTATCTATCACTTACCATGTCAAAATCTTTTGCTTCTAATCGTACACGGTAAACCACAACACAAGTACCTTTATTCTTTAAGTCGATAAGAGTTAAAAAAGTCCAAAAAGTCCTGAAATTGTACCTGCAATACATACAATATCTACTATATCTATTTTTATTCTTTTTCTACTATCAATTACCTTAGCTAACGCTTCTGTAACTCTATCTCTTTTCCAATATGCACATATATTCATAACTAATAGTAAAAACACTGTATAGTTTACTAAAAACCAAATCACATCTTCCATCAATTTCTCCTTTTTATCATTTTAGTGATCTTACCAGAAGCTGTCTTTTTCAGATTTTGTAAGAGGGTCAGGCCCCTTCTGTTTAGCTTTCCTCTTTTCGTTTGTAAATGGGTTTACATTTTCCAATTGTGAGTTTACACTTCAGGATATTTCTGGAAATGGTATCCCCATAATATGCCCCTGGTACTTATGCTCTGGCTGTTATATGTAAAGTCCATTTCGAATCTAACTTTTTCGGTTCCTTACCTTAAGAAAATCTTAAGAAAGCCAGACCCCTTCTGGTCCTTTCAGATGCATTTCTACTATTTTTCAGAATCTCAATTCCAGTTTCTCCCAGTATATCACAGGAGCTATACTCGTGCAAGGGAATTTACATATTTTTCTTTATTAAAAGAATTTTGTAAGAGGGTCAGACTCCTTCTGGTATTCCGGTTCTCCAGACGGCTCTCCAGTACTTATTATAACATTTGGTTTATTATTTACGAGCTCATGATATTTTCTTTGTAAATTACGAATATTAGAAGATTGTCGTTTGTTAGCTTTTCGTTCTATAATTCGAAATAGATCATTAAAATTAAGTATATTCAATATTTCAAATGTTATCAAATGCTCAGGTAGTAATTCCATTTGTCCCACAATGGATTTGAGACAATATATCAGTTTTTCAACAAACATTTCATTATCAATATACGCTTCACTATTTTTTTCATCGACTCTCATAAATATGTATTCCACATAATCTACAGGCAATAGTGATTCTGGATTAGACAAAAGAACACTTTGTTTTCTTAAAAGTTGTAATATTTCTTCTATCGCTTCATTTTTGTTTTCATCGTCATTTACTTTTTTATTAGCTTCTTTAGAATATTCTTTAATAATTGCATTAGCTTCTATTTCTAAAGAAGTCCACATAGCATTAAACGTATTTTGTAGTATACTATATTCAAGTGGTGTTTCTAACGCTTTATTTATTGAGGTAATTAATTGGAAAAAATCTTCTTTTTCAAACTTTGTTGCCTGATATCGTGATAGCGGACCTTTTATATCAGAAGGTTTAATATCAATCATTAATGCAGTTACTTTAGATTCGAGAGATTTAGCTATAGCACCAGCTTCAAAATTAATCCATGGTGCAGTAGTATTAGCAGTTGTCAAACATATAATCCCATAACTACATTCGGATAATTCTTTTGAAATAGTTTGATCCCAGTTATCTCCCTTTTCAATATCCTCCGGTGAAAAGAACACCTCAACTGATTGGATAATACAAGGAATCCATTTCTTTAACACTTCCGCAATTTGACGACTTAATTCTCCCGACCAACTTACAAATATTTTCATGTATCTATCCTACCTCTCATTCTTTTGTATAATATAGATAAATATATCATATTACTATAAATTATGACAGAATGCATTTCGAAGATAATATTGTAAGAAAAATCTGAACCTCAATGTACTACATTACGGTTCATAATAATAGCTTTTTGCCTCGGCCATAGTATTTACCATAAAATCTTCCGCATTTAAAGCCTCTGTAATAATGGCTTTATTTAACGGAATGTGTACAGTAGCTACATTTTCCATACTATCTCTAAATTTAGGTAATTTATTCCATAAATCTGTTATCTGTTTTTTAAAATTTCCTTTTGAATCCACAATATCACTTTTCTTCTTATAATCAGGATAAATAACAATAACAGGGAGTCCCTTGGTATTAATTCCATAATCAACTTCTTCTCTTAATGCTCTACTATTAATTGTATTAGAACTAAGAAATAAAATAATATTCTTGGAATTATCTAAACGTTGGTGTAATCTTGGTTTTAGCGTTTTTTCCCAATCACTACCATCTCTAACATTGTATGTTTTATTATGCGAATCAATAAATGGAAAGTTACTATCCTGTCCTTTCCACATTTTTAACATATTATAATACACAAAATCTGGAGTTGCTG
>ERZ824480.3632-NODE-3632-length-10298-cov-33.868984_pt1 | contig 10298 bp, 8 predicted proteins | sample MGYA00519861_ERZ824480 | MGnify/ENA primary metagenome ERZ824480 (study PRJEB31778, sample SAMEA3449152) | human gut metagenome | biome: human gut; feature: human-associated habitat; material: faeces | place: United Kingdom | collected 2010/2012 ...
CAATTGGTGAAAGAATAAAGAAAATACGGGTATTCCGTAAAATGACAATGGATGAACTGGGCGGTGCACTTGGATTTGAGGGCAAAAATATGTCGGTCCGCATATCCCAGTATGAAACCGGTGCACGCATTCCCGGTGAAGATATGATTCTAAAGCTTGCTGATGCATTGCACTGCAATTACAAGGCAATCTCTGATTACAGCCTTGGTGCTGCTGAAGATATCATTGAAACACTTTTCTGGCTTGAAGAAAGTGCCACATCTCTCCCGGCACGTGGAAAAGGTACAAGATTCCCAGAGTACACAGCTCCCGGCAACCTGATTCATCTGACTGCAATGACACCTGCAAAATCTTCCGAGACTGCCAGACCAACTTACAACGAAGATGATTATGACAGTACAGGCTCACCTGTCGCATTAACTTTTGAATATGGATTGGTAAATGATTTCCTTTCGGAATGGTGTGAAATGAAAACGAAATTAAATAGTGGAGAGATTTCTCCTAATGAATATTTTGAGTGGAAAATAACATGGCCTCAGGCGTAAATGAAACTATTCACGCACAGCTCACTTTAGTACCATTTTAGTACCACAAGACAAAAAACAAGCTCGCAAATGCCCATTTTACTAGGCTTTGCGAGCTTTTGAAAATTATTCAAACTCAATAGTTCCCGGTGGCTTACTGGTCAAATCATAGAATACTCTATTGACTCCCTTTACCTCATTTATAATTCTGCTCATCACTGTCTGAAGTACCTCAAACGGTATCTCGGCTGCTTCGGCTGTCATGAAGTCCACGGTGCGGACTGCACGGACTGCAACGGCATAATCATATGTTCTCTCATCACCCATAACACCTACTGAACGCATGTTGGTAAGAGCTGCAAAGTACTGGTTTGGCATCCATGATGGTTCCTCGCCGTGGGCCTCTTTGTACTCTTTTTCTGCCTTTTCCACTTCGCTTCTGTAAATCCAGTCTGCATCCTGGACAATGCGTACCTTTTCGGCTGTGACTTCGCCGATGATACGGATTCCAAGGCCTGGGCCTGGGAATGGCTGACGGAATACGAGATAGTCAGGTAATCCAAGCTCCAATCCGACCTTGCGTACCTCGTCCTTGAAGAGGTTTCTGAGTGGCTCCACGATATCCTTGAAATCGACATGCTCCGGGAGACCTCCTACATTGTGGTGTGATTTGATGACTGCAGATTCTCCGCCGAGTCCACTCTCCACTACGTCAGGATAGATGGTTCCCTGCGCAAGGAAGTCAACCTTTCCGATTTTCTTAGCTTCTTCCTCGAATACACGGATAAATTCCTCACCGATGATTTTACGCTTGCGCTCAGGCTCTGTGACGCCTGCAAGCTTGCTGTAGTAGCGCTCCTGTGCGTTGACGCGGACAAAGTTGATGTCGAACGAACCGCCTTTGCCGAATACGCCCTCTACCTCATCGCCCTCGTTCTTACGGAGAAGTCCGTGGTCTACGAATACACAGGTAAGCTGCTTGCCGATTGCCTTGGCAAGGAGTGCTGCGAGCACTGATGAGTCTACTCCACCCGAAAGTGCAAGGAGCACTTTGCCGTCACCGACCTGCTCTCTGATTTCGTCGATTGTGTTTTTGACGAATGAATCCATCTTCCATGTGCCTGCACATCCACATACGCCACGGACGAAATTGTAAATCATCTGTGTTCCGTTCTTGGTGTGAAGTACCTCCGGATGGAACTGTACTGCATATAATTTCTTCTCAACATTCTGTGTTGCGGCTATTGGACAGTCTGCAGTGTGCGCAACTACTTCAAAGCCCGGTGCAGCCTCTGCAATTCTGTCGAAATGACTCATCCAGCATACTGATTCTGATGGCAGATCCTTGAACATCACGCCGTTTGCAGAATATGTGATTTCTGTCTTTCCATACTCTCCAACCTCAGGTGTGATTACCTTTCCGCCTAATTTATGCATCATAAGCTGTGCACCGTAGCAGATGCCAAGCACCGGTATTCCCAGCTCAAACAGCTCTTTCTGGTATGATGGTGAATCCTCTTCATAACAGCTGTTTGGACCTCCTGTAAGGATGATACCCTTTGGATTCATTTCTTTGATTTTCTCAATGTCTATTTTGTATGAGTAAATCTCACAGTACACGTTGCACTCGCGGACACGGCGCGCAACAAGCTGATTGTACTGACCACCAAAGTCTATGACTATGACCTTTTCCTGATCCATGTTTTCCTCCTAATTGTTTATTCGCCATGCTGCCATCTCATTGATTACGTAAAAGCAACATGTTTTCTTATGTCATTATAGATTACGGAGTGCTTATCTGCAAGCGATTTTGTTAAATTTATGTTTTGATTTTATGTGCAATTACGTTATAATGAGTTATAAACACTTTTATAGGCTGGGAGGTTTCATCATGAGTTTTAAAATAATCACTATAAGCCGAGAGTTTGGCAGTGGCGGTCGCTTTATCGGCGAGCAGATTGCTCAAAAATGCGGCATTGAGTTTTACGATAAAAAAATAATTGAGCATGTGGCAAAGGAGCTCGGTATCTCTGAGCAGATTGTCGCAAACCAGGGCGAATATGCACCTGCCGGAAGTATTTTTTCATATGCATTTGTGGGGCGCGACATCACAGGAGTTTCTCTTTCCGACCAGATTTTCAATATCCAGCAGAAGCTCATCAAGGATATTGCGCAAAAAGAGCCATGCGTTATTGTGGGACGTTGCGCAGACTACATTCTTTCTGACAGGGATGATGTGCTGAATGTTTTTATAGAGGCAAACACCCCTGAGAAAGCTGCAAGAATAAAAAAGCTCTACCAAAAGAGCGATGACGAGGTCAAAAAGCTGCTAAAGGATGTCGATAAGAAGCGCTCGGTAAATTACCGATACTTCACCGACAAGGAGTGGGGCAGCCGGAAAAATTATGACCTGGTGCTCAACAGCTCTGTGCTTGGGTATGACAAATGCATTGAGCTCATAACTGCTGCATACGCTTAACATACTTAATACACTTAATATATTTAATGAGCTTAATATGATCAGGCAGCGCAACTTTTGCACCAATGCAATACGGAAAATTGATATTATTATTACTATTAAGAAACCGTTTTCTTATTTTATTACGAAAAACGTAAATAGAATTACAACCTGTGTGTAATATTAAAAATACTCCCGCATAAACTGTAACAACAGAATATGCAGGAGTATTTTTTGAAATCATATATTGAGACAAGGGCGGTGGAAATCGCCAACTACATAGTTGAAAACAATGCCACGGTTCGCCAGGCCGCAAAGCAGTTTGGCATCAGCAAATCCACTGTGCACAAGGATATCACGGATGCTAACAGGCTGCTTCGCATAGACCCGGAGCTTGCCGCAAAAGCGCGTCACATTCTCGATATCAACAAGTCCGAGCGCCATATCCGCGGCGGACTTGCCACCAGAGAGAAGTATCTGCATCTGCCTCATGTGCATGCCGGCTGAGTGTATGGATGCTTCTATCCCTGCATTGCCAGGTGCGCCGTTTTCCGTACATCTGAGGCTTTTCGTTAATTCAAGACCGGTGTCACATGACTTGTGAGCACACCATACAGCCACTTGCCCTCATCGCTTAGATCCTCATAGGTAAAGCCGCTTGTCTTATCGCAGGCAGGTGTTAGAAGCGCTGATTTTTCGTCCTTATTGGAAAGATTCCAGCACACATAGCTGATGCCGTAGCTGTCGAGCAGGCTGATCCAGCTGTTTGCGGAATCTATGTCCACCTGACCGTTTCCGTCGTCGCTGCAGATGCCAAACTCTGATACAAATATCGGCAGTCCGGCGTCTGCCGCCGATTTTAGCTTGTTTTGCAAGTCCTCCTTGTGGGTTGCGGCATAGAAATGCAGTGTATACATGATATTATCATATCCTGTGACAGGGTCCTTGACTGCCTCATCCACATCCCGGCTCAAGTTAGGTGTGCCTATCAGTATGACTGCATCCTTGTCGTAGCTTCTGATTGACGGAATGACCTCGCTGGCATAAAACTTCACATCTCCCCAGGTCGCACCGTTGCACGGCTCATTGCAAATCTCGTAAATCACGTTGTTGTATGAGGCATACTGCTGTGCCATCTTGGCAAAAAAAGTCTTTGCCACATCACTGTAGCGGTTTGGATTGCCCTCGTTTAGCACATGCCAGTCGATGATGACATACATGTCGTTGTTGAACGCGTACTGCACTCCGTTTTGCACAAGTGTCTCAAGCTGCTGCCTGTCACCATCTGTGCAGTAGCCACCGCTTTCGTAGGTGTACATGGCAAGCCTTACCACATTTACTCCCCAGCTTTTCAGTGTGGCAAAGCAATCATTGGTCACATACTGTGGATACCACGCAAGACCATGTGTGCTGACTCCGCGAAGCTGCACCTCGTTGTTATTTTGATCAACGAGCTTGCTGCCCTCCACATGCAGCTTACCGTTTACTGACGGACAGGCAAGAACTGAGCTCTCCTGTCCGTTTTCTGTGGTGAGCTGCTCTGTGTCAGCCACATTCTGATTTTCTGTACTGCTTTGCGTACTGTCCTCAGTATTATTTTCTGCAGAATTCACCGACTCAGTGGCTTTCTCATCTGTCTGTGATTCTGTCTCTTTGTTGCCCTTGTTACCACATCCTGTAAAAATCCCAAGCACCAGCACTGCAGCCAATACCAATGCTATATATTTCTTCATATTGTTATACTGTCTGGCTGATTACTGAATTGATGTAACCTTGTAGTCCTCAGCCTCTACAGTCTCCTTTAATTTCTCATCGGAAATGTCAGAGCTTAATGTCACTACTGCAGTTCCGCTCTCATGGCTTACTGCTGCCTCACTAACTGCATCAAGCGCCTCGAGTGCCTTCTTTACTCTTGCCTCGCAGTGGCCGCACATCATTCCTTCGATATTCATTGTCTTTGTCATTGATTTTTCCTCACTTTCACTTGGTTTATCTGTTTTGTTTTTTCTATCTGGTGTTGCTTTTCTGTCATGCTTAGGATCATACACCCTGCACAGATTCAGCCGCAGGGCATTGGTAACAACGCAGAAGCTCGACAGGCTCATCGCCGCCGCTCCAAACATCGGATTGAGCTTCCATCCTAATAAAGGATACCACAAACCGGCCGCAAGTGGAATACCTATTACATTATAGAAAAATGCCCAGAACAGATTTTCGTGTATATTTGTCAATGTAGCACGGCTTAACCGCACTGCTGCCGGTACATCTATCAGGCGGCTCTTCATCAGGACAACATCCGCTGCATCTATTGCCACATCACTTCCCGCGCCGATTGCAATTCCCATATCCGCACGTGTGAGCGCCGGTGCATCATTGATTCCGTCACCAACCATGGCTACCCTGCCCTGTTTTTTTAGCTTCCTTATGACAGCCTCCTTACCATCCGGAAGCACACCTGCGATGACTTCGTCCACTCCCGCCTGCTTTCCAATGGCATTGGCAGTCTGCTCATTGTCACCGGTGAGCATAACAACTCTGATACCCATATTTTTAAGCTGTCTGACAGCTTCCGGACTGTCCTCCTTTATTGTATCTGCAACAGCTATGATACCGCAAAGCCTGTCATCTGCGGCAAAAAACAGAGGAGTTTTTCCTTCCTTTGAAAATTCGACAGCTTTCGCGCACATATCATCTGACACTTTTACAAATTTGCTGACAAAAGCAAGATTTCCTGCTTTTATCATTTTGCCTGCAAGTATTGCAGTCAGACCATTTCCTACAACAGCGCTAAAATCCGTCACCTCTGCGACAGCGATTTCATCCGTTTTAGCGCGCTCCATAATGGCTTTTGCAAGCGGATGCTCACTCTTGGCCTCGACTGATGCGGCTATTGCAAGAAGCGCTCCGGCATGATTGCCGATTTCCTCAAAAAATGTCTCATCCGGCACGATATCCGTCACCTTCGGCTCACCGCTTGTTATGGTGCCTGTCTTATCAAGAGCCACAATCTGTGTGCGGCCTGTTGCCTCAAGGCTTGCCGCTGTCTTGAAGAGTATACCGCTCTTTGCGCCCTTGCCATTTCCTACCATTATCGCAACAGGAGTTGCCAGTCCAAGTGCACACGGACAGCTTATCACGAGCACCGAAATGCCTCTGGCAAGCGCAAAGCCCACGGTCTCACCGGCTATAAGCCATGCTATTATTGTAATGATTGCAATTGTAATAACCGCCGGCACAAATACTCCCGATACCCTGTCAGCGATTTTTGCAATAGGAGCCTTTGTCGCTGCGGCATCAGACACCATCTGTATAATCTGTGAGAGTGTGGTGTCTTCGCCTACTCTGGTTGCGCGGCATTTTATAAAGCCTGACTGGTTCACTGTTGCAGCGCTTACTGTATCTTTCGGCTGCTTATCCACAGGGATGCTCTCTCCTGTGAGTGCCGATTCGTTGACAGCGGTTGTTCCATCTATTATTTCACCGTCCACAGGGATATTTTCCCCCGGTCTGACCACGAAAATATCGCCCTTTTTCACTGCATCCACAGAAATTTCCTGCTCCACGCCATCCCTTACAACGGTTGCTGTCTTTGGGGCAAGCTGCATCAGGCTCTTTAAAGCGTCTGTTGTTTTGCCCTTTGAGTGCGCTTCAAGCATTTTTCCGACAGTAATCAGTGCCAAAATCATGGCTGCGGATTCAAAATAAAACTCATGCATATATGACATGACCGCATCCATATCGCCATTCACCTGCGCAGCCGTCATGGCAAAAAGTGCATACACGCTGTATCCAAACGATGCCGCAGAGCCAAGCGCAACAAGCGTATCCATGTTGGGAGCGCCGTGAATCAAGCCCTTAAAGCCACTGATAAAAAACTTCTGGTTTATGACCATTACCGCCACTGTAAGCAGAAGCTGCAAAAGCCCCATAGCCACATGGTTTCCATTGAAAAACTCAGGCAACGGCCAGCCCCACATCATATGTCCCATGGAAAAATACATGAGAACAACTAAGAATATGAGCGATGCTATAAGCCTGTTTACAAGCTTCGGTGTCTCCCTGTCTACAAGCGCATCCTGCGCTGCCTTTAGCTGCTCTAAGCTGTTATTCGCTTTGTCATTTTCTGATTCTGTTGCTGTGCCTTTGGGACTCGCTCCATAGCCCGCCTGCTCTACTGCCTCCACTATCTGCGCATCTGTCGCGCTTCCCTCGACTCCCATCGAGTTGGTCAAAAGGCTGACAGAGCAGCTCGTCACACCATCAACCTTAGAGACCGCCTTTTCCACTCTGGCAGAGCATGCCGCACAGCTCATTCCTGTAACTGTATATTGCTTCATACTGTCTGTATTTCCTTCTTTCTACTATTCGAATCTAACTATTCAGAAGCCTTTTCTAAAATCTCTCAATTCCTGTCACCTTGAAATCCAGTCTTTCAATGGCAAATGTGATTTCCTCATCGCTTAGCTCTCTGGTTGCCTCAACATGTGCCACGCCATGCTTTAAATCCACATCTGCCGATACTCCGCTCATCTTCTGCAGTGAGCGTGTGACTGAGTTCTTGCAGTTCATGCAGTGCATTCCGTCTATGTGCACATCTGCTCTCGTGACTATCTCGCCTGTAAGCTGTACTGTGGCTTCCTCGTCCTCCTTCATGGCTCCACCGCCACAGCAGGCGCCCTCGCCCTTTGAATGCTTAATAGTCTCCTTTAAGCCCACAATCACCAGAGCGGCAATTATTGCTATTATTAATATTGTGATTATTGTACTCATTTTTATACCTGCCTTCTTATAATACTACTTCATAAGCTTCTGCAGTGTGTTCAAAAGCTCATCTATTGTCTCATCCTTGCCGGCTCTTATGTCATCTGCCACACACGTCTTTATATGATTGGCCAAAAGGACTTTATTGAAGCTGTTGAGCGCAGCATTTGCGGCCGCCACCTGTGTAATGATGTCAGGGCAGTAGCAATCCTCATCCAGCATACGCTTGATTCCACGGATCTGCCCCTCTATACGGCTAAGTCTGTTGATGAGATCCTTATATTCCTTCTCTGACCGCTCTTTTTTGCGGTTGCAGCAACAGCATTTGGTTTCTTTTTCTGTCATGGGTGCCTCCCTTCTTTCTTCATTCCACATTTGTTGCATATGTCTAACCATACCCCTTATGGGTATCTGTCTTCAAGAGCATTATATACCCCGGTAGGGTATATTGCAAGGGCAGATTTCCTTATTGAGAAATTTTCATGTTATACCATACTTTTATAATAAAAACATGCAGTAGCTGCAGCTGCTCATAAATAGCTCTGCCTCATATGAATATATACAACGAAAAAGCCGGTACATCATGCTTCCATGAATGTACCGGCTTTAAATACTTAGCAGTCCGTACGGGAATCGAACCCGTGTTTCCGCCGTGAGAGGGCGGCGTCTTAACCGCTTGACCAACGAACCGTGTATTATAATATCATGGTCAAACGAATAATGCAAGTACTTTTTTAAATTTTTTTTTAAATTTTTTCCGATCTCTTTACCTTGAACATTATCCCTTTAAATGCTTCTGGCTTTAATTCCATTTTCGTCCCTATGTATGCTCTGTGATAATCTATTATATTCCGACTCCTTATCTCAAAGCACGCGTTCTTATCCTCATATTTTATTTATACGTTTTCCTCTTGAATAAGATTATACACCTCTTTGGTCACACAACGGTCACACGGAGCCCTTTTCCACGGATTTTGTAAAAAGTATACATTGAAAATGCCGAAAGCTGTACAATTTTAGACAATTTTCGGGATTTGTGCATTTTTTATTCGTTATATTCAACTATTATTTATTATATTTTTTGTATATCTTTTCAAACGCAGGCATAGAGTGCTTTATCATTTCCCTGTCCACACAGTATGATATTCTCACCCAGCCCGGACAGCCGAAGCCGTCTGCTGCTACTATGAGCACATCCTCCTCCTTTGCCTTCTCGCAGAATGCATTGCTGTCATCCTCGAGTGCCTTTACAAACATATAAAAGGCTCCGTCCGGCTTGAAGCAGTGATAGCCTATCCTTGTGAGTCCCTCGTACAGAAGGTCTCTGTTTTCTTTGTAGGCATTGATATCACCGGTTGCCCCCTGGCATTTTACTATCATCTTCTGGAACAGGCTTGGTGCACACACGTAACCGAGTGCTCTTCCCGCACCACAGACTGCTGCATACAGCTCTGCCTTATCGTACACCTCATCAGGCACGAGGACGTATCCTATTCTCTCTCCCGGCAGTGAAAGTGACTTGCTGTATGAGTAGCATACCAGTGTGTTGTCGTAATATTTGGTCACAAACGGTACCTTGATTCCGTCGTAAACTATCTCCCTGTACGGCTCATCTGCGATAATGAATATCGGTCTTCCTATCTCCTTAGACTTTTTCTCAAGGAGGTCTGAGAGCTTTTTGATGGTCTCCTCAGAATAGACTGTGCCGGATGGGTTGTTTGGTGAATTGATTATGACACCTCTGGTGTGCGCATTGATTCTCTCCTCAAGAGCCTCAAAATCTATCTGAAAATGCTCTGTGTCTGCAGGCACCTCTACAAGCCTTGCTCCTGCTGCATTCACAAATACCTTGTACTCCGGGAAATATGGCGCTATGGTAATAAACTCATCATATGCGTCACTTGTCAACGCACGAAAGCAGATTGACAGCGATGCCGCTGCTCCCATTGTCATATAAAGGTTGTCTGCATTAAAATGTGTGCCATGTGTGTTGTTCAAAAATTCAGCTATTGCCGCTCTCGTTTCCACGTCTCCCTGTGCTGAGGTGTAGCCGTGCAGCGCAACAGAATCATAATCTGTCACAAGCTCCTTTATTGTGTCGTTTACTATCTGCGGAGCCGGTATGCTCGGGTTTCCTATTGAGAAATCATATACATTTTCCTTACCTACAATTGCTGCTCTTTTTTTACCATACTCGAAAAGCTCCCTGATTGCTGAGCGCACGCTTCCGAGCTGGTACATGCTTTCGTTTACTACCATTTTCTTGTCTCCTTATCTCTGATGTTCTTGCATGTTTACTATTATAATATCTCTGCTTATGACATACAAATGTCTTTATAACCATCTCTTTATACACATATTGTTACCATTCATGACCGTTTATCCTGATATGAATGCCTCCATCCCGGCACGCTTCGTCATCTCAATATGCTCCTTAAGCTCGCGGGCTGACATTCGCAATGCCCCCAGGCTCATGACCGTCTGCTGCTCCAGTCCGTCCGAGGTTGCCACTGTTACCTTGTACCTGTCACGTATGCCAAACACAGTCTTTTCGA
>ERZ824480.3634-NODE-3634-length-10297-cov-4.510154_pt1 | contig 10297 bp, 8 predicted proteins | sample MGYA00519861_ERZ824480 | MGnify/ENA primary metagenome ERZ824480 (study PRJEB31778, sample SAMEA3449152) | human gut metagenome | biome: human gut; feature: human-associated habitat; material: faeces | place: United Kingdom | collected 2010/2012 ...
CGGGCGGCAAGTTCGGCGGCGGGGGCTATAAGGTCTCCGGCGGCCTGCACGGCGTGGGCGCGTCCGTGGTGAACGCTCTAAGCGAGTGGCTGACGGTGCAGGTACACAAGGACGGCAAAATCTATGAGATGAAATTCTCCCGGGGCAATATCACCCAGGAGATGAAGGTCATCGGCGAGACGGACCATACCGGCACCACCGTGACCTTTAAGCCGGACCCGGAGATGTTCGACACGCTGGAGTACGACTACGAGACGCTGCACACCCGTATGCGGGAGCAGGCGTTCCTGAACGCCGGTCTGCGGATCACTATCAGCGACGCCCGGCCGGGCAGAGAGAAGTCCGAGGCCATGTGCTATGAGGGCGGCATCCGGGAGTTCGTTACCTACATCAACCGGAACAAGACCCCGCTCCACGAGGAGGTCATCTATCTCTCCGGCGCCAAGGGCGACAGCACGGCGGAGATCGCCATCCAGTATAACGACGGCTACAACGAGACGCTGGTGTCCTTCGCCAACGATATCCATACGCCGGAGGGAGGCATGCACGAGACGGGCTTCAAGGCGGCCCTGACCCGCGTACTGAATGCCTACGGCCTGAAATACGGCATGATCAAGGAGGGCGACAAGGTCTCCGGCGAGGACGTGCGCGAGGGCATCACCGCCGTCATCTCCGTGAAGCTGACGGAGGCTCAGTTCGAGGGCCAGACCAAGGCCAAGCTGGGCAACGCCCATATCCGCACGCTGGTGGACAGCATCGTCAACGACCAGCTGGCGGTGTATCTGGAGGAGCATCCGGTGGTGGCCCGCACCATTCTGGACAAGGCCATGACCGCCAACCGCGCCCGGGAAGCGGCGCGGAAGGCGCGGGAGTCCATCCGGCGCAAGACGGTGCTGGGCGGCGCGGCTATGCCGGATAAGCTCCGGGACTGCAACGAGAATAACCCCGAGCTGACAGAGCTGTACATCGTGGAGGGCGACTCCGCAGGCGGCTCCGCCACGGCGGGACGGGACAGCCGTTTTCAGGCCATCCTGCCCCTGTGGGGAAAGATGCTCAACGTGGAGAAGGCCAGGGTGGACAAGGTCTACGGCAACGACAAGCTCCAGCCCGTCATCATCGCGCTGGGCGCCGGTATCGGCGAGGAGTTCGACGAGAACAAGCTGCGCTATCACAAGATCATCATCATGGCCGATGCCGATGTGGACGGCGCCCATATCCGCACCCTGCTGCTGACCTTCTTCTTCCGGTATATGCGGCCCCTCATTGAGGAGGGCTATGTCTACTCCGCCGTGCCGCCGCTCTATAAGCTGACCCGGGGCAAGACCTCCCGGGTGGCCTACTCCGACGAGGAGCGGGATCGTATCTCCGCGGAGATGCGCGGCGGCAACCCCAACGTGACCATCAACATCAGCCGGTTCAAGGGTCTGGGCGAGATGGACGCCCACGAGCTGTGGGAGACCACCATGGATCCCACCACCCGTACCCTGCGGCGCATTACGCTGGACGACGCGGTGAAGGCGGACGCCACGTTTACCGTCCTCATGGGCGAGAAGGTGGAGCCCCGCAAGGAGTTTATCGAGCAGCGCGCCAAGTACGCGGTAAATCTGGATTATTAAGGAGGTCGTGTCAGTATGAGCAAAAAGCCCCAATACGACCCGGAAGAAATACGTTTTCCCAACCAGCATATCGTAGAGTCCCCGCTGGTGCCGGAGATGGAGAACTCCTATATCGAATACGCCATCTCCGTTATCGTAGGCCGCGCCCTGCCCGATGTGCGGGATGGCCTGAAGCCCGTGCACCGGCGTATCCTGTACGCCATGTACGAGGATAACCTGACCAGCGACAAGCCCTTCAAGAAATCCGCCACCTGCGTGGGCGACGTGCTGGGCCGGTATCACCCCCACGGTGACGCCTCCGTGTACGACGCGCTGGTGCGTCTGGCGCAGGACTTCTCCATGCGCTATATGCTGGTGGACGGCCACGGCAACTTCGGCTCCGTGGATGGCGACCCCCCTGCCGCCTACCGTTACACCGAGGCGCGTCTGAGCAAGATCTCCAACGAGATGCTCCGCGACATCGAAAAGGACACGGTGGACTGGGACCCCAACTTCGATGAGAGCCGCAAGGAGCCCCGCGTGCTGCCCTGCCGGTTCCCCAACCTGCTGGTCAACGGCTCCTCCGGCATCGCCGTGGGCATGGCCACCAACATCCCGCCCCACAACCTGCGGGAGGTCATCGGCGCGTGCATCTGCGTGCTGGATAACCCGGACGCCACCCTCAGCGACCTGATGGAGCACGTGAAGGGCCCCGACTTCCCCACAAAGGGCATCATCATGGGCCGCAGCGGAATCCGCGCCGCCTACGCCACGGGCCGGGGCAGGCTCATGGTCCGTGCCCGGCATGAGTTTGAGGAGTTCAACAACGGCCGCACCCGTATCATCATCACGGAGCTGCCCTATCAGGTGAACAAGCGGATGCTCATCAAGGCCATTGCCGACCAGGTGGAGGACAAGCGGCTGGAGGGTATCTCCGACATCCGGGACGAGTCCGACCGCAACGGTATGCGTGTCGTGATCGAGCTCAAGCGCGACGCCAATCCCCAAGTGGTGCTGAACCGTCTGTTTGCCCAGACCCAGCTGCAGACCACCTTTGCCATCAATATGCTGGCGCTTGTGGAAAACCAGCGGCAGCCGAAAATACTGTCCCTGCGGCACATCATCGACGAGTACCTGAAATTCCAGGAGGAGATCATCATCCGCCGGACCCGCTTCGACCTGAAAAAGGCCCAGGAGCGCGCCCACCTGCTGGAGGGCCTGCTGATCGCCCAGGACAACATCGACGAGGTCATCAAGATCATCCGCAGCAGCTACGACAACGCCAAGGAGAACCTGATGCAGCGCTTCGGGCTGGACGACGTGCAGGCCCAGGCCATTCTGGATATGCGCCTGAAGGCGCTGCAGGGTCTTGACCGGGAGAAGCTCCAGACCGAGTACAAGGAGCTGGAGGAGAAGATCGCCTACTTCCTGCGTATCCTCAGCGACGAGGGACTGGTGAAGTCCATCCTCAAGGAGGAGCTGACCGCCATTGCCGACAAGTTCGGCGACGACCGCAAGACCGAGATCCAGGATGTGGAGGACGAGCTGGACATCGAGGACCTGATCGAGGAGGAGCAGTGCGTCTTCACCCTGACGGAGAACGGCTACATCAAGCGCACGCCGGTCAGCGAATACGCCGCTCAGAGTAAGGGCGGCATGGGCAAGAAGGGCATCACCACCCGTGAGGAGGACACGGTGGTGGACGTGTTCACCGCGTCTACCCACGACTATATTCTGTTCTTTACCGACACCGGCAAGGTCTACCGCAAGAAGGGCTATCAGATCCCGGAAAGCGGCAAGGCCGCCAAGGGTGTGAACATCGTCAACATCATTCAGGTGGAGACGGGCGAGCGCGTACAGGCCATGCTCCACTTCCGCGAGACGGGAGACGAGGAGCTGTACCTGTTCATGACCACCCGGAACGGCACGGTGAAGCGTCTGGAGGTCAGCGCCCTGAAGAACCTGCGGAACAACGGCATCCGCGCCCTGACGCTGGACGAGGGCGACCAGCTGATCTCCGTGACGGAGACCCGGGGCCATGACCGTATGCTTATCGCCACCCACGACGGTCAGGCGGTGTGCTTCGACGAGACGGATGTGCGCGCCATGGGACGTACCGCCGTGGGTGTCCGGGGCATCCGGCTGCGGGAGGGCGACTACGTCATCGGCGCTGCCCGCGTCGACGAGGGTAAGACCGTCCTCTCCATCACCGAGAACGGCTACGGCAAGCGGACGCCTATTGAGGAGTACCGCATTACCAACCGCGGCGGCATGGGTATCCGCAACTATATGGTCACGGACAAGACCGGCCCGGTGGTGGGCATGAAGGTGGTGGATGGCACTGAGGACCTGCTGCTGGTAACGGCGGCGGGCATCCTGATCCGCACACCTGTGGAAAATATCCGCGTAGCGGGACGTGCCACCCAGGGCGTCATCGTCATGCGCTTCAAGGAGGAGGGCGACCGGGTCATCTCGCTGGCTCTGGCCGATCCCGAGGAGAAGGAGCAGCCAGCGCCGGAGGAGGCCCCGCTGTGAACGGCTCCGTGCTGGACATCATCGCGCGGATAGAGACGCCCTTTGCGGAGAAGTTCGGCGTGCCGCGGCAGAGCGGCATTGCCGACAGCCCCGGACGCATCGTGTTCGAAAAGCCCTTCCGGGACGTGGATGCGGTGCGGGGCCTGGAGGGCTTTTCACACATCTGGCTCATCTGGCAGTTTGACCGGGCGCAGCGGCAGAGCTGGTCGCCTACGGTGCGTCCGCCCCGGCTGGGCGGCAACGAGCGCGTGGGCGTGTTCGCCACCCGTTCGCCCTTCCGGCCCAACAGCCTGGGGCTCTCCGCCGTGGAGCTGGAGCGTGTGGCCTTGGACGAGCCGGAGGGTCCGGTGCTGTATGTCCGCGGCGCGGATATGGTCAGCGGAACGCCCATCGTAGACATCAAACCCTATCTGGCCTACGCGGACAGCTATCCCGACGCCGCCGGCGGCTTTACCGGCGGCGATGCCGGCGCGGTGCTGACGGTGGACTTTCCCCCGGAGCTGCTGGCGCAGTTTGACAGCGGACAGCGCCACGGGCTGCTGAGCGCCCTGGCCGCCGACCCGCGGCCCCGGTATCAGGACGACCCCGACCGCGTGTACGGCATGGCTTACGCAGGAAAGAACGTGCGCTTTACCGTGCAGGACGGAACGGTGCGCGTCGTTGGGGTGGAGTGAAGGAAGGATATATGAGAACCGTTACGATCTACACCGACGGAGCCTGCTCCGGCAATCCCGGCCCGGGCGGCTGGGGGGCGATACTCAGCTACAAGGGAACGGAGAAGGCGCTCTCCGGCGGCGCGGCCCAGACCACCAACAACCGCATGGAGCTGACCGCCGTCATCGAGGCGCTGCGGCTTTTGAAGGAGCCGTGCGTGGTGGAGCTGTACAGCGACAGCAAGTACGTCATCGACGCGCTGGAAAAGGGCTGGGCCAGAAGCTGGCAGCAGCGGGGCTGGGTGAAAAGTGACAAAAAGCCGGCGCTGAACCCGGACCTGTGGGAGCAGCTGCTGGCGCTGACCGATATCCACGAGGTGCGCTGCCACTGGGTGAAGGGCCACGCGGAGAACGAAAAAAACAACCGCTGCGACCAGATGGCTGTGGCCGAGAGCAGAAAGTTTCAGTGAAATGCGCTGTCTGCTGTGGAAAAAACGCGGCGTAAAAGGCAGAATTCACAAATTGTTCATGGCCGCTTCAAGATTCGGCCAAAATTAGAGGGTATTATAGCATCATCCAAAGGAACAACACTTCCTGATGTGATTTTCTCTCTCTCCTAACACAAACACACGGAAACACCCCGGCCATTGGGCCGGGGTGTTTCTGCTTTTTTTGCTTTCGGTAATGTCTGTTTGCTTGCTTTTTGGTTTACGCAGCGTTTGCCTGGTTGTCCTCTGCGTGTGCTGCTTATGCGCTCTTTTGTATACGTTTGCGTCAGTCACGGTTTGCCTTTGTGTTCCGGAAGGCTCCGGAGCCTTGTGTTCTCAAAAGGCGGAGAGAAAAAAGGCGCACAAAAGGAAACGAGGCTCAGTTATAATAATCGGTCTCGTCGGTCAGCGCCATGGGCAGGCCGTTGTGGTAGACCGGCAGGGTCTGGAATTTGAAGCGGCTGGCACGATGCAGGGCGTCGATGCGCTCCTTGATGGCCGGGTCCACCACGCCGCGGCGGACGTACTCGTTCACCGCGTGATAGGGGAAACCCAGATTGTCCTCGTCGGTCAGGCCGGTGAGGCCGTCGGACGGCGGCTTGATGAGGAACTTCTCCGGCAGGCCCAACTGGCGGCCCAGAGCGACGACCTCCTCGGTGGTGTACATCCCCAGGGGGGAGAAGGCGCCGGCGCTGTCGCCGTAGATGGTGCAGTAGCCCACCCAGTCCTCGCTGAGGTTGCTGGTGTTGATGACGATGCCGCCCTCTACGGACTGGGCCACGGCGTACAGGGTGGCCATGCGGACGCGGCTGGGCAGATTGACCTTTGTCTGGCGGCTGGGGGTCAGGCCCGCCTTCTCCATCTCGTTCAGCACGCCCTGAACGGCGTCGTGGATGTTGATGGTGGTGTGGGGCAGGTCCAGGTGCTGCACCAGTGCCTGGGAGTAGTCGATGTCCGGCTGGACGCCGTCGGGCATGAGGACGCCGAGGACGTTTTCGCGGCCATAGGCGGCCACGGCCAGGGCGGCCACGGTGGAGCTGTCCTTGCCGCCGGAGATGCCGATGACGGCGGTCTTGCCGTGGCAGGCGTGCATCTGCTCGGCCATCCACTCCAGCAGGCCGGCCAGCTGTATCTGGGGGTTGAATTCCATGTGCGATACCTCCCGTTCCGAAGTTTTGATGCCCTATTGTACCGCGTCGGGGAGGATTTTGCAAGGGCTATCCCAGCAGGGCCGCTGCATCCTCCGGCGTCAGGCCGGGCTGGAGCGCCAGGGTGACGCCATAGCCGATGAGCCGGCCCAGCTCACGGACGCGGCGGTCGATGTCCTGGGGCGTGACAAACAACCCGGAGGGCGGGGCGTCCTCGTCGCCGCAGAGGGCCGCGCCGTCGATGACCGTGGGGACGCCCAGGGCGATGACCGGCACGCCAAGCGTCCGGGCGTTGACTGCCTTGCGGTGATTGCCTACGCCGCTGCCGGGGATCAGGCCCGTGTCCCCCAGCTGCACGGTGGCACACAGCCGGTGACGGCTGCGGGCGGCCAGCGCGTCGATGGCGATGACCACCGAGGGGTGCAGGCGGTCCGCCGCGCCGCGGATCAGCTCCAGCGTCTCCACCCCCGTGCGGGCCAGCACGCCGGTGGCCAGGGCCGCCACCGGCGTCAGCGCGCCGAACTGCCGGGGCATGGAACGGACCATGTGCCGCGTGACCAGCAGGTGCTCCAGCGCCGCCGCCCCCACGGCGTCGGGGGTCATGGCGTCGTTGCCCAGGCCCACCACCAGGGCGGGGCCGTCCGATGGCGGCGGCAGCAGGGCGCGGAGCTCGCGGCACAGGCAGAGGGCGGCCCGGCCGGTCAGCGCCTCCTGACGGGACAGGGCGGGGCGCAGGTCGATGGTGATATAGCGGCCCTCGGGCTTGCCGATGGCCCGGGCGCCCGCCGGGGTATGGACATGGATGCGGGTGACGGGGCAGCCGCACAGGAGACATTCGGACTTGGTGACGCCGGTGCCGGGGGCAAACATATCCCGGCCGGTGGGCAGCGCCTCCGCTGTTTCCACGGCCAGATCGGTACGCGAGAGGTTCATAGTAGTGGTCAACGCTCCCTTCTGAACACAAAATATTGTGGCTTTTGGGTAGCATGGCCGGTGAAATCGCTTTTATACAAAAACTGCCGCGGAAATTGCAAAAAAGTCTTGCATTTTTCAGGCAAAGATGCTAAAATATCATCCTGCGTGGAAGTGTTTATTTTCGCTACACAAAAAATTCAAGTCGGGGAGGTGTTTGGTTTGCCGAATATCAAGTCTGCTAAGAAGCGTGTTCTGGTGGCAGAGACGAGAAATGCTCGCAACAAAGCCAATAAGTCCGCACTGAAGACTGCTATCAAGAAGTTCGAGGCTGCTGCCGTTGAAGGCAATCGCACCGAGGCCGAGGGCACTTACAAGGTGGCGGTCAAGGCGATCGACAAGGCTGCTGCAAAGGGTCTGCTGCACAAGAACAACGCGGCCCACAAGAAGAGCGCGCTGACGCTGAAGCTGAACAACATTGGCTAATGACCAAACGCAACGGACATCCGCAAGGGTGTCCGTTTTGGTTTGCACGGGAAAAGGGACGGCGGCGCCGTCCCTTTTTTCATATCCCCTTATACTTGCGGCGCGTGGCCATTCCGCCGCGGATGTGCCGCTGGGAACGGTTTTCGTCCAGTATGGCCTTTACCTGCGTGTACAGCGCCCGGTCGCACAGGGCCAGACGCTCGGACAGGTCCTTGTGTACGGTGGATTTGCTGACGCCGAACTTCTTGGCGGCGGCGCGGACGGTGGTCCGGTTCTCTATCATGTACAGGGCCAGCTCTTTGGCCCGCTGCTCCAGATCGTCTCGCATAACGCAACACTCCCATGCCGTTGTGCTCTATCTATATGGCGGAACGTGGGCGGATATGACAAAGGGAACGGACCGCACATCCTTAACGGACACTTAGCGGGCGGCGGGAGTATAATTTGGCATCATCCGGAGATGAAATGAGGCGAGTCTATGGATATTTGGAAGGAATTGCGGGACGAGGGCGTGGACAGCGGCCTGCTGGACGAGGTACGCCGCTTCCGGGAGGCCCACCCCCTGACGCCGGAGGCGCAGGAGCGCGTGCCCGTGCCGAAGTATCTCTACTACGGCAGGGAGGTATGGGAGAGCGCGGCGGCGGCACTGCTGTGCGGCGAGCACCTGCTGCTGGCGGGGCCGAAGGCCACCGGCAAGAACGTGCTGGCGGAGGACCTGGCGGCGCTGTTCGGACGGCCGGTGTGGGACGTGTCCATGTATGTGAACGTGGACGCGGCGGCCCTGATCGGCGCGGACACGCTGAAGGACGGGCAGGTGGTGTTCCGGGAGGGACCGGTGTGCGCCTGCGCGCGGCTGGGCGGCTTCGGCGTGCTGGACGAGGTGAATATGGCGAAGAACGAGGCGCTGGCCGTGCTGCACGCCACGCTGGACCACCGGCGCGTCATCGATGTGCCGGGGTATGAGCGCATACAGCTGGACGACGCGGCGCGGTTCATCGGCACCATGAACTACGGCTACGCCGGCACCCGTGAGCTGAACGAGGCGCTGGTGAGCCGGTTCGTGGTGGTGGATATGCCGGTGATCTCCGACGAGAATCTGCAGAAGCTGCTGCGGCGCAGCTTCCCCACCCTGAAGCGGGAGTGGGCCGAGCAGCTGACGGCGCTGTTCCGGGACCTGCGGACCAAGTGCGACAGCGGTGAGATATCCACCAAGGCGCTGGACCTGCGGGGACTGCTGGCGGCACTGCACCTGATCGAGAAGGGGATACCCTCCGGGCAGGCGCTGGCCCTAGGCATCATCAACAAGGCCTTTGAGCCCTTTGAGCGCCAGCTGGTGGCTGACGCGGTGTGGGCGCGCCTGCCCAAGGACGCCACCCGGGACAAGCTGTTCGACTGATATGGACAGACAGGACAGAGAGACGCGCCGGGCGGAAAATCAGGTGTGGAACGGCTGGGGGGACTATGCCCGCAAGCCGGAGCTGCTGACCTTCGACCGGGCGGGGGATGCCGAGCTGTACGGCAATACGGTGCTGGGCCTGGCCTGCCGGTATTACGACTTTGACCGGTTCCGGCCGCTGCTGAACGAGTTTCACCGTTCGGCGCAGGAGGCACTGTACACGGACATATTCTTCCTGGTGCTGGAGGGGGCGGTGTTCGCCCGCGGCGCGGCGGAGAGGCCGCTGCTGCCGGCGCTGCGGCGGGACTATGCCCGCCGGCTGCTGGCGCAGACGCCGGTGGCCGAGGGCATGAACGGGGACGCCGTGCGCCGGGCCTGGGCCTGCCGCGTGCTGGAACAGCCGGAGGACCCGGCCCTGTCGCCGCTGCTGGACGAGCTGGCCGCGCCGGGGAACAGCACGGAGGCGCAGCTGATCCAGCGGACGGAGCGCGTGCTGTACACCTGGTTCCGCCGCGCCCGCCGGGCCGCCGACGACCGCCAGTGGGCGGCGTGGGTAGGCCGAAAGCGGGACAAAAGCGGCGGCGTGCACTTTGTGCGGCCCAACGCCCTGCGGGCGCTGTCACATGACGCGCCCGGCGGCAGCGGCGGCTTGCAGAAGCAGACGCTGTTCAGCTTTTTGCAGGGCCGGACGCCGGAGCCGATCCTGCGGCGGTATGTGGAGGACTGCTTCGGCGCGTCCATGCTGACGCCGGGGCAGCGCAGTGAGGCGGAGCGCACCCTGTGCACCGGCGTGCACAAGAACTGCCGGCTGCACTTTACCCGCGGCGAACCGGTGGGCCGCGCGCCCGCGCCGGAGGCGGCCTGGGACGCGGCCCACTTCCGGCAGCAGCGGGAGAAGAACCGGGCGTATTATCAGGAGCATCTGGTGGAAAACAAGCTGGCCATCGCACAGCTGACGCAGAAGCTGCAGAACACGCTGCTGCGGGCGGAGGACGAGGGCGGTACGGGCCGCGCCGGGAGGCTGCGGCCGGAGCTGGCCTGGCGCGCCGGGGCGCTGGGGGACGAGCGGGTGTTCTCCCGCCGG
>ERZ824480.3636-NODE-3636-length-10288-cov-3.924949_pt1 | contig 10288 bp, 16 predicted proteins | sample MGYA00519861_ERZ824480 | MGnify/ENA primary metagenome ERZ824480 (study PRJEB31778, sample SAMEA3449152) | human gut metagenome | biome: human gut; feature: human-associated habitat; material: faeces | place: United Kingdom | collected 2010/2012 ...
GTATCTCTGTCTGGATACAAGCCAGTCACGTAATCGATAACGTGTTACAGCCTGTCCCCAACCCTCATTGCTTGCTTCCTTCAGAATAGTGGTTACAGCCTCCTCGATAGTCATTCCATTATACCGTCCACTTAGTGTCAAACATTGAGTCTGTGGATCAATCACACAAGGAGAAGAGAGGCCATATTTGGAAGCAAAGGCTCCGTCCAGTTTATTATGAGCAGGAACACCCATCACAGCTCCTGCTCCGTAATCAGCCAGGACATAGTTGCTGACAAATACATTTAACGGTGAGTGGGTGATAGGATGGGTTGCATGAAGTGGAAGACGATACCCTTCCACATTTCCAGTTCCAACGAGATAGGGATTCTTCTGAACATGATTCAACTATACTCAAAGTATGTGAGAGAGTTTACAAATGATTGAAGCGAAACATCCTTTTCTGCACATTCCAATGTCAAAGGATGCGACGGAGATAATCCTAATAATGAAACACCCATGAGCGTTTCAGGATGAGTTGTGAAGATTGTCAAAGGGGAAGAACGTTCCTGTAGATCAATGTTGAATTCAGCACCTCGTGATTTTCCAATCCAACGACGTTGTGCCGTTTTCACTTGTTGGGGCCAATGATCCAACTGATCCAATCCTTGGAGTAATTCTTCACTCATCTTGGTGGTTAGGATATACCATTGACGTAATTTGCGTTTTTCAACCTCTGCTCCACTTCTCCATGGCCGACCTTTATCATCGACTTGCTCATTTGCTAACACCGTCTTGTCAACGGGATCCCAATTCACTAAACCATCTTTCTGAGCAACATACCCATTTTCCCAAAGTTTTAGAAAGAGCCATTGTGTCCATTTGTAGTACTCAGGACTCGAAGTACTAGTTTATGAAATAAATAAAAGAACTCACTTGATTTCATCGTCCCAATTAAAACAACAATTCAGACCATCAATCTGGTTTCGCATCTCGGTAATATTCTTCTCTGTCCATTCGGCTGGTGGAATGCCTCTCTCCATTGCTGCATTCTCTGCAGGCAAGCCAAAGGCATCCCATCCCATTGGATGTACAACCTATGCTGAAAACATGACAATTCGATTACATTATAACCTTGCATTGATTTGAAACGTGCGATACAATCGGACATCGAGAAACTACACTATCACCTTGCCAACTCATTAAACATACACTCGGACATGACCCATATGTACTCTACCAGATGGATAAGGAAACATTGGTAGAATATACATATTCTTCTTAGATGCAGCGCATTCTGTTGAAAATTGAGCAGCAACTGCTCTTTTGAGAAGTGAACGACTTGATGAGAGGATGCGAAGCATCACAACGAATGCGGATGAGTTTTTCCTGTGAATCAGAGTTGTTTGAGGAGTTAAATGTGGTCATTGGATTCAATAGGAAGTATTTTTACATTTTGAAAGTACAGGTTGTAACATAGAGTTGATTGGTAATGGTTGAAGAGAATACTATTTTACTACCAGCAGTAATTGATTCTAATTACTGCTTATCGATTTGGTTGTATTAATTAATTGCTTTGAATAATCTAATATGTGTACAATTCTCTTCATTTATTTGATTCTCCTAGTTTCAACTCTCATAATTCATTTCAATTAATCCATTGATTGATAATATACAAACAATTAATTAATCTAATTAGGTCGAGTGTATTCGATTAAAAGCACGGGTTGCACAACCAAGCAAATCTACAAATCAATCGAATGGCAATCATCAACATGTCTGAAGCTGAATTAGATCTGGAATGGAGAGGGAATGAAAAACACACTCAAGATCCTGCTTTCTTTGTTTGGATGCAGGAAGTGACAAGTAACTGACAATCGACTGAATAGCTGACTGTACACCAGACGAAAACTGACACTCACCCAAGGCATAATTCCGATCTCTACAGACCTGGGTAGGAAATCGATGTTGCTTCTGCAAACAATCTGGACAGAACCAATTGCCTTCGGGAATGGTCTTCAATGGTGGAGAAAGGCAGAAAGTGTGATGTTCTCTGTTACAACCATCACAAATAAGCAATTGGGAGGCAAGATGTTTGTAGTGACATGTAATACATCCACAGAAAGGGCAATAGTCGTTCTCGTCGTTACAATGGGTACAATAAACTAGAGCTCAGAATCCATCTCATTGTTTACTCTCTTCATACGGAATGGGGTTCATTGTTCCCAGGAGTTGCGAACCATCCTTCCCCTGAAGAGAGCGATTCTCATACTTTAGAGACGACTTCTTAAATCCATCAGAATTTGCTTTCGCTTGGAGATAAGCAATAACTTGATTGTTAAACTCCTTCTGGCCTTCAGGGTTGGTTCGGTTCAGTTCCTCGTATTTCTGGATGTTGTGTTTGATGCATTTCTATATAACAACTGACAGACATATTTACAATGAACTTTTCTCGCCAAATGGACTTGTCGATAGCAGGACAATAATTGCGAATGTGGGTACGAATCCCCGATAACCCACAATAGCCCGACTTCTCACAAAAGGGACAGTCCATAATGGCATTCTGCGGATTGTTCTTGTCCAACGATGAGAGTAGGGGGACCGGTGACACCGAACCTGACGAGAACGGAGCAGGAGAGATTGTAGCGACAGGAGGAGACGGAGCAGGCGTAGGTGAGGATCCCGCAGGAGTTAGTGGTGCAGTCACTGTACCGCTTGAATATACTGCAGACTGTGAGCTACTCTTATGTCGCAGATTATAGCAGCTTGTATTCTCTTCGGAGTTGTCGAAGGTACGAGTGGTTACAGAAGAAGTTGAGTTCGCATGAATCACTGTAGGTTTTTCTTCTGTTCGTGTGCGGTGTGATTTGTTTGGTTCAATTCCTTTCAACTGACCGATCTACATCACGACAATATGACTGTTCTTACAAAGTCCTTTAATGATCGATCTGGAGGGTGATAGTCATCTGGAACCACTGAATAGCTGACTTCCGTATTCTCTTCGCTTCCATACTACAGATGATTAAGAAAGAAATAGTCGACAGTCGAAGAAACAGCATTTGCGATCCTAAAGTGATTAATAATGATGGAATAGGCTGTGATCTCCTTGTTGGAAATCGATGCCAATCGTTTCTCTAGTTGCACAAAAAACTCTTTGAAATGTTGTCTCCAGTCTTTGCTATGACGTTTTTGACAATAGCCACCAATATGAGTTCGAAGACCATGAATGCCTTTGAAACCCCGTTGATGACAACAAGGACACTCTAAAATGATCTGATATTTAAATATTGAGAAAGGAATACTGTTGTAAGACATGCGCAACATATACCAGTACTATCTTGATCAATCCGAAACGAATCACAGTTTTCATGAAAGAGTCGACGGCATTTAAGGCAAGTGAATAATGGGGGGGTATCGAGACCACAGGCAGAACATTTACCCACATGTATGCTCGGTTCATCTCCTGTCTTTACATGTCCTGAGTAAACAGTCTGTCGCGAACGCTTAGCAGTACCTGTGGAAAGATCTCCTTCCTCGTTGCTGTCATCGTCTAGGCGTGAGGTAAATGGAATAATGGAAACCAAAGGACAAATGACGCTTCGTCATCGGAATTGTGATGGATCGATAGTTCTGAAAAGTGTTAATTTTAGCATGAAATAGTGTCGTGGAGAGCAAAAGAGAGAGTATTTGATGTGGAATCACATGAGTAGTGATGAGAACGAAAGAGTCAAATTTGGAGTTAACAGGATCGTAGAATGGGTTTTAGTGGATACAAAGTACAATAGTCAGTTTTCAAAAGGTTCGATATATAGGATGCTGAGGCACATATAAAGTACCTGACAAATAGGATTCTTGAAAGGAAGAGACTGTCAGTGAAATCAAAGGTATTATTGTTCATGCAAGTCTTTATGAATCATGGTTCCTCATCACTGTACAATTAGTCTTCACTCATTTGTTTACCGTTCTATCTATTAGAAGAGTCTTATTTTGCCCTGTTTGCATCCTGTGGTCCTTTAGTTTTTTCATGCGATTAACGGGTTGGGATTTGAATCACTCAGTCTGAGTTGTAGGATTGCTATTTATATGTGTCTTTCTTTTTGTCAATATGTGTCAGGGACGCATAGCGGTAGCAGCAGCAGTTTCTTTTTCTGTAGAGACGTTCGTATCTGTTAATTGCTTAGGAGATGGATTTTGGGGAAGGTGAGAACCCTAACGAATGGTCTCAATTTGAAAGTGATATCCCTGTAATATCTCAACGGTACAAACGGAAGATGAAACCAATCAATGAGAAACGATTCTACTGCGGAATCAATATTGATTGCTCGTCACAAGTACCTAATACCAAAAAGCATAGCAAAGATTTCAGGATACGAAGGCTTTAGATGGAGATTATAGGGATCTCTTAGCCTGTTTTTCTTTTTGTGTAATCTTCAAAGTTGTTTGTTATTTGACATAAGAAACCGTATCCAAACCGACTTCATTGTTTCTTTATGTAGGTTGATTGATTGCTTGTTTTGAATGGGACTTGATGCTCTTTTTGTTTTCAACAGAAATTGCTCTAACCAAGTATAGATACTAGAGAAATGAATGACAATCTCCTTATGTGCAAATCTGCAACTGATTTGGTCTGTAAACTGAAATCATATTATCAGAATGTTAAACAGAATCCATCAGTACGTGATGGAGGATAAGATATGAAAATTAGATGGATGATTGTACAATTAATGAGGCAGTAGCACTGATGATCGAGTTGTATGGAAGGTCCGATTATGAGGATTGTCAAGGATATTCTTACTTGAACGCCATTCTTTTCCTTTTAATTCGCCAGAATGTGACTGCGTGTGTTAGTTTCGAACGTGATGCAATTCATCAACTTCAAGACTACTTGTTTGTGATTGTGAATCAATCTGTTTGTCCATCTGTATGATAGATTTGTGTTCTTACCTTCTAGTTGCTGGATTCGAGTTTGCGATTGTTAGCCATCTTGTATCTGGAAAATACATTGAATTCTGAAGAAAAGAAGAGTGTTGAGAAGATCATCGAGGTACAAAAACATACTGAGCTCCTTTCTGTTCTTCGGAAAGTTCATTCTCAACAGACAATCCTTCTTTGGATGACTTTCGCAGGTATCCTTCTAGCTATATTGTTTGCTCCCATTCTTATCGTCTACCGCATCCTCTTGATTTTGGGTATTATTCCTTGTTTGGCAGTATCCTACTATCTATATTCACGCTCATTAATCCGTCAGTTGCAACGTTCGATATCCGAAGGAACGATAGATACATGTCCTGGGAACCACACAAAGTTGCCTGCTCTTCTTGCAGAGACAACAACCAAGTATCAGCAATTCCTTATCACTAAGGATGTTCCTGCAAAGGTTCAAGTGGGAGAGGTCATTATGAATGAGGGTTGTGATGCTTAGAGAATTTTCAACAGTGGTACAGAAGCAATCCAGACCCTAACGAGTGAGATTGAAGCACGGATAAAGGGTGAGGTCACTAAAACAACGAATCCGATACAACCTCAACAAGAAGAGATTCCCATCGATTCGCTTTTGACTCCGATGGAGATGGAAATGAAACAACGAATTAAGGATATCCAAAACCAGCCATTCCCGGTTTCTGCATCCCTTCGTAATGATTTGGTCGAGTTGATTCAGATTCTGGAGAAGAATGGTAAGAACCCAGAATTGCTGAAGAAGACTAAAGAGGACCTGGCTTTCTTTGATACAGTTGTAGTCAAACGTGCAGTTGAGTTGAGTGTTTATTTAAAGTAACTTTATATCACAAGGTGTCACCACCTTCTCTTCATTACAAAGACTACATAAAATGACTGTTATATGATTACACTTGATTGGAAAGAGTGATAAGAGTATTAGAAGAAATCAGTTCATTGAAATGATTGATTTCTGGATAGAATAGACGAATCTGATAAGAAAGGAAGTCTTCATTGATACCCAGTTAAGAAGGATGGTTTTTCGTTTAACAATATTCATCAATTCACTGGATATAGTTTACTGATAATAGAATGACTGAAGTTCAAAAGTACACTGAAAGAGTTATGAGTCAAAGAGACTTTGATATGAATTCAAAAGAAACAAGGATCATATTACAAAGGATTAACGGAATTTGAAGGAGGATGTGTTGAGTCAGTTGAGTGTTTCAAGTCAGTTTCTGTTGGAGTATCAGTTTCATAGAGATCAGAATTATTAGTATTTGTTTCGATTGAATGAGGGATTGAATTGACAACAGTTGACTGAAGAGTTTGAGAAGAAGGATTGAATATTGAAACAGGATAGAATGGATGAATAGAAGAAGAGGGTTGAATGGGTCTAATGATGATGAAAGAGAATGATTTCAACGTTTCTTTGTTGATAACTGATTGCCAAGTGATAGGAGTAATAGAAGCATATCCATTTATGTTCTCTGAATTCATATTAAGATTCAGATTGAATCCATTATCACTGAATAACATATCTCCATCCTGACTTGCAGTACGTCGTCGTTTTGATATGTCGAATGCAGGAACTTCATTCAATTCATCCAAACCAATAGGTTGAATGGGATTGGTATTAGTGTTAGTCTTTGTTTCATTTCGGATTTCTTGAAGAGCGACATCGATTCGTGGAAGAGCACGAGCAGCAACTTCAGCAGGATGAGTTAGATGTTCACGGAAATAGTTGAAGAACTGAATGAGAGTCCAAGAAAATGAGTACCTGCATTACAAAACAGAAGTTTTCATCTCCCAGCTTTTGCATGATATCATGAAAATCGTCTTGAGGAGTGATTCCAACGAAAGGATCTTGTTGAAGAAGTGAATAGAGGTCTGTTGTTGATAGTATGTGATCAGGATCAGATGTGGTTGTAGTTCTTGATTCGTTAGATTGAATAGGATTTGTTGATAGAGACATTGAACGAGAAGCAAGATCTTGTTGTCGTCGAACCTCAAGTAAAGTTCGTTCTAAACATAGTTGCATCTGTTCTGGACTAACAGATGATTCTTCAGGTCTCGTCATACCTAAGCTCTTAGATAAGACTCATTTCAGTACGAAGAGGTTTACGACGCTTTCGTTTACGACGCTTCTCACGTCTCAAGAAACGTTCATAGATTGCTTCTTCTTCTTCAAGAGCAGTTTCCAGATTCAAAGTCCACATACCATGTCCCGTCGATACGAAAGCACTAGAAGCATTTCTATATCAAATTCAATAATCAAATATACAAAGCACCTCCAACAATCCGTTCAAGTGAACCTTTGTAATGTTTCCCTTTGATCTTTATAATCTCGTCCATTCGTCGACCCACATACTCACTAGAAGTATCAAACTGTTTCATCTACAACAAACCTCAACTCACGTAATGATAGAGTCGAATGTTTCTTTAACAGACTTATTAGCATTCCTACTAATGAATGTGAAGTGTTGTATTGAGCAATTGCTTCATTGCTAAGACTCAAAGAACGAAATCATTCAAACCTCAATGCATCCGTATTTGTTACTTTCGATTCTCTAGCTTTGGAACCCATCTCCTGAAGTGTAGTTGAAGAAGAAACGGGTTCCGAAGTAGAATTGTTCATATTCGTTCTCAACGACACTCCTTCAACCGATTTATCATGATCTGTATGTCCAGAATAAGGAAGTGCAACATCAGGAACAATTGAGATATCTTGATATTGCATTGAATTTCAAATAGTATGATGAGACGAATATGAATAGAATTGAAGAGACTTACTTGTTTCGAGTTGAGTTGTTGTTATGAAACGATTCCGAAGTAAGTAATAGAGAATAGTAAAATAGAATGAAATGAGATTGAAATTGATATGATCGAGTGGGTAGTATGGCGTAAGGAGTATAATCAAATTGTGAAGAATTTGTGTCAAGAATGGAAAGTGATAATAGATAATTGAATGAAATAGAAATGTAAAGATAGTAATTGTATTAGATGAAGAATAGAGATGATTTGACAATATGATGATAAATAGAGAAAAGAACAGCATTGAGACTTCTCAGCGGGTCCCCCACACTGGTACTAACTCAACTCGTAATGACTTAGCTTCCTAGATCAGACGGGTTAGGGCGCTTTCCACTAGATATGACCGTTCTTGTTTTCATTTCTATATCATTTCTTTTAAATGACATATTCTTACCCTCACATTCCCATTATGATGAAATTCAAAGTGAATAGCTTTTATTCATATCCTATTTATGAAGAGGATTTCGATTTTATATTCATTTATCTCAACAAGAAGGGGAGTCATCAATAGACTGTACAAGTATTCTCGCGACTTTGGCGAACGAACTTTCGAAGAGAAGATGCATCTCATTTATTAGTTATCCATCAATCTTACTCCAAGTATGTAAGGCTTTTACTCGACGGAATGCATAGTTACCCATCTGAATAGTATCTGAGGTCAGAGATGGAATGTCTAATTCATATGTATCATCAATTACTACTCTTCAATATCACTTTGCCTAAGCAACTGAAATTATTATCATCTCCTTTGAACCTAGATAGAGAAGGAAGATCTGGTAATGAATATCATATTATTCATACTCTTCATTGTCAACATATTCGGTTCAGTCGTATTGTCAGTACCAGCAAGCGCCCATGATCGAAGAGTGATGGATTGAAGTTGATTCAGATCTCGTTCATCATACATTCAATTATTCTTACTTTCAAATACAATGGAATGGCACTTACGGAATACTCTATAGCCTAGTCGAATGGATATGAGACAAGCAAGATTCTTCAATTCAAATGATTCATAATACAAGAATGATTGATCTCCAATATTGATTTCACTCAACTGATCACAATTCATTATTACACATTTGCTTCCTTTTCCAATACTCTCATCAAGTTCGAAACTCTTCCATCCAATACTTATACTCTTCAATTCATTCAATCCATCAATTACAAATTGAGTCACTTTCACAAAACAGTCATTTCCAATCTCAAGTCTTGTAATTCCATTCAGACAATCAATATCAAATACACTCGAATCATCTGTATATCCATCTTCAAATCGTTTGATATTTCCATCAAATTTACCTCCAATCCATTTTCCACTTCTCACCACTTCTTCATTCTCATTCAATTCCTTTCCTGTTCCATCTCTCCTTCCATTCTTCCATTCTCCAATATATATAGGATTCGATCCATTGTATTCACTTCCTTTTCCATGTCTCAATCCATTCTTCCATCCTCCAATATATACAGGATTTGATTCGTTGTATTCACTTCCATATCCTTCTCTCTTCCCATTCTTCCATTCACCTGCATACAGTACACTCTTTCCATCATCTCCATACTGGGTTCCTTCTCCATTTCGAACAAATCCTCTCTTAATATTTCCTTCATATCTTCCTTCATAGACTTTCAATCCATTCTTGCCATATTCAGTCATTACTCCTTTATTCCATTCTCTCAATACTTCAACTACTCTCCCACTCTTGTATTCACATTCTCTCACTACATGCCCTTCTGCACACTCAAAACACTTTCCTTCTTTCAATAGTCTATCTTTATCATATTCACTTACACTCACCAATTCTCCATTCAGACTCACTTCTGCAAAGAATCCTTTCATTCCTTTTTGTTTCTTCACAGTTATATATCGCTTTCCATTTCGATACAATCCTCTCCATATCTCCTGTCCTGAATTATCATATTCTATCCATATTCCCACTTCTACTCCTCCTTCCACTCTCCCTCTCAGCACAGTGTTGCCATATTCATTCTTTTTAGTCACCTCTCCTTCACAGACATCGTTTACAAACATCAATCTCATATACAAAGTTCCATCCTCTCTCACTAACAAGCCAACTCCTTCTTTCTTTCCTTTTTTAATTGATACTCTTATCTCATATTGCTCATTCTCTATCAATAGTCTAATGACAGCATCTCCATTCAATTCACTCCCATTCTTCATTTCAACACTCTCAATAACATAGCCACCAAGGAATTGAAGGGAGGATGAAGTATTGGTAATTGTGATGTTACTCATAATCTAATAGTGAAGAACGAATCTTTTTCCATAATAACAATCTTATTGGGTTTTCTTACTTATGGATTTCTGCCATCCTTCTATTCTACAATTGGGTCAATTGATACCTGTCCATTCAAGATATCAACAGAGCAATCCGATATGCATTTGGGCACACTCAGTTCTGTTTTGCTTTATAACAATTAGTCATATTCTTCTTTTCTATTAATGAGAATGATATGATTTAGCCATTTTTCTTCTTCATATCATCGTTTACTCCATTTCACTTTATTCACATCTCTATTTATTCAATGATACTCTTTCTGT
>ERZ824480.3637-NODE-3637-length-10287-cov-3.073006_pt1 | contig 10287 bp, 12 predicted proteins | sample MGYA00519861_ERZ824480 | MGnify/ENA primary metagenome ERZ824480 (study PRJEB31778, sample SAMEA3449152) | human gut metagenome | biome: human gut; feature: human-associated habitat; material: faeces | place: United Kingdom | collected 2010/2012 ...
GAGATTTGATGTTAGGCATTCGTTCCACCTCCTTGGCTACCTATAACAGCGCACCTTATGATACCATATTTGCCGTTCCAGCGCAAGCATTTTTTCAATTTTTGTTTCAAAAAGTTTTGATTTTCCCATACTTTTTGTGCCGCGAGGCCCCAAAACCGGCTTTTTGGCGGCAAACAGAGCAGAAAAGAGGGAAAATCATGCGCTTGACAGATATGGCGGACGAGCTTTACACGGCCACGACTGACCTGCCCGGCGGAGTCCGCGCGGCCACGGCAAAACGGGGCGGCGTGACGGTGACGCGGGTGGAGATCGCCCGGGAGGGCCTCGAGAAGCCCCGGGGGCGGTACGTCACGCTGGAAGTCCCCAGCGTCAGTGTGCTGGACGAGCGGGACGCCGAGGTCATCGAGCCGGCAGCGGACGAGCTGCGGGCGCTTCTGCCGCCGGAGGGGCCGGTGCTGGTGCTGGGCGTGGGCAACCGCCGGGTCACCGCCGACGCCCTCGGCCCCCGCACCGTCCAGAAAATTTTTGTCACGATGGGCGCAGGCCGTCCGCCGGTGAAGGGCATCCGCCCGGTGGCGGCGGTGGCCCCGGGCGTCTCGGCGTCCACCGGTCTGAGCCTGCAGCAGCTGGCCGGTGCGCTGGTGCGGGAAGTGCGGCCCACGGCCCTCATCTGTGTGGACAGCCTCTGCTCGTCGGAACCCCAGCGTCTGGGCCGGACGCTGCAGTTCTCCGACACCGGCCTCTGCCCGGCCCAGCCCGGCAGCAGCAAGCATCTGGACGCGGCCCGTCTGGGTCTGCCAGTGATCGCGGCGGGCATCCCGACCCTGATGATGGCGCAGGAGGGCAAAGACCTCGTGGTGACGCCCCGGGAACTGGACAGCGTCATCGCCCACGGCGCCGCCCTGCTGGGCGCGGCCATTAACCGCGCCTTGCAGCCGAGGCTCAGCATCGCCCAGCTCTGCTGGCTGGTGGGATAAAACCAGGCCGTCCATCATATTGTATGGATAAAACAAAAGGGGAGGGGGCAGTCTATGCGCTATGGCGAGGCCGGGCAGAGCCATCTGCTGCCCTTTCTGGGCGCAGCGGCCCTTTTTGCGGCTCTGACCATCACGGCCCACAGTGTTGTGCTGGGGCTGGCGGCGGTCATCGCCGGGCCTGTCCCGGCGGCGCAGACGGCGCTCTCCCTGAGCCGAAAGGCCGTCTCCGGCGCGGCACAGGAGGAGGCCGCATCTGTGGCCGAAGCCGCCCCTGAAAGCACCGGGACTGCTGCCTCTCAGCCCGAAGCCGCCCCGACAGGCGGCATCGAAAGCTATCTTGTGGAGCTTCTGGGCGACGACGCCCGGCCCGAAGGCGCGGGCGCAGTGATTGAAAAAAATTACCCGCAAGGCAGCGGTGAAAAGTACGTTGCCTGCGGCGCGGGCAGCATCAAGAACAACACCCGACAGACTGCGGCGGACATCGCAGCAGAGATACAGGACCCACTGCCCTTTGGCGTCGAAAAGGACAGCCCTGACCCGCAGATCCTCATCATGCACACGCACGCGAGCGAGGCCTTTACCCCGGCGGGACACGATCTCTACGCCGCGAGCGACACCTGCCGCACCGAGGACACCAATTATAATATTGTGCACGTGGGCGACGCGCTCGCCGACACGCTCACGAACGCGGGGCTTGAGGTGCTGCACGACCGGACGATCTACGACTACCCGAGCTACACGGGTTCGTACAGCCGCTCGGGCGCGGCCGTGCAGGAGTATCTGAGCCAATACCCGAGTCTGCGCATCGTCATCGATCTGCACCGCGACGCGCTCTGCTCCGACAGCGTGGTCTACAAGACCGTGGCAGAGCTCCCGGATGCCGCGTGCGCGCAGGTGATGCTGCTCGTGGGCACGAACGCGTCGGGGCTCTATCACCCGCACTGGGAGGAGAATCTGCGTCTGGCGGTATACCTGCAGGATGCGGCCGTGCAGGCGCATCCGACACTCATGCGGCCGATCACGCTTGTGAACGAGCGCTACAACCAGCATCTCACGCGCGGCTCGCTCATCATCGAGGTCGGCAGCAGCGGCAACACGCTTCAGGAGGCCGTGCGCGCCGTGCGGTTGTTCGGTGAGAGCGCGGGCGCAGCGCTCGCAGCACTCGTGCAGTGACCGGATGCGACAGCGTGCGACATATTATAATAGGTATAAAAACACCCCCGTCGGGTGAGAATCTCCGCAGACGGAGCTTCCGGCCAAGGGGGGTGTTGAGAGATGCAGGTCCGCCATTACATGACCGCAGCAGCCGCCGTGACGCATCCGGACGAGCCGGTCGTCGCCGCGGCGCGGCTGATGCGCCAGCGCGGCATCGGCGCGCTGCCGGTGTGCGAGGACGACGGCACGCTCGCCGGTATGCTCACCGACCGCGACATCGTCGTGCGCTGTGTTTCCGCCGGCGATGATCCGCAGACTGCGACCGTGCGTGGCATCATGTCGCGCGATCCCGTGACGATCGAGGCCGATGCCGACGTGCGCACCGCGATGACCGCCATGCGCGCCGCGCAGGTGCGCAGGCTGCCCGTAACCGAGGGCGGCAAGCTCGCGGGTGTCCTCTCGATCGACGACATCGCCCGCTCCGGCAAGTGGGACATGGAGTGCGCGCAGGCGCTGTGCGGCATCACAGCGAATGTCTGCAGGCGGTGAAGCGGCGCACCCCGGCCTTCTCCTCGGGGAGGAGGCTTTGATTGGCTGCGGCTGTGTTCCCGTCCCCTCCCCCCTGCGCGTATGCGCAAGTCTTCTTCCTTCCGGCCGCGCAGACACCGCGCGGCCGGACTTTTTGCGCATCTCCCGCACTGTACCGCGCACAAATTGCGCACAAACGCCAAAGCACAGCGCAGAAAACACAGCAATCTGCACAATCTTGAGAATCATTCGCAAAAAGTGCTTTACAAATGCGGACAGCCGTGCTATCTTAATATCAGTAATAATTCCTGTTACTGATATTGAAGGAGGTGCTTCGATGCCCATCCGCAAAAACAGCAAAAAGCGGCAGGTCATCCTCGAAGCCCTCGCCGCGACGACCGCCCACCCCACCGCGCAGGAGCTGTATCAGCAGCTCAAGCCGGACTATCCCGACCTGAGCCTCGGCACAGTGTACCGGAACCTGAGCCTGTTTTCCAAGCAGGGCGACGTGATGAGCGTCGGCGTGTTCCGCGGGCAGGAGCGGTTCGACGCCCGCACAGAGCCCCACGCCCACCTGCACTGCGCGCAGTGCGGCCGCGTCATCGACGTGCCGCTGCCCGGCGCGCCCGAGCCGCAGCTGTGCGCGCTCGCCCAGAGCGTGACAGACGCACAGGTGCTCGGCTGCAGCATCACGTTCACGGGGCTGTGCAAAGCTTGTCAGCAAGCGGCAAAGGAAGCCGCTTCCGAATAAATCAACGATCGAAATCAAAAAAACTTTAGGAGGAACTTACAATGAAAAAATGGGTTTGCAGTGTCTGTGGTTACGTTTACGAAGGCGAGCAGCCGCCGGTCGAGTGCCCGGTGTGCCATGTCGACGGCTCCAAGTTCATCGAGCAGAAGGCTGAGAAGTCCTGGGCTGCCGAGCATGTTGTCGGCGTCGGCAAGGCGTTCGGTGCGGACGTTCCGGCCGACGTGCAGAAGGAGATCGTCGACGGTCTGAGAGCCAACTTCGAGGGCGAGTGCTCCGAGGTCGGTATGTATCTGGCCATGGCGCGCGTTGCGCACCGCGAGGGCTACCCGGAGATCGGCCTGTACTGGGAGAAGGCCGCCCATGAGGAAGCCGAGCACGCTGCGAAGTTCGCTGAGCTCCTCGGTGAGGTCATCACCGACAGCACGAAGAAGAATCTTGAGATGCGTGTCGACGCCGAGAACGGCGCGACTGCCGGCAAGTTCGAGCTGGCCAAGCTCGCCAAGCAGTACAACCTCGACGCGATCCATGACACCGTGCACGAGATGGCGCGCGACGAAGCCCGCCACGGCAAGGCCTTCGAGGGTCTGCTGAACCGCTACTTCGGCAAGTAATTTGCCACAACGGGAGACACAGCCATGAAATACGTCTGTGACATCTGCGGCTACGTCTACGACCCCGCAGCCGGCGATCCCGACAACGGCGTCGCCCCCGGCACGCCCTGGGAAGCCGTCCCCGAAGACTGGGTCTGCCCGCTGTGCGGCGTCGGCAAGGACCAGTTCAGCCCCGAAGCATAACGCAAAACGAGAAGAGGAAGCCGGTCACTCGGCTTCCTCTTTTTTGCCTTGCGTGCTCGGATATATATCGTCGGGAAATTGACAACCGACGTGGAAAATGCTACACTACGCTTGTCGTACGACAGAAATTGCGGCCGCTGCGGCGGCTGCCTCGAAGGGGGACAAAAACCATGAAATACTGTGCTCAGTGCGGTGCGCAGCTGGTCGATGAGGCCGTCGTCTGCCCGCAGTGCGGCTGCGCCGTGCAGCCCCAGCGCAGCGTCGACCCGAACGCCAGCCCGAAATCGCGCCTGATCGCGCTGCTGCTGTGCGTCTTTGTCGGCGGTCTCGGCATCCACCGCTTCTACGTCGGCAAGATCGGCACGGGCGTGCTCTGGCTGCTCACGGCCGGATGCTTCGGCATCGGCGCGCTGGTCGACCTGATCATGATCGCCTGCGGCACATTCACCGACAGCGACGGAAAGCCGGTCACCGACTGGCAGACCTGAACGCTGCACAAAAAAATCGCTCCCCGGCCGGATGGCCGGGGAGCTTTTTGCACATTTTACGGGTCGATCTCGATGATGTAGCCGGTCTTGCCGCTGTAGAACTGCGGGTATTTGGCGGCGGGATCACCGATGCAGTCGTTATAATACCAGCCGTCGCTGCGGCGTGCGATGAGCACATAGTTCTCGGCCGCGCCGTTGGTGTCGCGCACGGACGGCTCACCGGCGGCCCAGTTATAGACCGGGTCAATGTTGTCCTTGACCCAGGCAAGCTCGCCGCTGTCGGCGCGGTACAGACCGATCCAGACGTAGGTCAGGCCGGACTCGTCGGCAAGCTGGGCGACGCGCGTCCACTTCTCGGCGCTGTCGATCACGACGAGGTGACCGCCCTTGGCCTCGGCCGCCGCTTCAGCGTCCGCCCAGGAGACGTCCGCCTTGACGACTTCATACGTCGGATCGGGCTTCGGCGTCGGGGTGGGCGTGGGCGTCTCGGTCGGCACAGCGGTCTCGACCGGGGCAGTCGGTGCGGGTGTCGGCGTGGGCTCCGCCGCGGAGGGCGTGCCGAACACGCCGAGCGAACGCAGCAGCAGTACGGCCAGCACCGCCGCGCAGATGATCAGCACCGTCAGCAGCACGCCCGCCTTATGCGACTGGCGCTGCGCGTCGGGCGCTTTCTTTTTCGGCTTCGCGGGGGCGGGACGGTAGGGCTCGGGCTTTTTCACCGGCGGCTTTTCCGCCTTGCGCTCCGGCTTCGGCGCGGGCTTGACCTCCGGCCTGACGGCCGGCTTTTCCGGGCGGAATTTATTCGGCAGCGGCTTCGGCTCGGGCTTGACCTCGGGCTCAGCCTGCGGCTCGGACTCGGTTTCGGGGCTCGTCTCCGGTTCGGCAGCCGGAGCTTCCTCGGGCTTCTCTTCCGGTTCGGCGGCCGGAGCTTCCTCGGGCTTCTCTTCCGGCTCGGCAGCCGGGGTTTCCTCCGGCTTCGCTTCCGACTCGAGTTCGGCCTCCGGCTCAATGACCGGGGCTTCCTCCGCCTCGGCCTTCAGCTCAAACTTCAGCTCAGACTCAGCTTCCGCTTCGGGCTCGGCCGCGATCTCCGGCTCAGCCTCCGGCACAGGCGCGGCGGCCTCCTCGGCGAGGATGCTGAGCATCATGCGCTCGACCTCGCTGAGCTCCTGCTCGGGTTTGTTGAACATCTCCTGCGCGGTCGGCACATTGCGGCGCTGCTCGGCATCATACTGCTCGAGCGCGGCGCACAGCTCCGCCGGGGTGGCGTAGCGGTCGGCCGGCTTGCATTGCGTGGCGCGCGCGATGATCTGCGCAAGATCGCGCCCGGCCTTGCGCGCCAGGGGCAGCGCCTCGCCGTTCATGCGGCGGCGCAGCGCGGCGGCCATATCCTCCGGCTGCGGCGCGCGGTCGTCCGGGTAAAATGGCAGGCGGCCGCCCATCACGCCCGCATACAGCAGCAGACCGAGCGAATACACATCGGCCGAGGCATCGAGCGAGCCGCTCCAGAAAACCTCGGGCGCCATGAACTCCAGCTCCTCGGTCGTCCAGTCCTTTGTGTCCGTGCGGGCGGGCGCACCGAGACCGACCGTACCGTCCCCGGCACGGCTGATGTTGTCCGGGCGGATGCCGCCGTGGTATGTCCCGCGCTCCGTCAGGATGCGGCAGATCGTCTCAGCCAGCGCGGTCAGCTCCGCGCGCGAGAGCGTCTGCAGCCGCTCACCGAGGCAGCATGCGGGATCGAATGCGTGTTTTTCCATGTGATACGCACCTCTTTATGTCCGTGTTTGCGTGTTTACATAACGTAATAAATAGTAACACACTTGCGTCTGCAAGTCAATTCAATCTGACGCGCCGGACGCAGGTTTCTTCCGCCCGAGACGGCCGAACCAGCCGAAGGTCATCGGCCAGATACCGGCGGCAAAGATCACCATGAGCGCGTAGCGGATGAGGTTGGCTGCATTGTGCCCGCCGCACAGCGCGAGCAGCGGCGCTTTGAGCGCAGCGCGCAGCCCAATCGTAATGGCAAGACCGAGCACGGCCTTGAGCACCTGCGCCCACCAGACGGCGCACACGTCAAAGTGCACATACCTCCGGTCGAGCCAGTAGGCAAACGTCATGCCCAGCACCGCACCGAGCAGCGTGTACGCGTTCTTGCGTCCGGAGGCGAGGTTCGCCGCGTCCACATCCGCGGGAAACGGCCAGAGCTCGGCAAAGAGCAGGTAGGCAGCGCCCAGCACCGCCATGGCGCCGAAGAGCAGGTAGAGCCGGTTCGGATGGCTGTCAATGTCCCGAAAGAGCGGGTAGAGCGCGAACACCAGCACGAGCCCGATGCCGAACGACACGCCGACGTCCAGCGGCGTGTGCACGCCGAGGTACATGCGCGAAAACGCCGTGACCACGATCAGCAGCGCGCAGACCACACGCAGCCACGTCCGCTTCGTCCAGCGGCCGAGGCAGCCGAAGGACGCAAAGACATTTTGCGTGTGTCCGCTCGGGAACGAGTAGCCGGTGGCCTCGGCGCGGGCGCTCTCGACGATCTGAAAATCCGGGTCTTTCACCCACGGGCGCGGGATGCGAAAGACAAGCTTGAGAAACTGGTTGACGATCGTGCCGACGAAGCCGACCGTGAGCATATAGTACCCGCAGGACTTGCTCACGCACCAGAACACGATGATGGCAGCGGCCATGAACACAAGCTCGCCGCCGCAGTTGGTGAGTGCGCCGAGCACCGCGTCCAAAAACGGTGTGCGCAGCTCAGCCAGCGCATAAAGAAGCTGCATAGAGCGGTCTCCCCTCTGAAGATTTCTGCCGCCATTATAGCAAACTGCGCGCACGGATTCAACCGCAAAGCCGCAAAGGAAATTGACAGCGGCGGCGCGGAATGGTAGGATAAATCCAGACCCTATTCTATTTTATGGAGGCATGTCCCATGGACATTGAAACGACCATCCGCGCCCTGACCGGCCGCGGCTTTGCCGTGCAGCATTTTGCCACGGCTGCCGAGGCGGCGGACTATCTCGACGGCGCGATCGACGGCACGACCGTCGGCATCGGCGGCAGCAAGACCATTGACCAGCTCGGTCTGTATGACCGGCTCACCAGACACAACACCGTCTGGTGGCACTGGCGCACGCCGGGCTTTGCCACGCTCGACAACGCGCTGACCGCACCCGTGTATCTCAGCAGCGCCAACGCCATCACCGCCGACGGCCAGATCCTCAACATCGACGGCCGCGGCAACCGCCTCGCCGCCATGGTCTACGGCATCGGCAAGACGGTGTACATCGTCGCGGGCACGAACAAGATCTGCCCCGACTTTGACAGTGCCCTGTCACGTGCGCGCAACACCGCCGCCGTGCAGAACATGAAGCGCTTTGACGGCGACCAGCCGTGCCACGAGCTTGAGCGCTGTGTCGACTGCCGCAGCAAGAGCCGCGGCTGCAACGCGCTGCTCGTGCTCTGGGGACAGATGATGGACATGGCCAAGGTCGAGGTCGTGCTCATCGACGAGCCGCTCGGCCTGTAAGGAGGCATTCACGTGAAGATCTTTAAGCGTATCAAGTGGAGCTATGTCGTGCTCAGCGTGATGTTTTTGCTCCTCGGCATCTATCTCGTTGTGAATCCCGAGACGTCGCTGATCATGATCTGCCGCATCCTCGGCGCTGCCATGGCCGTGTTCGGTGTGATGAAGATCGTGCTCTACTTCATCCGCGAGGTCGAGGGCGTGGCCATCCGCTTTGACTTTGCCATCGGCCTGTTCTGCGTCGTCCTCGGCGCGCTCATGCTCTGGCGCGCCCCCGCGCTGACAGACGTGCTCTCGGTCATGATCGGTCTGCTCGTGCTCGTCGACAGCGTCTTCAAGCTGCAGGTCGCCGTCGATTCGCGGCGCATGGGCGCACACTCGTGGTGGGTCACGCTCGTGTGCACGGTCGTATGTCTGGTGCTGGGCGTGCTGCTGGTCTTCAATCCCTTCAACGGCAAGCAGGTGCTCACGATCATGATGGGCGTGTCGCTCATCGTTGACGGTGTGCAGAACCTCTGCACCGTCGTGTACGCCGCCGTCTTTGTCAAGGACGTCAAGGCCGCCGTACGTGACTTTGTGGACGATGCCACCGCCGTCGAGACGACCGGTGAGGTCATCGGCGAGGACAAGCCCGACGACGGGCCGAAAGCGCCGTAAGACGTTAAATCCTGCTTTATTTTCTGCCGGACGCGGGAATTTCTACGCGTCCGGCTCTTTACTTTTTTGCCGCTTTGGTGTAAAAAAGAATAGAAAATATGCTGCAACAAAAGGAGCAAGGGGGGGGAGCGGCCGATGATGGAGCAGGATTTTCAGCGTGTATATGAGAAGTTTAAGCTGCAGTTTTTCCGCCGCCTGTTTTCACAGGTGCGGGAACGTGAGGGCTCGCTGAGCGCAATGGAGGCATTTTCCGTTGAGGTCATTCATCAGCTCAACGCGCCGACGATCGGCCGGTTTGCGGACTTTCTCGGCATCTCGCAGTCCAACGCGACCTACAAGGTCAACAACCTCATCCGCAAGGGCTATATCGTCAAGGAGAATTCCGACACCGACCGGCGCGAGTATCATCTCAAGCTCTCGGACAAGTTCTACAGCTATAACGGTCTCATGCAGAGCTATATCGACACCGTGCTCGGACGCATCCGCGCGCGGTTCACGCCCGAGGAGCTGGCGACCTTTGCACACGTGCTGGCCGTCATGTCGGACGAGCTGATGCCCGAGTGCGACGTGCAGCCCAAGTAAACACCGCCATGAAAACGGAGACAGTCCTGCCGGCTGCCTCCGTTTTTCGTTTGCGGGTGCGCAAGCGCTCTGTGCGCGCTGCGCGGTTACTTGTGTTTGCAGGCAAAGTGTGGTTTAATAAGGAAAGAAAATTACGACAGAAACGGAGCATCGCCATGACGATCGCAGTCATCGGCGCGGGCGCGTCCGGCATGATGGCCGCGCTGACCGCCGCCGAAACCCCGGAAAATAAAATCCTGCTCTTTGAGCGCCAGGCGCGCGTTGGGCGCAAGCTCGCCGTGACCGGAAACGGCCGCTGCAACCTGACGAACACCGGCGCCGCGCCCGAAAACTACCACGGCACGCAGCCGGAGTTTGCCGCGCGCACACTCGCGGCCTTTCCGCCCGCAGCGGCGCTCGACTGGTTCGCCGCGCACGGTCTTCTGACCGTGACCGAGCCGGGCGGGCGCGTGTACCCGCTCTCGAACGCGGCCAACAGTGTCGTGGACGTGCTGCGCTTTGCGCTCGCGCAGCCGAACATCACCCTGCACACGGGCGACGCCGTGACGGCCGTGCGCCGCCAGGGGCGCGGCTTCGTCGTCGAGACGGAGGGCGGGCAGTTTCCCGCCGAGCGCATCATCATCGCGTGCGGCGGCATCGCCGGGGCGAAGGCCGGCGGTGTGCGCGACGGCTACACCCTGCTGCAAAGCCTCGGCCACCGGCGCACGGCGCTGCACCCCGCGCTCGTGCAGCTGACGACCGAGCCGACCTATCCGCGCGCACTCAAGGGCGTGCGCGCCGATGCGCGCGTGACGCTCACACAGGGCCGCAAGGTGCTCGCGCGCAGCGC
>ERZ824480.3639-NODE-3639-length-10285-cov-3.958358_pt1 | contig 10285 bp, 10 predicted proteins | sample MGYA00519861_ERZ824480 | MGnify/ENA primary metagenome ERZ824480 (study PRJEB31778, sample SAMEA3449152) | human gut metagenome | biome: human gut; feature: human-associated habitat; material: faeces | place: United Kingdom | collected 2010/2012 ...
ATCTCACACGTAATTTTTTGAATTATTCTTCTATTTTCGCTACCGATTACGTGTCATATAGCCGAAATGCTATCTCACACGTAATTTTTTGAATTATTCTTCTATTTTCGCTACCGATTACGTGTCGTATAACCGAAACGCTATCTCACACGTAACTTCTTGAAGCCATTACGGATTATACAGTATTTCACTCTCCAGAATCCGTAATATCTTCCAAAATAACCAGCTTTATTCTATGAATTACGGAACATACAACTTTTTTATTCCCATATTCCGTAATCACACACGAAATCACACTTTTTCTTCTATGAATTACGGAACGTGCAACTTTTTCATTCCCATATTCCGTAATCATTACAAAATAAACAATTATACTCATCCCCGAAGCAAAGAGTATACCTGACCCAAAGCATGAACGCTCCCATATTTTTTACTCAGAGCAAAAAATCTCAAAACTTTCTCCCCTATCCAAAGCACTATATAAAAAGAACTGTGCTTTAACAATTTTCCTATATTTAGAATTATTGTTTTGCACAGTTCTTTTTATATATCACGTATTCTTTTTAATTAGTTAACTTATCAATTACATACTGATAAATTTCCTGACTACAGTCCTTGTCCTCCCATGTGGCACACATCTTTGATGCTGTTTCTTTGTCAGGTGTTGCTACGTTTACTTCAATAAGGGTGCTGTCCCCTTCTTTAACCTGACAGTGAACCACATAGTCGCCGTTAGATGCTCTGTAATAATCCGACACTGTTCCCACTTCATTTCTAAGCTCGTACTTATTATTCATAAGGAACATATCCACGTCATCCACTATTGGATTAGGAATCTTGTTCTCGAAGAATTTAAGACTTTCTCTTCCTTCTGAAGTTAAATGATAATATGAAGTATTTCTATTAACATTTAAGAAAACAAATCCATCCTCTATTAACTCACTTAACGATTTTTGAACAGTAAAGTAATTAGTGTATTCGTTTTCTAAGAAAAACTGTGAAATCTGAGAGTTAGTAAGTGGAAATTCAACTTTATTTAGCATATGCATAATTATTAATTTGTATAATGTTTCAGCTTCAAGTGCCATTTTTATTCCTCCACTATTTCTTCTATAAGATCTAGTATTTCATCTTTTCCCTGTTTAGTCAATGCTGAAAATGTAAGTACTTTAGTTCCCGGTACAACATTTAATTCCGTCTTAATCATTTTTATGTGCTTCTGCAACTGGCTTCTCTTAATCTTGTCAGCTTTTGTGGCAATAATAATAGGTTCATAACCATTTGCCAAAATCCACTGATACATATTTACATCGTTAGCTGATGGCTCGTGTCTAATGTCAATTAGTAAGAAAACAGCTTTCAAAACCTGAGATTCGTGAAGATATCTTTCAATCATTTTTCCCCACTGTTCCTTAACTTTTAAAGACACATTTGCGTATCCGTATCCCGGCAAATCCACAAAATATAATTCTTTATTTACATTATAAAAATTTATGGTCTGAGTCTTTCCCGGCTGTGATGACGTTCTTGCCAATGCCTTTCTGTTCACTAATCCGTTAATTAATGATGACTTTCCAACATTAGATTTTCCTGCAAAAGCTATTTCACATAGTTGATTATCCGGTAATTTACTTGTAATACCACAGACTGTTTCAAGTTCTACATTTTTTATTATCATTTTTGCTCCTGTTCTACCAGTGCATTTTCAAGCACCTGTTCCATTTTTTCTACAAAAACTATTTCTAATCCATCTGTAATCTCTTTTGATATTTCTTCCACATCAGGCTTATTCTTTTTAGGGACCAAAACCATCTTTATGCCTGCATTCTTAGCTGCCAAAAGTTTCTCTTTTAATCCTCCAATCGGCATAACATTACCACGAAGATTAATTTCACCTGTCATTGCCACTGAGCATTTTACAGGTATCTTTGCCACAGCTGAAAGAATTGCCGTTGCCATAGTAATGCCCGCCGATGGTCCATCCTTTGGTACCGCTCCTTCAGGTACATGGATATGAATATCATTTTCTTCAAAAAATTTCTTGTCTACACCGTAGTCTGCAACAATACTTCTTACAAAGCTTAATGCAATATGGGCCGATTCCTTCATTACGTCACCTAACTGACCTGTTAACTTAAGAACACCTTTACCCGGCATTGTATTAACTTCAATCTGAAGAGTTGTTCCCCCAACTGCAGTCCATGCCAAACCTCTTACAATTCCAATATCGTCCTTCTCATTTGCCATATCAGCTTCATACTTTTTACGACCAAGGTATTTTTCAATATTCTTTGATGTAACCTTTAAATGTTTCTTTTCTTTCTGAACTATATTTCTTGCTGCCTTACGACAAATCTCTGAAATCTCTCTTTCAAGTTGTCTTACTCCGGCTTCTCTTGTATAATTCTGAATTACTGTCTTAATTGCTTCATCAGTAATATTTAACTGACTTTTCTTAAGACCGTTTTTCGCATATTCCTTAGCTATTAAATGTTCCTTTGCAATATGGAATTTCTCGTTTTCAGTATATCCCTCAATTGGAATAATTTCCATTCTGTCAAGCAAAGGTCCCGGAATTGTATTAATATCATTTGCCGTAGCAATAAAAAGAACCTTTGACAAATCAATTGGTACTTCTATGTAATTATCCCTAAACTTGTAATTCTGCTCAGAATCCATTACTTCAAGCAATGCTGAAGAAGGATCACCGTGAACACCTCTTCCAAGCTTATCTATTTCATCAAATAACATTAAAGGATTATTTGTTCCTGCCTGCTTAAGACCTGTTGCAATTCTTCCCGGCATGGCACCAACATAAGTCTTTCTGTGACCTCTGATTTCTGATTCATCATCCACCCCACCAAGACTTATTCTTACATATTTTTTATTTAACGCCTCTGCAACTGATTTTGCAATAGATGTTTTACCTGTACCCGGAGGTCCGATTAAACAAATAATCGGACTGTCACCCTTTGCACCTGTCAAAACCCTAACTGCCAAAAATTCCAAAATTCTATCCTTAACCTTTTTAAGTCCATAATGGTCTCTGTCAAGAATATCCTGAGCATTCTGCAAGTCCGGATTTTCCTCAGTTGTATTGTTCCAAGGCATTTCAAGCATTGTGTCAATGTAAGTTCTTAACACATTAGCCTCTGCCGCATTTCCCATTGTGCCTTTATATCTTGAAAGTTCCTTTAAAAGCTGTTCCTTTACTTCTTTGTCGGCATTTAAACTATGTATTTTCTCTTCAAGCTCCTCGGCTTCTGACATAAAATCGTCACCAAGTTCCTCTCTGATAACCTGCATCTGTTCTCTCAAAATATGTTCACGCTGATTCTTGTCAAGTCGCTGTTTAACCTTATCAATAATTCCTGTTCTAATAAGAGCAATCTCATTTTCTTCCTTAAGGAAAGAAATAATCGTTCCAAACTGGCTTACAACATCATCTTCTTCCAAAAATGTCTGCTTAAGCTGGTACTTTACTCTAACTCTCATAAGAAGCTGTCTCATTAAGTTCTTAAGACTGCTCATATGCATTAAGCTTCTTAGTGCATTTGCACTTAATTCGTGAGTTATATCATTATAATCTCTTATTGTGTCCTTAAGTTCTCTGACAAAGGCCTCTTCTTCGATTTCTGACAAGTTGTTTTCTTTCTCTTCAAGTAAATCAATTTTTCCCTGAAAATAACCCTCTTCAAAATTAAATGCCAAAATCTGACCTTTTGATTTGGCTTCTACCATTACTCTTACAATATTGTCCGGAAGCTTATTTAACTGCTTAATTACAACAACTGTACCAATATTATATATGCCGTCAAAACCCGGTGTTTCTTCCACCGGGTTTTTTTGTGTAACAACAAATAAGTTCTTTCCAGCCAACATGGCAGTTTCAGCCGCCTTAATTGATGACTTTCTGCTAATGTCAAAATGAACGGTAGTTCCCGGTAATACTGTCAATCCACGAAGTGGTATTACAGGAAGTTTTAATATATTTTCTGACATGTATACTCCTTAATTATGCTGTCTTGTCTTTATTTTTCTTAGCTGTCTTCTTGCCAATTACTGAATTATATACTAATTCAGGATCTGCAAGTCCGTTAATAACATCTTCATTAACAATACATTCCTTAATTGTTTCATCTGAAGGTGTTTCGTACATAATATCCATAACTGCATTTTCAAGTATGGCTCTAAGACCTCTGGCACCTGTTTTTCTTTCTACTGCTTTCTTTGCAATAGTATTAATTGCCTCGTCTGTAAACTTAAGTTCCACACCATCTAATTCAAACAACTTCTTGTACTGTTTAATTAATGCATTCTTTGGCTCTGTTAAAATTCTTTCCAATGCTTTTTCATCAAGGAAATCAAGTGAAACAGTTACAGGAACTCTACCTATAAATTCAGGAATCAAACCAAACTTAGTAAGATCCTCAGGCATAACCTGCTTAAATAATTCATCTTCACTCTTGTCTGTTTTCTCTATAATCTGAGAATTAAATCCAATTGAACCCTTATCCAATCTACGTTCAATAATCTTTCCAAGACCATCAAAAGCACCACCGCATATAAACAAAATATTAGTTGTATCAATAGGAATAAGTTCCTGCTGAGGATGTTTTCTTCCTCCCTGAGGTGGAACACTTGCTTCTGTTCCTTCTAATATTTTAAGTAATGCCTGCTGTACGCCTTCACCTGAAACGTCTCTTGTAATAGACACATTCTCAGATTTCTTAGTAATCTTGTCAATTTCATCAATATAAATAATTCCATGCTGCGCTCTTTCAATATCATAGTCAGCAGCCTGAATAAGTTTTAACAAAATGTTTTCAACGTCTTCACCTCCATATCCTGCCTCTGTTAATGTTGTAGCATCCGCAATTGCAAAAGGTACATTTAAGATTTTTGCCAATGTCTGTGCAAGATAAGTCTTGCCTGAACCTGTAGGTCCTAATAACAAAATATTAGATTTCTGTAATTCAACATCTAAATCTTTTCCTGCCAAAACTCTCTTATAATGATTATACACTGCTACCGAAAGTACCTTCTTTGCAGCATCCTGACCAATAACATACTGATCCAAAAACTCTTTAATTTCCTTTGGCTTAAGTAAATTAATCTCTTCTTCTGCTACATTGTTTCTGTCGCCATAAACTTCTTCTTCAATAATTCCTGCGCATATTTCAACACACTCATCACAAATAAAAGCTCCGTCAGGACCGGCAATCAGTCTTCTTACCTGGTCTTCTGTCTTTCCACAAAAAGAACAGCTAAATTTTTCTTTATTAATATTTGCCATAAATACCCCTTAACTTTTTATATAAAATTATTTAATAAAAAGCATTTCTTTGATTTTTATTAAATAAAAGGACAATAAGACACCACAAATGCGGTGCCTTATCTTCCGGAAAATTATTTTATCTGTCCTTAATTACTTCGTCAATTAATCCATATTCCTTTGCTTCATCTGCTGATAACCAGTTATCTCTGTCAGTGTCTTTTTCTACTTCCTCAACCGGTTTTCCTGCATTATCTGCAAGAATCTGATTTAATTTCTTCTTTGTCTTTAAGATGTGCTCTGCTGCAATCTGAATTTCAGTTGCCTGTCCCTGAGCGCCACCTAATGGCTGATGAATCATAACTTCTGCATTAGGTAATGCGTATCTTTTTCCTTTTGCACCGCTTGATAAAAGGAATGCACCCATGCTGGCAGCCATTCCGATACAAGTTGTTGACACATCACACTTTACATAGTTCATTGTATCATAAATTGCCATACCTGCTGTAACTGATCCTCCAGGGCTGTTGATATACATATGTATATCCTTTCCCGGATCCTCAGATTCAAGGAATAACAACTGTGCTACAACTGTACTTGCAACTGCATCATTAATCTCTTCACCTAAAAATATAATTCTGTCTTTTAATAATCTTGAATAAATGTCGTATGAACGTTCTCCTCTTGAATTCTGTTCAATGACATAAGGTACTAATGCCATATTCAATACCTCCTAATATAACTTAAAACTATTTTGCTTTAGAAGTTACAAACTTAGCAGCCTTTTTTAAGCAAATGTCATTTCTAAGGTTCTTCTTATCATCGTCTGACAATAAATCAGCAACCTTTTCTTTTTCCATCTGATATCTTGTAGCCATATCTTCTAATTCTTTTTCGAATTCTTCATCTGTAGCTTCAATCTTTTCAGCCTTAACTACTTCTTCAAGAACTAAGCTTGATTCGATTCTAGCCTTAGCCTGTGGCTTAACCTGTTCTAATAACTGTTCTACAGTTGAACCTGTAAACTGCATATACTGGTCAAATGAAATACCCTGCATAGCAATGTTCTGAGCAAATTCTTCAACCATCTGCTGAGCCTGTGCTTCGATCATCTTTTCAGGAATGTCCATTTCTGAATTCTTAACGATTTCTTCGATTACTTTGCTTTCTTTTTCTGCTGCTGCAGCTTCCTTCTTCTTAGCTACAAGACCTTTCTTAATGTCAGCCTTGTATTCAGCTAATGTATCAAATTCTGAAACTTCCTGAGCAAATTCATCATCTACCTTTGGATATTCCTTAACTTTGATTTCCTTAATTGTTACTTTGAACATTGCTGGCTTTCCTGCAAGTTCTTTTGCCTGATATTCTTCAGGGAATGTAACGTTAACTTCAACTTCTTCTCCAACCTTCTTACCAACAAGCTGGTCTTCAAATGTATCAATAAATGAATGTGATCCAATTGTTAATGGATAATCTTCTCCCTTTCCACCTTCAAATGCAACACCATCTACGAAACCTTCGAAATCGATAGTTGCCTGATCACCTTCTTCAATAGCCTTATCATCTGCTGCTACAAGTCTTGCATTCTGTTCTTTAATCTTATCAAGTTCTGCGTTAACTTCTTTAGCTGTTACTTTTGTATCTGCCTTTTCAACCTTGATTCCTTTATATTCGCCAAGCTTAACTTCAGGCTTTAATGTTACTTCTGCTTCAAAAACAAATGGTTTGCCTTTTTCAATCTGTGTAACACTGATTTCAGGACGAGCAACGATTTCTAATTCACTTTCAGCTGCTGCATTAGCATAAGCTTCCGGAATTAAGTCATTTGCTGCTTCTTCGTAAAATACGCCTGCACCATACATCTTTTCGATCATAGCATAAGGAACTTTACCTTTTCTGAATCCAGGAACATTAAATTTGTTCTTGTTCTTCTGGTAAGCTTTCTGAATAGCCTTATCTAATTCTTCAGCTGGTACTTCAATTGTAAGCTTTGCTGTGTTATTTTCTAACTTTTCTACCTGTAAACTCATTCTAATATTTCCTCCTTAATATACAAACGGGTCTGAGTTAAGCCCATTTAATTCACTCTGCTTTGTACGTCAGGGCATAGTACCCCCTATGACGCAGTAAATAATTATAACACGAATAATTTACATTGTCACTATTTTTCTTAAAACTATTTTACTCCATCATATTGTATAGCCTTTGCCACTTCACCTGCTGTTTCTTCATTAACTAAATAACTAATAATTTCAAGTCCCATTTCAAGGGCAACGCCAAGTCCTTTACCTGTTATGAAATTGCCATCTCTTACTACTCCACCACCATAGTTATTACATTCCATCTGATCCTCAAAAGAAGGATAGCTTGTAGCATTCTTATCTTTAAGCAAACCTAAATTACTAAAAACTGTAGGTGCCGCACAAATAGCTGCAAGTAATTTTCCCTGATTGTTATATTCTACTATCTCATTAGCAAGCTTTTCACATGCTCCTAAATTAGTAGTTCCAGGCATCCCACCTGGAAGGAAAATGCAATCTCCACTACTAAAGTCTATTTCATTAATATTTTTGTCAGCATACAATTTAATGTTATGTGAACTTTTCACCAGTAACTCATCCTTAATTGAAACTGTAACCACATTCAGCTTCTTAGTTCTTCTTAAAAGGTCAATTACCATTAAAGCTTCCACTTCTTCCATTCCATCTGCAAGAAACACATAAACTGTCTTCATTTTTTGCCTCCTTATACAATTACAAAACTAATGATAATTATAACATAGGTCCATATTATGTCCAAGTTGTAAAAATTTTTTTATTTATTTATAAGTTGTATGTTGCAATCACAGTAAAACCACTCTAAAATAATTATTATAGTAACCGAATAAACTTTTTTTAGATAATAAAAACTATTATCTGCTATTTAAGAAAGGACTGATTATCTTATGGAAATTGAAAGAAAATACATTCCAAAGACTCTGCCTGAAAACCTTGCCCAGTACAAGCATCACAAGATTGAACAGGCATACCTTAACACCGCTCCTGTCGTTCGAATCAGGAAGCAAGATAATGAATACTTTCTCACATACAAAGGTGGGGGAATGATGGCACGGGAAGAATATAATTTGCCATTAAACGAAAAAAGTTACAATCACCTTTTAACAAAAGCTGACGGAAACATCATTACAAAAACACGATATTATATTCCAATTCACAATGGTCTTACCGCTGAACTTGACATTTTCGAAGGTAAATTTACAAATATGACTCTTGTGGAAGTTGAGTTTTCCTCAATTGATAAAGCCAATAGCTTTAATCCGCCTGAATGGTTTGGAAAAGATGTTACACATGACGGACGTTTTCATAACAGTTATCTAAGCCAGATTGACTGCTGCCTTGGAAAGTAAATTATTATGCAAAATCAATAAGGGCTATTAAAAGTTAAACGAACTTTTAATAGCCTAAAAAAGTACTTGATTTTATATTGGTCTTTTGGTAATATATGACGGTAGCGTTTTCGAGACGCCCACGCGGGTGTGGCGGAATTGGCAGACGCGCTAGATTTAGGTTCTAGTGTCCCCGACGTGCAGGTTCAAGTCCTGTCACCCGCAGTAGTTTTAAAAAGTCGAATCTTGTTAAGGATTCGGCTTTTTTGTTAAATTTTTCTCTCCCATGGTACAGCCTTATATAATTTCACCTAATCAAAAGCCATCCCCCTGCCATTCTAAAAGCCTTCCTAGTTTCTCTATAATCTAATTTGTTCATTTCAACAACTCTCTACATAAAAACTGCCCCACAGAAGTTTAATCTCACTTCCATAGGGCAATTACCTCATTCATCATTATTTCTCTTTCATTATTTGTCTAAAAATATAATTCATCCTGAAAGAGCCACAAAGCACAATATAACATTCTCTTAGAACTTTTAATTCTAGCAAGCCATTACCTTTACGTCTTTTCCCGGCTCTTTACTCACTTCTCTCTTTCAACTTATCCACGCACTCCACAACCATATTTTTTGCTGTGTCAAAATCTGTCTTTCCTGTATTAATACAAATGTCATATCCACGTGAATCGCCCCATTTATTTCTACAATAAAAATTATGATATGTCTTTCTAATTTTATCCATTCGCTTCATCTTGTTTATTGCCTGCTTTCTGTCTAAGCCTTCCCTGTCCATAACTCTTGCTATTTTACTTTCACGGTCACCTGTTATAAAAACACTTACAAGATTAGGATTGTAAGCCAGAATCTCATCTGCACATCTTCCAACAATTACAAAAGACTCTCCTGCATCAGCCTTGTTCTTAATAAACTCAAACTGCTTCATTGCAATCTCCTGCTCTATTGGAATATTTCCGCCTGCATATGGCAATGGCATAAATCCAAAGTTTACAGGCTTTTCATCGTATTTCTCCAACGCCTTCTCACTGTATCCTTCCTTTCTTGCCATCTCCTCCAATAATTCCTTGTTAAAAATTGGAATGTCATAATGCTCTGCTAATTTCTGAGCCACAATATGTCCTCCGCTGCCGAATTCTCTACCTACGGAAATTATAATTTGTTTCATAATCGTGCCCTCCTCGTCCAAATATCTTAAGTAAATTATACCATATTTAGACGAAAAAAAAAGATGTAAGAAAAATCTTACATCTTTCAGTGAGCCACTGGGGAATCGAACCCCAGACAACTTGATTAAAAGTCAAGTGCTCTACCATCTGAGCTAGTGGCCCATAATTATATGAGTTATTCATTTGCTAACCCTAACTGGGCTAGCTGGATTCGAACCAGCGAATGCAGGAGTCAAAGTCCTGTGCCTTACCGCTTGGCGATAGCCCATTATAAGGTGGGTAGAGGGATTCGAACCCTCGGCCTCCAGAGCCACAATCTGGCGCGCTAACCAACTGCGCTATAGCCACCATGCCATGCTTGCTCTGGTAAAATCCAGAATGTGCCCGAAGGGATTCGAACCCCCGACCCACGGCTTAGAAGGCCGTTGCTCTATCCAGCT
>ERZ824480.3640-NODE-3640-length-10283-cov-7.680876_pt1 | contig 10283 bp, 10 predicted proteins | sample MGYA00519861_ERZ824480 | MGnify/ENA primary metagenome ERZ824480 (study PRJEB31778, sample SAMEA3449152) | human gut metagenome | biome: human gut; feature: human-associated habitat; material: faeces | place: United Kingdom | collected 2010/2012 ...
GTAGCGGTCGGCGCGGTACTCAACGCGGCCAGCCTTGAGCTCGGAGACCATCTTGGCGACGTCCATGGTCACAGTGCCGAGCTTGGGGTTCGGCATGAGGCCACGGGGACCAAGGATCTTACCGATGCGGCCAACCTTGGCCATCATGTTCGGCGTAGCGATAGCGGCGTCGAAGTTGATCTCGCCCTTCTGAATCTGGGCGACGAGCTCGTCGGAACCAATGATGTCGGCGCCGGCAGCCTCAGCCTCGCGGGCCTTCTCGCCCTCGGCGAAGACGGCAACACGAACGGTCTTGCCGGTGCCGTGGGGCAGGGAGATGGAACCACGGATGTTCTGGTCAGCCTTACGAGTATCGATGCCCAGACGGAAGTGGGCCTCGACGGTCTCGTCGAACTTGGCGGTGTCGAGCTCCTTGATGAGCTTGGCAGCCTGAAGGGGGGTGTAGAGCGTGGCGCGGTCGATCTTCTCGGCAGCGGCGTTATAGCTCTTACCATGCTTAGCCATGTGCATTACCTCCTGTGGTTAAACGGGCGTGAGCCCTCCCACATCGTTTCGTGTGCCCTATTGCACACATTTAACGGGCGCCCCGGTCGGAGCACCCGTCGTTACCATAAGAAATCGCTACTCAGCGATGGTGACGCCCATGGAACGGGCGGTACCGGCGATGATCTTCTTGGCGGCGTCAATGTCGTTGGCATTGAGGTCCGGCATCTTGATCTCGGCGATCTTGGTAAGCTGCTCCTGGGAGAGCTGACCAACCTTGTCGGCCTGGGGCTTAGCGGAACCAGACTTGAGGTTGAGCTCCTTCTTGATGAGGTGAGCCGCCGGCGGGGTCTTGGTGATGAAGGAGAAGGACTTGTCCTCGTAGACAGAGATCTCAACGGGGATGATGTCACCCTTCTTGTCCTGCGTCTCGGCGTTAAAGGCCTGGCAGAACTGCATGATGTTCACGCCAGCAGCGCCCAGGGCGGGGCCGACGGGAGGAGCGGGGTTAGCTGCACCAGCAGGAATCTGGAGCTTAATGACGTTGGCAACCTTCTTCTCAGCCATGGTCATTCCTTTCGAATCACGAGTGTGAAGTACTTGCTATATCGTAAGCACGCACGTGTTAGAAGCACTCCTGAGATGAGCAGTCACAGAAGAAGCACGCTCGCGCGAACGGACGAAAACTTAAGCGATGACAGCGACCTGGTTAAAGTCCAGCTCGACCGGCGTCTCGCGGCCAAAGATCATCAGCGTGACCTTGAGCTTGCCAGCCTCGGTGTTAACCTCGGAGACCTTGCCATCAAAGTCGGTAAGCGGGCCATCGGTGACGCGGACGGACGTGCCGACCTGAATATCAACCGAGGTGCGCTTGGGCGAATCGCCCTTACCGGGACGACGAGTCATCTTGTTGTACTCGTCACGGGAAAGCGGAGCGGGCTTGCCGTTGCCGCCTAGGAAACCGGTGACGCCGGGCGTGTTGCGAACACACGTCCAAGCATCGTCATCCATCTCCATGCGGACCAGGACATAACCCGGGAAGATCTTGGAATCCTTGGTCTCGCGCTTGCCACCCTCTTTAATCTCGGTGACGCGCTCCATAGGAATCTCGATATCAAAGATACGGTCCTGCATGCCCATGGTCTCGATACGATGCTCGAGATCGGACTTTACGCGGTTCTCGTATCCGGAGTAAGTGTGAACGACGTACCAACGCTTAGACATGGTTTAGCCCCTCAATCCAGAGAACAGAGCAAGAGCCTCGCCAAAGCCAGCATCGAGCAGAGCGATGACGACGCCGACGACGACCAGAGAAGCGCAAACGACGACCGAGTAGTTCACGAGCTCCTTCTTATCGGGCCACGTGACACGCTTCATCTCGGACTTGACCGAAGCGAAATACTTCTTGGTGCGGGCGAAGAAACCAGGCTTCTCGTTCTTCTTGGACTTCGCGGCCTTCTCGTTCTTCTTGGCAACGGCCTTCTTGGCCTCAACCTTGGAGTTGGCGGCAGCGCTGTTGGCAGGTGCCGGCTGCTGAGCCTTCTTCTTGTTCTTCTTGTTGGCCATTTGGGTTACCTCCGCGCAATGCGCTTATACATGAGTAAACCGTAAGCCCCCAAGTGGGAGCTTACGGAATAATGACTGGCACGCCAGGAAGGACTCGAACCCTCAACACTCGGTTTTGGAGACCGATGCTCTACCAATTGAACTACTGGCGTATGTGACTAGAGACTAGCGAGTCTCTTTGTGCAGCGTGTGGTGACGGCACCAGGGGCAATACTTCTTGATCTCCATACGATCAGGCATGGTCGACTTGTTCTTGGTGGTCGTATAGTTGCGGCGCTTGCACTCAGTGCACGCAAGAGTAACTAGAGTACGCATGTATCCTGAACCTTTCATTTCCGCCCCGTACGGGCACGAGTTGTTACTTTATCAGCTCCACGTAAGTGCTGTCAATGAAAACCTCGAGTCAATTGGTTCTCGGTGGATCCATTCATATTTGGAACACATCAATGAAGCCATCGAGAGCTAATCGACGGTGCATCCAGGACCATTATCGATCCTCTCGACACCAGCAACGGCTCAATATCCATTGCAGAAAAGAACCCGGCACCCATATAAGTGCCGGGTTCTCTAAGTCAGCTATATCAAAGAGCTAATTTACTCAATGATCGTGGAGACGATGCCCGAACCGACGGTGTGGCCACCCTCGCGGATAGCGAAGCGCAGGCCCTCCTCCATGGCGATCGGGTGGATGAGGTCGCCCTCGATGGTGATGTGGTCACCAGGCATAGCCATCTCGGTGCCCTCGGGGAGCTTGACCGTACCGGTAACGCCGGTGGTACGGAAGTAGAACTGAGGACGATAACCATCGAAGAACGGGGTGTGACGGCCGCCCTCCTCCTTGGTCAGAACGTAGATCTCGCCGGTGAACTTGGTGTGCGGGGTAACCGAACCGGGCTTGCAGAGAACCTGGCCGCGCTCGATGTCCTCACGCTTGATGCCGCGGAGCAGCAGACCGACGTTGTCGCCAGCCTCGCAGAAGTCCATGGACTTACGGAACATCTCGATACCGGTAACGACGGTGTTCTGGGTATCCTTGATGCCGACGATCTCGACGGGCTCGTTGAGCTTGAGCTCACCGCGCTCGACACGGCCAGTAGCAACGGTACCACGGCCGGAGATGGTCATAACGTCCTCAACGGCCATCAGGAACGGGAGGTCGTTGTTACGAGCAGGCGTCGGGATGTACTCGTCGACGGCGTTCATGAGCTCGCGGATAGCGTCCATCCACTTGGCGTCGCCCTCGAGAGCGCCCAGAGCGGAGCCACGGATGACGGGGATGTCGTCGCCGGGGAAATCGTACTCGGAGAGGAGCTCACGGGTCTCCATCTCGACGAGGTCGATGAGCTCGTCATCGTCGACCATGTCGCACTTGTTCAGGAAGACGACGATGTAGGGAACGCCGACCTGACGGGCGAGCAGGATGTGCTCGCGGGTCTGAGCCATGGGGCCGTCGGTAGCGGCGATGACCAGGATAGCGCCGTCCATCTGAGCAGCACCGGTGATCATGTTCTTGATGTAGTCAGCATGGCCCGGGCAGTCAACGTGGGCATAGTGACGCTTCGCGGTGTGGTACTCAACGTGAGCGGTGTTGATCGTGATACCACGAGCCTTCTCTTCAGGAGCCTTATCGATGCTGGAGTAATCCATGAAATCGGCGTCGCCCTTCAGAGCCAGAACCTTGGTGATAGCGGCAGTCAGAGTGGTCTTGCCGTGGTCAACGTGACCGATGGTACCGATGTTGACATGCTCCAAAGAGCGGTCAAATTTTTCCTTTTCAGCCATTGGAAGTATCCTCCTTTAATTCAAACAGATAAAATAGCCTGTTGTAAGGCTATCATACTAGATTTTTCAAGAAAAATCAAGTATTTTGCGCGAATTTGTGCAGAATCAGCCCTTATTGCGCTCGGTCATGATCTTATCTGCAACACTCTTGGGAACCTGCTGGTAATCAGCCGGCTCCATGGAGTACTGGCCACGGCCCTGGGTCTTGGAACGCAGGTCAGTAGCGTAACCGAACATCTCGGACAGAGGAACCATAGCGGTGACACGGGCAGTGCCATCGGTGGATTCCTGGTTCTGGATCGCGCCGCGGCGGCTGTTCAAGTCGCCAATGACGTTGCCCATATACTCGTCAGGAACAACAACGTCAACCTTCATGATGGGCTCCATAATGACGGGGTCAGCCTTCTTCATAGCATCCTTGAATGCCATGGAGCCGGCGATGGAGAACGCCATTTCAGAGGAGTCAACTTCATGATAGGAGCCGTCCCACAGAGTGACCTTGACATCCACGACGGGATAGCCAGCCAGAATGCCGGACTTCATCGCGCCCTGGATACCGTTGTCAACAGCGGGGATGTATTCCTTCGGGATAGCGCCGCCAACAATACCGTTGACAAACTCATAACCCTTACCCGGGTTGGGCTCAATCTTGATCTTAACGTGACCATACTGGCCCTTACCACCGGACTGACGTGCGTACTTGGTTTCCTGGTTAGCATCCTTGCGGATGGTTTCACGGTAGGCAACCTGAGGTGCGCCAACGTTAGCTTCGACCTTAAACTCGCGGAGCAGACGGTCCACGATGATTTCCAGGTGGAGCTCGCCCATGCCGGCGATGATGGTCTGACCGGTTTCTTCATCGGTCCAAGTACGGAAAGTCGGGTCCTCTTCAGCCAGCTTAGACAGGGCAATACCCATCTTCTCGCTGCCAGCCTTGGTCTTGGGCTCGATGGCAACGCGGATAACCGGCTCGGGGAAGTTCATGGACTCGAGGATGATGGGATGCTTCTCATCGCACAGGGTATCACCAGTGGTGGTGTTCTTCAGACCAACAGCAGCGGCGATATCGCCAGCGTAGCAGATGTCGATATCCTTACGGTTGTTTGCATGCATCTGCAGGATACGGCCGATACGCTCGTCCTGATCCTTAACAGAGTTGTAAACAGTGGTGCCAGCCTCAACGGTACCAGAGTACACGCGGAAGAAGCACAGCTTACCGACATACGGGTCAGTCATAATCTTGAATGCCAGTGCAGAGAACGGCTGATCATCGGAAGAAGTGCGATCTTCTTCCTCGCCAGTCTCCGGGTTGGTGCCCTTGATGGCCGCAACGTCGGTCGGAGCAGGCATATAATCAACGATTGCATCCAACAGTTTCTGAACGCCACGGTTCTTGTAAGAAGAGCCGCAGACAACAGGAACGATCTCGTTGGAAATAGTAGCCTTACGCAGAGCAGCCTTGATTTCCCCCTTGGTCAGCTCTTCGCCTTCCAGGTACTTCATCATCAGCTCTTCGTCGGTCTCAGCAACAGCTTCGATCAGCTTGTCATGATATTCCTGAGCCTGTTCTTTCAGGTCTTCAGGAATTTCCTCAACGCGCACATCATTGCCCATATCATCATAGTAGATATCGGCTTTCATGTCGATCAGATCGATGATGCCGCGGAAAGTGTCTTCCTGGCCGACAGGCAGCTGGATAGGCACACCGTTGGCATGCAGACGATCATGCATCATCTGTACGCAGCGGAAGAAGTCAGCACCCATGGTATCCATCTTGTTGACGTAAACCATGCGGGGAACCTTGTACTCGTCAGCCTGGCGCCAAACGGTTTCAGACTGAGGCTCAACGCCACCCTTTGCGGCCAGAACAGTAACAGAACCGTCCAGAACACGCAGAGAACGCTGAACTTCAACAGTAAAGTCAACGTGGCCCGGGGTGTCGATGATGTTGATACGATGACGGTTCTTTTTGAACAGAGCCGGATCGTGCTGGGTCTCGGTGTGGCTCCAGTAGCAGGTGGTTGCAGCGGAAGTGATGGTAATACCACGTTCCTGTTCCTGCTCCATCCAGTCCATCGTGGCAGCGCCGTCATGAACTTCGCCGATCTTATGGTTAATACCGGTGTAGTACAGAATGCGCTCGGTGGTGGTGGTCTTGCCTGCGTCGATGTGGGCCATGATACCGATATTTCGGGTCATTTGCAGGGATACGTCTCTCGGCGTTGCCATGGCTTAAACCTCCTCAGTAAGCAGATCAATAACGGTAATGCGCGAAAGCCTTGTTGGCTTCTGCCATCTTGTGGGTATCTTCGCGCTTCTTGACAGCGCCGCCAACGTTGTTGGTAGCGTCGATGATCTCGGCGGCCAGGCGAGCGGACATGGTCTTTTCACCACGGCTGCGGCTGTACAGAGTCAGCCAGCGCAGGCCGAGGGTCTCGCGGCGGGCGGGGCTGACCTCCAGGGGAACCTGGTAGGTGGAGCCGCCGACACGGCGGGCCTTAACTTCGAGGCTGGGCATGATGTTTTCCATGGCCTTCTCGAACATTTCGAGAGGATCGTTGCCGGTCTTCTCTTTGACAGTCTCAAAAGCTTCGTAAACGATCTTCTGAGCGACGCCCTTCTTGCCATCCAGCATGATGCTGTTGACCAGACGGGTGACGAGCTTGGAATTGTAAATAGGATCAGCCAGAACTTCGCGCTTTGCGATTTTACCTCTTCTGGGCATCTTTCTTCCCTCCTTCACATTAATGATATCATCGGTACTCGAAAGTTAAAGAAAACTCCCGTTATGCCACAAAAGGGTCAGCTGACCATTTTATGGCGAAAAGATGTTTCCTTACTTCTTGGCACCGGCCTTGGGACGCTTTGCGCCGTATTTGCTGCGAGCCTGGTTACGGTTTGCAACACCCTGAGTATCCAGAGTACCACGGATGATGTGGTAACGGACACCGGGCAGGTCCTTAACACGACCGCCACGGATCAGGACAACGCTGTGCTCCTGCAGGTTATGGCCGATACCAGGAATGTAGGAGGTGACCTCGATACCATTCGTCAGGCGGACACGGGCAACTTTACGCAGAGCAGAGTTGGGCTTTTTGGGGGTCATGGTACGAACAGCGGTGCAAACACCACGCTTCTGGGGGCTGTTCATGGTGGTGTACTGCTTCTTCTGGGAGTTGTAGCTCTTCTGAAGGGCAGGAGCAGTGCTCTTGGTTACCAGGACCTCACGGCCTTTGCGTACGAGCTGGTTAAAAGTAGGCATTTCTTTTCTCCTTTCTTGATTATTCCGCGCAGTTTTTTGCGGGGGTTGTGCTTCCATTTTGGCCGCACTTGACCCCTTAACTCACGCATTTATAATAATAGCGGATAAACCACGCTCTGTCAAGAGTATTCACAAAAAATATTTCAAATAATCGTGCAAGATGCTGATTTTCTGCACTGGGGGTTCTAATTTTGCGTTTAAGGTGTATCTGAAAACAAAGAATCAGATACACCCTCGGACTTTCCCCTGCTTATTTTGCAGCTTCCAGCTGTGCCACGCAGGCTTCGGCTTCGTCCAGAATGCGGCCGAACTTATCCAGGGCAGCATCCACCGGGGCGGGGGTGGTCAGGTCCACACCGGCATGGCGCAGCTCATCCAGCGGGTAAGCGCTGCCGCCCATGTGCAGGAACTCCAGGTACTTCTTAACAGCCGGTTCGCCGTTCTTCAGGATGCCCTCGGACAATGCCACGGCAGTGGAATAGCCGGTTGCATACTTATAAACATAGAACGGGCGGTAGAAGTGCGGGATGCGTGCCCACTCGTACTGTACTACGTCATCCACAACCAGCTCCGGTCCAAAGTAGTCCACAATGAGCTTCTTGTACAGATTGTTCAGGGCGGCGGGATTCAGGGCTTCGCCGCGCTCGGCCATGGCGTGGGCATCGCGCTCAAACTCGGCAAACATCGTCTGGCGGTAGACGGTTCCCTTGAAATTTTCGAGGTACTGATTCAGCAGGGCCAGGCGGGTTGCGGGATCCTGGTTCTTTTCTGCCAGCAGGTGCTCAATGAGCAGGTTCTCGTTGACGGTGGAAGCGACCTCTGCGACAAACAGGGTATAGTCGGCATACTGGGCAGGCTGGGTATGGCGGCTGAACCAGCTGTGCATGCTGTGGCCCATCTCATGCGCAATGGTGGAAACGCTGTCCAGCGTACCGGTAAAGTTGCACATGATATAGGGGTTGGAATCATAGCTGCCGCCGGAGTAAGCGCCGCCGCTCTTGCCCTTGTTGGGGAACACATCGATCCAGCGCTCGGCAAAGCCCTTGCGAACGATGGTGCCGTACTCTTCGCCCAGCGGTGCAACGGCATCCAGAACCATCTGCTTGGCCTGGTCATAGGTGTAATGGGCGCTGACACCCTTGGTCAGCGGGGCGTACACATCATAGTAGTGCAGCTCGTCCACACCCAGGATGCGCTTGCGCAGAGCAACATAGCGGTACATATCCGGCAGGTGCTTGCGCACAGTAGCCACCAGGTTATCATAAACCTGGCCGGGCACGTTCTCCCCTGCCATGGACATGGCGCGGGAAGATTCATAATGACGGACGGAGGCTTCGGCGGTAGCGGTCTTGACAGCGCCGGAGTAAGAGGCAGCCAGCGTGTTGATGTGCTGGCGGAAGCTCTTGTAGTAGCTTTCAAAGGCATTCTTGCGCAGCACGCGGTCATTGGAGGTTTGCAGCAGGATGTAGTTGGAAGCGGTCAGCTCCACATCGTTGCCCTCGCCATCCTTGACGGAATCGAACACCATGTCGGCGTCTTCCAGGTTATCGGCAACATTTTTCGGGGTGCCGAATGCCTCACCGAAAGCAGCCAGCAGCTTTTCTTCCGGGGCGGTCAGGGTGTGAGGCTTTGCACGCAGCAGGTCTTCCAGAGCAAAACGATAGGGGGCAACCTGCTCGTCAGCCATGATGGCATTCAGGGTTTCCTGTGGCAGTGCCAGGATTTCCGGCTGAGCATAGGCGATGGTACCGACAGCCTTTACATATTTGGCGGTAGCGCGGGCATCCATGCTCTGGGCGTCATCAGCACGGGTATCCTCGCTCAGACGCAGGCTGGTGTAGACAGCCAGGTTTTCCAGTTCACGGAACACGCCGATTTCTGCATCATAAAATTCACGAATGCTGGCAGCGTTGTTCAGCTTGCCCTCCCAGGCAGCCAAAGCTTCAATTTTGGGGTCAATGGCGGCAAAAGCCTTTTCCCATTCCGCATCGCTGGCGTACATTTTGGTCAGGTCCCACTGGTACTGCGGGTCCATCTCTTTGCGTTCTTTCAATGCTTCCGACATGGCGGATTCTCCTTTTCTATATGGTGTCTTTCTGAGCCAGTCAGGGAAGCGTTCTCCCCTGCCCTCCATGCAGGCACCATTCATCCTGCACAGACAAACCCAGTATAAAAGTATTATACACCAAATGTTAGAAAAAACAAATCCGTTTTTATTTAACAAAAAGCCTGCGCAGAAACAGCGTTTATGCACGGTTCCTGCACAGGCTCATTTCTCTAACTTTCTTTATTTGTCATTTGCCCGGCTTTCCAGCAGGCTTCTTACTTCTCCTGCCAACGCTTCACTTTCATTTGTCGTAAAGATACAATCAGACTGATCTTTCCTGATTCTGAAAAACACCTGATAGTCCTTATTTCCGCAGAACGTCAGCACATCCAGCATGGGCTCGCTCTCCCCTGCCTGATAAGTAACCCAGAAGCGCAGCCGCAGTGGATTGGGGGTGATTTTTCCCGCCTGTTCATTGGTCACGCCATTGCGGCAGACAAGATATGCAGTTGTATTCCCCTGGTCGGAAGTCAGGTCCACCCGCTGCATATAAACACCATTTCCCATTGTTTCGCAGTGCTGCATCCATGCGGCAACCTCGGGGTAGCTCTGCCATTCCTCCTGCGGCATACTCCAGATGGTTGCTTTGGTAGTTTGCTGATGCCACAAAAGCAACGCTCCATAGAACGAGTGCCAGCAGCATTGCTGCTATCAGATACAACATTCTTTTGCCTGTTGATTTTGCAGCCGCCACAATACCGCTTTTCCCTGTTGCTATCAAAAAGAGCACAATAATTAGAATCAGCAAGAGCAGCAGAAGCCCCACTGCCGTGCCAAGCTCAACAAATTGCAGAGCAAACCACAGCAGAATTGCCATTACCGCAATCAGTACCCACGTTTGTTTTGCTGTCAGGCTTCCGGCCGTTTCTGCCTTTTCCTGTACATCTGGTTCTCTTGTTTCTGTCTTTTCTTCCAAAGCAGCCTCTTCCGGCAGGATACCCAACAGTTCTCGGAGCATAAACAGGTTGGCTGTGCCGGGCAGAGCTTTCCCTGTTTCCCACCTTGCCACAGCCTGCCGTGTTACGCCCAATTTTTCTGCCAGCATTTCCTGGGTCATGCCTTTTTCTTTCCGGGCGGATGCAA
>ERZ824480.3647-NODE-3647-length-10274-cov-2.998043_pt1 | contig 10274 bp, 9 predicted proteins | sample MGYA00519861_ERZ824480 | MGnify/ENA primary metagenome ERZ824480 (study PRJEB31778, sample SAMEA3449152) | human gut metagenome | biome: human gut; feature: human-associated habitat; material: faeces | place: United Kingdom | collected 2010/2012 ...
ACTGGAGATGATCGGCAAGATAATATTTGCAGTATTTCTCGTTCCAGTCTACGGCTACGTTGCCGTGTGCGTATGTGAACCGGTGACTTGGGTAGTATGTTTCCTGTTCATCATGGTAGCCGCACTGATATTCAGAGCAGACTTCAGGGATCCTGACATACTATGAAAACCTACGAAAACCACTCTCTAGGATAATATCCTGTTTTTGTATCTTTGAGTCCTATTATAACGTTAAAAAAGACGCCAGCCACCACCGTCAGCCGTTTCAGACATGACGATGGCGACCGGCGCCAATTCGAACAATAAAATTTGAACGATAAACTACCAATAACATTACTCAACTAATGTATTGTAGATAGTTATTTAAAAGTTAAAAACATCAAAGCTTGTACCTATATCTATTTGCTACTTCCTAACAAGATGGATCTGGTAAGCATTGTACTCGCCGAACTTGAGTGGTACAGGAAGTCCTATCTGGTCAAGTCCCTGTCCGCTGTACTCTGCGCCAGTCTCCTCGTCAACATATGTGGCATCCGCATCAAGTCCCTTTACTCTGACAAAAGGTACAGGGGCATTGCAGAAGCTCTCCACCGTCACGATATTGACAAGTGTCTCTGACTTATCCCTTGCTACAAATGACCATGCAGCTACGCCTTTGCTCTTGTCTGCATCCGTCAGTCTATAGTAGAGTCCGTTGTGAAGGAGATCCCAATACTTCTTGTAGTTTTCTACCTGAGCCTTGACCTCTTCCTTCTCCTCATCACTGACCTTGTTCAGATCAAGCTCATAGCCAAAGCTTCCCGCCATGGCAACGACAGCTCTTGTATTGAACGGAGTCGTCCTGCCTGTCTGGTGATTCGGAACCGCTGATACATGTGAGCCAACCACCGATATAGGATATCCAAATGAAGTTCCATACTGTATGTCAAGCCTGCAAATGGCATCCGTATCATCACTGCACCAGATCTGTGGTGTGTAATACATCATTCCGGCATCAAATCTTCCACCGCCACCGCTGCAGCCCTCGATGAACATCTTTGGATATCTTGCCTGAAGTCTCTCCATGAAATCATATACACCAAGTACATACTTGTAAAGGATCGTTCCATTGTTCTGGATTCCCTCTGTCATAGAGTATACATTTAGGATACTTCTGTTCATATCCATCTTTATATAATCAACATCTATCTTGTCAAGCACCGCTGTCAGCTGATTAAATATGCAGTTTACGACCTCTTTTCTTGAGAAGTCCAGATTCAGCTGGCTTCTTCCCATGACCGGCTTTCTTTCAGGTATCACAAATGCATAGTCAGGATGCTCCTTGAAAAGCTCGCTCTTCTCAGATACCATCTCCGGTTCGATCCAGATACCAAACTTCATGCCGAGAGCCTTCACTCTTTTCACAACATCAGCCATAGGACCGCCCATCTTATCCTCATTTACAAACCAGTCGCCAAGTCCTGACTTGTCGTCATCTCTCACACCGAACCAGCCGTCATCCAGGACAAGCATCTCAACGCCAAGCTCTGAAGCCTGCTTTGCTATATTTACGATGTCATCACCGTTGAAATCAAAGTATACTGCCTCCCAGCTGTTGATGAGTATAGGTCTCCTCTTTGTCTTGTACTCGCCACGGCAGATATTGTATCTCACAACGTCATGCATCTTATGTGACATGTCAGCAAATCCATCAGGCGAATAAACCATAACTACCTCAGGTGCCACAAACTCACTCTCAGGATAAAGCACATACTCAAACATCTCATCCTGAACACCCATGTTAAGTCTCACCTGATCTGTCTGATCCTTCTCAACCTCACAGCCAAAGCTTCCACTGTATAGAAGTGAGATTCCATAGCAGTCACCTGCATCCTCATTCGCATCCTTGCCTGCTATAACCACAAATGGACTGTGCTGATGGCTTGATGTACCCCTTGTGCTTCCGATCTTCTTCACACCATGATTTATAGCTTCTCTCTCATACATGCGCTCCATAGCATGTCTTCCATGGAAGTGGATGAGATCATAATCACCTGTCACAAAATCCAGGCTCACACTTGATGCCTTTGCCACAAATATATCCGCATCGCTTATATTTCTGACTATAGCTGATCTTGTGATCAGATCCTTATCCTCTATAATTCCATACAGGAGTTCAACCTCCACTCCCACCTGAGGATCCTGAAGAACGATCTTGAGTGTCTCGCCCTTCTCGCCATCATTTGTGTATGCTGCAGGAAGACCCTTGAGACTGTACTTTTTGTCCATAACCTCGTACGAAACATATCTGAGATCACAACCGTGGATTCCTTCTATATCCTTTACGTTGAATGCAGGTGTTCTGAAATCTCCGTTGCCGTAGCAGCTGTATTCCTGTGGAATATTGTCCAGAGAGAACTCTCTGCTCTCCTGTGCCTCGTAAGGATTGCCTGAAAATCCTCTATCGTAATGAGTTATGACATATGACATATCCCCATCCATTTCCTTGCCGTAATACAGATGAGCCAGATATCCATAATCAATCACCTTCATCTGATATGTAGTATTTTTGGTATTCAGTGTGAAAAGCTTTTTCTCTTCATTTATCAATATTGCCATGCCCAAGTCCTCCTTTTCGTGATCCCCAGTTTCTCTACAGCCAATTTTCATTTGACTGGTCTTTCTTCATAATTTATCTACAACCGGCTCCGCCGGAATGTATTCCTAGTTAAGTTTTAATTCGATTCCCTGCAATTTTTACATTTTTGGATTCCACACAAGCTTCTTAAAAGCTATTTTCCAAGTTCCACCATATAGTCCACAAATTTCTCCACATATCTATAATCTGCCGCATATGCTGACAATCCGATATATGCCTTGCCATCTGTGTACTCAGTAAGTCCTGCCGCCTTGTATCCTTCAGATACATCTATTCCGACAGGTATCTTCTTTCCGTCTTCATCCTCGTAATAAATTATCCTATCCTTATACTTATCATATATATCGCCGACCTTCTCATCCGACAGGTCTGCAAGTCTGCCGCTCTTCGCCAGACCTATGAGATTGTCATACTGGCACAAGACTGCCTGAGCAGTGTCCGCCTCAAGGTATGCCAGCACCTTCATATAGTAACTGTTCTTATAATCTGAGTTATTTGCCAGATTAAAAAATGCATTGTTGTCAAATGTAACCCTTCCTGGGAGATTTTCTTCCCCTACATACGACACAAACCCCTGTGTCAGCTTGCTGTCTCCTGAAACATCATCGTAGTTGTTCACAAGGACGACATCCAGTATCGGCTTGTCCTCCCTCGTTGCAAACACAACAGAAAAATACACTACAAGTCCCACGAGAACGACAGCACCGATTATCCAAAGCTTGTAATAATCCCAGATATATCCTATTTTTTTGCGTGTGGAGTCCATCTCTTTGATCTTCTGTTTTTCTTCTTCCGTGATTATCGGCTTTTTCATAGACGTCCTCCTTTTGTTTCTGTGTTGAGTGGACGCGTGAGAGGCGCTTCGCGCGGCGTCCACAGTATCGCAAGTGCTTCGCACTTACGATATACTTCGCAAGGGTGGCGTCAGTAACTGACGTCACCCTGTGGTCATATATAATATCTTCTTTAACTTTCTTTAGAGCTTTCCACCTGATGTTGCGATACCTTCTACGAACTGCTTCTGGAATATCAGGTATATAACGATCATTGGTATACATGATATAAGAGATGCAGCCATCAGCTGTGGATAGTTGGACTGATACTGTCCCTGCATTGTTGCAAGAGCTGCTGAGAGCGGCATCTTGTTTGCACTGCTGTTTACAACCAGTGGCCACATCAGATCCTTGAATGCGAACACTGCTGTGAATATACCGAGGGCAACCATCGATGATCTTGCAAGCGGAGCCATGACGAACACGAATGTCTTTGGAATGTTACATCCGTCAAGTCTCGCTGCCTCCTCGAGATCTCCAGGGAGTCCCATGTAAGCCTGCTTGAGCAGGAAAGTACCGAACGCTGTTACAATTCCCGGGAATACCAGAGCAAACATTGTATTTGTCATGCCCATCTTACTGATCATCAGGAACTGTGGGATGATGAATATCTGTGAAGGAATCATCATCTGGAAAAGTATCAGGGAGAACATAAAGTCTCTGCCCTTGAACTTAAGTCTTGCAAATGCATATCCTGCGAGTGTTGCTGTGAGACATGCACACACAACTCTGAAGAATATGAGCAGTAATGTGTTCTTGTAGAGAACAAGGAAGTTCATGTTATTCCAAACAGTAGTGAACGCATCTGTACGCCACTGTGATGGGAATATTACGAATGGACTTACCGAAGTTGCCTCTGTTACTGTCTTAAATGCTGTGAGTGTCATCCATACAAATGGCACTATCATAATGATTGAGAATATGATCAGAATGAGGTGAATCAATAATCTCTGCATTCTTCTCTTAAACTGTACGCCTCTTGTCATATCGATTCCCCCTTCCTAGTTATAATGAACCCACTTCTTCTGACCGATCATCTGGAATACTGTAAGTACCATGATGACTGCGAGAAGAAGAACTACTATTGCTGATCCATAACCCTTATTACCATTCTGGAACGAATACTGGTAGAACAGATATACGATGGACTCTGTCTTCTTGAGGGCCGGATTGGAAATATCCATTACCATGTATACAAGGTCGAATACCTGAAGTGCTCCGATTACTCTTGTTACGAGTACGAAGAATACTGTAGGAGAGAGAAGTGGAAGAGTAATCTTGAAGAAAGCTCTTACTCCTGATGCTCCGTCAATATCCGCTGCCTCGTAGTAATCCTTAGGTATCTCCTGAAGTCCTGCAAGGAACAGAACCATGTTGTAACCAATGATCGACCATACACCGATGCTCGCAACTGAGATCCATGCGATCTTCGGATTGGATATCCACTCGATCTTTGTACCGAGGATGTGGTTTAACAGACCGAACTGTGAATTGTATAACCATCTCCATACCATGGCTACAGCTGCAGGTGCAACTACCATTGGCAGGAAGAATATTGCTCTGTATATTGTTCTTCCGTGCATCTTACGATTCAGGAATACCGCAAGTATAAGTGCGATGGCGATTGAGAATGGAACCTCAATGATCGCATACTTGAATGTATTGAGAAGTGACTGCCATACCTCAGGGTCAGCAAACATCTTCTTGTAATTTGCAAATCCTGCAAATGATGAATCTCCGAATGATCCAACCTTACAGAATGACTGATATATTGTCTGTACTATAGGCCATAAGTTAAGTACGATGATTCCTATCATTGTTGGGAGGATGAATGACCAGCCCCATTTGCGCTGGTTTCTTTCCCATGTTGTTGACTTCTTTTTCTTGAACTCTTTATCTTCTGCTGCTGCCGGCTTAACTGTCTGTGTCTCTGTAGCCTGGATTATCTCAGCCGCTTTTTCTTCTACTTTCTTTGTCTGAACATCCTTTGCCTCGGCTGCCTTTGTCTCAGCTGCCTTGGTATCAGGTTTCTTCTTGTTATCTGACATAAAATCCCTCCTCTTATTCATTTATATTGTAATTAACACCCCGCCTGTTTCTGGTAAGCAATGGGTAGGACCTCCATCCTACCCACTGTTATGTTATCTTATAAATGCTCTGTAGGATTACTTGTCTTCCTCATCAATGTACTGTTTCATCTGAACTGCGAAGTCCTTACATGACTGCTCCATCTTTGATGGATCTGCCCATGCATCTGCGAAGAAGGTCTGTGCTGCCTGTGACCATACTGTTGAATTGTATGTGTAAGGTCTGAGTACAAGCTCATTTGTTACGCCTGGAACTGTCGACTCCTTTGTGATATCAAGGTAAGCGTTGAGGTTGAACTTATCTGTACAGTTAACCCACTTGTCTGATGTGTTGTTGTAAGCTGACATTGTTACACCGAGCTCAGCCTGCTTCTCCTGCATCTCCTTTGAACCGAACCACTCGATAAGCTTCCAGCAGTCATCTGGTCTCTTTGTGCCTGCTGATGCAGCCCATCCAAGTCCGTTACAGATAGAAGTTCTCATACCTGTTGTCTTGTCATATGGAAGAATTGCTACATCACAGTTCTCAACGAGATACTCGTTGTCAAGGAATCCTGCTGTCATCCATGAACCCTGTGTGATCATTGCTACTGTGCCTGACTGGAACATAACGTCTGTACCTGTCTCTGACATTGTTGTTGCTGGTGGGCAGCAATCCTTGAGGAGCTTTCCTACATAATCCATAGCCTTGATAGTGTTGGCATCATCATATCCTGACTTTGTGTGATCGTCATTTACGATGTAACCGCCCATTGAGTAAACCATGTTGTAGTAAGTATCCTGATCGTTTGATGTGTTCATACAGAAACCGTACTGTGAACCGTCATCCTTTGTGAGTTTCTTAGCTGCATCATAGAGATCATCCCATGTCCAGTTCTCATTTGGATACTCAAGTCCTGCATCATCGAACATCTTCTTGTTGTACCAGAGAGCGATTGTATCGTAATCCTTTGGTATTGCATAATATGAACCATCATATGTGTAGAGCTCTGTGATCTCTGACATGTAGTTGCTCATATCAACTTTGTCACTCTTTTCGATGTAGTCATCGAGCTTTAAGAGCTTGTTGTTCTTCATGTACATCTGTGAGTTGTTGGAGTGCATCCAGAATACATCCGGCATATCTCCACCTGATGCTCCAGCCTCAAGAAGTGTCCAGTATGAATCCCACTCCTTAACCTGTACATCAACCTTGATTCCTGTCTCTTCTGTGAAAAGATCACATATCTGCTGCAGACCCTTCTGCTGGTTGTTATCCCAGATAACTACCTCAAGTGCATCCTTGCTGCTGCCGCCCTTACTTCCATCGCCGCCGCCACATGCGCACAGTGAAAATGCTGTTGCTGCTGCAAGCCCTACTGCCACTGCTTTCTTCATTGTTCTTCTCATAAAACATTCCTCCTTTTTACATCACCGGCAGGATTTACGACACCCACATTCTCTTTCATACCCTGAATTCTGCGTCCTGTTCTGCCGGTTCGCCTTACGGCGTTCTGTGTGCTTCCTATGATTGAATTATAAAATTTTGGTGAAGATTTTTACATGGAAAAATGTCAAAATGTCATGGGTTTTTGTCACAAATGTATATTTTTAAGTAGTTAAGTTCGCTGTTTTTGTGCTATTTTATGGTAAAATGTAGAACACATATGGAAAATTGTAAAACATGCTATATTATGGCATGTATTTTTGTGCTATAGTTAACTTACATTATTCGGGCAGCTGATCATACGTATCAGCAAAAGTTATGTCTACTATCTACATTAATTAATATCAGGAGGAAACTTATGAACATTTTCAATAGCGATGGCTGGTTTGCCAGAATCTTTGGCACAATTGGCGACATTATAGTAGTGAACATTCTATTCATAATATGCAGCATTCCAATATTCACCATAGGTGCGTCAATGAGTGCCATGTACTACACATTACTTAAAAAACAGCGGACAGGTGAGACCGGAGGAATTATAAAACTATTCTTCAAGGGTTTTAAAGACAATTTCAAAAAATCCACCATAGCATGGCTCTTATTCATGCTGATAGCCTTTGTATTCTCACTGGACTTCAATCTCTTTGGCAAAGGTGGTCCTCAGGAAAACAAGCTCATGTATTACACCAGTGTGATCTTCTTCATATTGATATGCTTTATCGCCATCTATCTGTTCCCAGTGATAAGCGCATTTGAGAATACATTAAAGAACCTCATACTCCAGTCCATATATATGGCGGCAAAGAATTTTATATTCACCGTTATTATAATGATACTTTACACATTGCCTGCATATTTCCTGCTTGCCAGCCCACAGGTGTTCATGGTAGGCATCTTCATACTTATAGTGTGCGGATTTGGGCTGATAGCTTATGTATCATCATTCATGTTCATAAAGGCATTTTCACCATACCTCGAAGCTGTCACCAAGCAGTACACAGATGACGATCCAGACTCATGGATGAGATCAAATGAAGTATCAGATGATCCCTCAGGTGAATCAGACAGCAAAATCCTGCCAGATAAGTCATCTTCCGATCAGGTATCTTCCGGCCAGAAGGATTCCAGAAAGGTCACTAAAAAGCTGGAAGTCAGCAATTCCAATAAATAAGGACATAAAAACAGGATATACATCCCATGTCATCACATATACGACATATGGAATGTATATCCTGTTTTTTAGTATCATATCAATAGCGCTCTCTGGTAACTATACTCTCATCTAAAGCTTAGATGCCTCATGGTCACCCTTGACTTTGCCTGTCTCAAGCTCCACCTCTAGATTTCGAAATGATTTCGGGCTCATCCCGAACTTCTGCTTAAATGCCTTTGAGAATGAAAGCGAATCCTCATAACCACACTGGTATGCGATTATATTGATCTGTTCCTTTGAAGATCTAAGCAAACTTGCAGCTTTCTCCAATCGGAAATTAATCAGATATTCCTGTGGTGAGACACCCATCTCCTTCTTGAAGCTTCCTGTCAGATGACTTCTGCTTATCCCTATGAAATCAGCAATATCATCTATCTTGATCTTGTTCATATACTTCTCAGTGATGAAATCAACTGCCGCCTTGACGTATATCTTACTTGGATACTCTACATTGTCATTCTCTTGCTGACCAGATGTATTGTCCTCCATAATAGTAGTTAAAAGTTTTTCCCGCATACCACATGTCCTCCGCCGGAAGTGTCGTGCTTCGCATCATAGACTTCATACGTGTGATCTGCGAATACTCAAGCATATTGTTTATACATGTTGCACATGTGTCCATCTGCTCGATCTTAATGATCGGAGAATCCTTCTTATAACCCATGGACTCTATGAAATCCTCTGCTCTGTATCCGTGGAATCCTACCCACATATAACTCCAAGGATCATCATCATCTGCCTTGTATATGGTTTCTTCTCCCGGTCTGATGATGAAAGCCTGTCCCGCCTCCAGCTCATAACCACCTATAGTGAATACTCCCTTGCCTTTTTTTACGATATGGATGACGTATGACTCCCTCACATATGGTCCGAACTTCCACCCCTTGATGCAATCCTCTCTGCCACAATAGTCCAGACTGATTGCGGTACCCCACATATAGGAGTTAGACAATTGGAGATCTTCCAGGCAAGCAAAACCAACACTGTCTGTTAAACCAACTTTTCTTACCATAACCCGTCCTTTCTTTACTACTTCTTTGCCACCCTGACTAAATACTTTTTTATTGTAGCACAATGTTTAATTAATGACAAAACTTTTTACCATATACATAAAAAATGCACAATATAAAAGTGCGGGATCTTTATTAGTATCCCGCACTTTTATAATCTGTCCGCCCTGCTGAACAAGTGTCAGTAGGACTTCTTATTCTATGTATTTATGATAACCAGTCAAGGTATCCAAATACTTCTGCAGCATGCTTGAAGTAATACATTACCTGCTCTGCACATGCACCACTGTCAAATATCTTTTGTGCGATGTTGTCAAATACAGTGATAAGGAAGATCGATATAACAACAGCTGCTATGATTGCATATAATCTGTTGTTGTCATCAAGATCCAGACTCTCATATGCAGCATGGGCTGCAACAAGAATTCCACCGATACTTATCGCTGCAAAGAGAATATATGCAAATCCGCCTATGATTCCGCTGAGAAAACCGACCTTGTGAAGGATTCCTGAGATGATCTCAAATACGATTCCGACTACAACAGCAATCGTCTCATATACAGCAATCGTTCCTGACACATTTATCGCCTTGCCAAATGTCATTCCGCCCTTGAATATAATTCCGCCCGATATGAAAAGTCCTGCTGTTATGATGATGTTTGCAATTATCATAAATACCAGCATATAGAATCCCCTGCCGAGGGCTGGTCCAAAATCCATACCCATGATGAGAAGTCCTATAAGTGAAAATACAAAAGTAACAACTGCATTTACACCTATGAGTATTCCGCCTGAAACCATATTCTCACTCTCGACCATCTCGCCCGCCGTATCAGCAGGTGTCTTGAAAAGTCCAAGTACATTTTTAAGAATACCGTTTATCATATCATTTGCTGCTGACGATTTCTTAGCCTGCTGCTGGCCATACTGCTGATTCATCTGTGGCTGGCCATAACCCTGCTGACCATACATCTGCTGGTTCATTTGTGGCTGACCATAGCCCTGCTGACCGTACATCTGCTGGTTCATTTGTGGCTGACCATAGCCCTGCTGACCGTACATCTGCT